>Ga0307380_10004461_pt1 | contig 18914 bp, 31 predicted proteins | sample UN3MG_FD_202239 | JGI IMG/M metagenome (GOLD analysis project Ga0307380, IMG submission 202239) | Soil microbial communities from Risofladan, Vaasa, Finland - UN-3 | ecosystem: Environmental > Terrestrial > Soil > Coastal area > Acid sulfate soil | place: Finland: Risofladan, Vaasa | collected...
GGTGTTCCAGCTTGTCGGGGGTTTTGGCCCTAGCGTGGCCGCTGGCTGCGCTACGAGCTTCCTTTTTATCTGGGAAATGTTCTAACCAAACAGCCGTCAATAACATAACTTCCGATCGGATAGCGATACGACCTTTGTAAGATATCTCTTTCGGTATACCGCCCATTCCTTTGACGTTAGGGGTTATGTCTTCCCCTAAGTTACCACCACCCCGAGTAGCCCCACGGACTAGAACCCCATTTTCATAAATTTTCTCGATCGAACCACCGTCCAACTTATCCGACCAAAATAGGTCCGAACCGTTGGTGTAGCTGTAAAACCAATTCATAAGTTCTTCTTCAGTTTTGATTTTCTTTTGCGAACCCATAGGCATCATAGGCTCAACTTTAGGCCAAACCCCAGAAGTCGGGGGTGAGCCTACTTGCCTTAAGAACGGATGATTAGGCGCTAGGGCTTCTAATTCGTCTCTCAAGGCATCGAAATCTTCATCGGATATGCCAGTGGCTTGGTCATCGTAGTAGAGCGCAGAAGCCGCTTTAAGCTTCTTAGCGAGCTTTTCAATTTGAATCGTGTCCATATTCTTAGCTTCTTTCTTGGTCGCAGCGGATTTTTGCATCGGCTTGATTTTGATTTTGATATCCTTTTGGTTTTCAATTTGCTTTTTTAAATCTTCAAACGCCTTGTTGACCCTAGCGGTTTGTTCTTCCGTACCGCCTAAGTCAGGGTGAATCTTAGCAACGATTCGTCTACGAACCATCCTAAGATCCCCGATAGTAGCAGGTAGCTCGGTTAATCCCAAGAGCGATAAAGCCGTAACGGCATAAGCTTTTTCAAAGCTAGCTTTCCATTGTTCGGGGCTACCACGCTCACCTTCGTAAGTCTTATAGCGATCGAATACCCTTTGGGCCGACGAACCTTTGGTCCCAGCAATCCGAAAAGAAAAAGCCGCAGTCCGGTTAGCTTCTAACCAATCGTAGTCCTCACGTTCTTCCTTAGCCAGCCGAAGCGCTTCCCTTTGGGAAGTCGCCACAACTTTGGCTTTGATCGTAACGATCTGTTCGTATTCGACTTCGTAGCTTTTAGTCTTTTTGGCCAAGATTTATCCCTCATCCCTAAGATCGTCCGCAAGAGCTTCGATCGAAGCTTGGATTTTGAGTAAACGCTTTTCATAGCGTTTTTGTACGTCACTTGGAAGCGGTAAATTTTCCAAGGCCGAACCTGCCATATTGACCATAGCGATTGATTCGAAAAGCTTCTTTTGATTGGCGGCTGGCTTCTGGATAGGCACGATAGTAGCTTCTTTTGCGGCTGATTTCTTGGCAGCAGCTTTCTTAATCGGCTTGGCCTGGACAGCTATAAGCCTAGGCTTAGCAGCAATTTCCTGTCGGCTTACAGAGCCTGTTAAGAGGGGACGTAGGACCTTGAGGTGTTTGCAGTTACGTTCCTGGCCTTTTTTCTTAAAAATCCACCCAGGACAGCCGCAACACCACTCATCGTCACTTTTTCGTTGAGCTACGATGTAAAGCTTGTCGGAAGAAGAAGACCGAATTTCCATTCGGTTGGTGTATTGACCGTTATCCGGTAGAAGTTCCCCGCCCATGGCTTCGGCTATTTGATTTACTATCGTCAGTGAAGTGCTCATTTCGTTTCCCTTTTGTCTTTGTTAAGTCCCCGCTGGACCTAAGAACCTTATCGGAGCAAACGGAAATAACTTTAGGGCTAATTTGGCTTTAGGTGATATTTCGGCTGGTTATAAGACTCAACTATTGCAAACCTTGAGTGTGTACACTATGGTGATTCTTTCGTTTGGTATGGAATACAAGGGGATAGTGATGTTCAAGAAGTTCGCTGAAAAAGTTAACAAACAGACTATAGAAATGCACCATGGCAGCTTGCTTGAAGCCGATGTAGATAAACAAGAATTATGGGATCTATACCTTGGCTCTTTCCCCGAAGGTACAAACCCTGTCTACAAAGAGCGCACCCAACACGATTGCAATTGCTGTAGGCATTTTATTCGAGACATGGGTAATATGGTTGCCGTGAACAACGGCGAAGTGATGACCGTGTGGGATATTGATATCGGGGGAGCTTACCAGGTTGTCGCTGACGCTTTGGCTGCTAAGATCCGCCAGTGTAGAATAAGGGATGTATACACCCATATAAGTGCCGAAGCGGGGGTTAAGACCAATAAGGAAATGACTGACGGTTACGTCAAAGCGTGGAACCATTTTTACGGTGCCGTACCCAAAAACCATATCAATCACCAACCTAGTTATTTGAGTGATATCAGATCCACCGTGGGGGTTTTTCAACGTGGGTTGGAAGAAATCACCGATGATTCCCTTAACATCGTGCTGGACCTAATCAGTCAGAATGCTCTGTACAAAGGTGAAGAGTTCAAGGAATGGGTCATCAAATTCAGGGCGCTGAAAGCAGGCTACTCAAATCTTCCCACAGACAAAAAAGATTTGTTTGTGTGGTCGAATTACAATAATCAAAGTGCGCGAATCCGAAACACGGCTATAGGCACTTTGTTGCAAGACATCTCTAAGGATGTGGCGTTAGACGCTTGTGTCGCTTCGTTCGAAGCTAAAGTAGCTCCTGAAAATTACAGAAGACCTACGCCGGTTATCACGAAAAAAATGATTACAGACGCTATGAACACGATCCGTGAAGACGGTATCGAAAAAAGCTTGTACCGCAGGTTTGCTACCATAGAAGACATTAGTGTCAACGATATCCTTTTCGCGGATCGGAGCGTTAAAGCGCACATGAGGGATAGCTTAGAAGCTTCGTTGTTAGCGGAAGTGAAGTCTACCCCAAAAGACTTTTCGAAGGTGACGGAGATTTCTATAGAAGATTTTATCCACAAAGTTTTGCCCACAGCAGAAGCTATAGAAGTTAGTTTCGAAAACCGCCACCAAGGAAACTTAGTTAGTTTGGTGGCACCTTCGCACGTAGACAGCCCTAACCTTTTCAAGTGGAGCAACCCCTTCTCGTGGTCGTACAACGGAAACGTTACGGATAGCATCAAGCAAAGGGTCAAAGCGGCTGGGGGAAAGGTGGACGGTTATTTGCGTGCCTCTTTATCTTGGTTTAACTTCGATGATCTCGACATCCATGCGATAGAGCCTGGGGGCAACATAATTTACTTTAGCGACAAAGTGAACCGTGTCACAGGCGGTAAGCTGGATATCGATATGAATGCTGGTGGCGGTAAGTCCCGTAGTGCGGTAGAAAACATCACTTGGCCGAACAAAGACAGGATGCAAAAAGGCAATTATAAGATTGTCGTACATAACTACGCTAAAAGGGAATCTATCGACGTAGGGTTCGAAGTTGAAGTTGAATGCCAAGGGTCTTTGCATGAGTTTAATCACACCAAACCCGTAGGGAATAACCGTAAAGTGACCGTCTGTAACTTGGCTTTCGATGGCACCCGGATCACAAGTATCCAAAAGGGTGTTGATATCGAAGAAGGCCAAACGTCTGAAACGGTATGGGATCTTAATACTAACGAGTTTCATAAGGTGTCTTTGATGACGATGTCACCTAATCACTGGGGTGACGAACGCGAAGGCAACAAACACTATATGTTTATCCTAGAAGGTTGTAAGAATAAGGACAAACCTCGTGGGTTCTATAATGAATTTTTGCCAGCTAAGTATAACAAATATCGGAAGGTGCTTGAGGTTCTAGGGGACAAAACCAAGTGTGATTTTTCCGATCAGCAATTGAGTGGCTTAGGCTTTTCATCTACTATAGAAAATCAATTAATTTGCCGTGTGGCAGGTAACGTTAACCGGATGTTGAAAATAAAGTTTTAGGGAGATTGAAGTGGAAGAATTATTTGAAACAGCAGTCCGTAAGAAGTTTAGGTACGAAACCACCAAAGGGCTTATCACGACAGAAGATCTGTGGGACATGCCGCTTCTAAGTAAAAATAGCTTTAACTTGGACATTTTGGCTGTTTCCTTATCCAACCAACTTGAAGAAGTTAAAAGTTTTGTTACTTCAAGAAGCAAAACAGATAGTGAAACCAAAGCTAAGTTGGACATCGTAGTGCATGTTATCGACACCAAGTTGAAAGATGCCCAAAACAAAGAACAAGCTGCCGTGCAATCCGAAAAGAAACAAAGGATTTTAAGCATCCTAAAGGACAAGCAGGATGACACACTGAAAGGTATGTCGGAAGCCGACCTGCGAAAAGAGTTAGAAAGTTTGAACTGAAGTGGGGAAGAGCGGACACTAATCTAAATAGAGTCCGGCTTTCCCCTTAGATTCTATGCCTCTTGAGATTCTGATGTTCTTGCCTTGATCGCTACCGTCATCAATGGCTTGCTGGTTATTTAAGTTGATCTTTGACTTGCTTGATTTAAGGTTGTTGAAGGCATCGTCCATGAAGCTCTTAAGTTTTGTGTCAGGAACCAGAACAAGCCCTTGTTCCGTTTCAACCTTTTTTCTTGTGGCTTGTAGTTGTTCAAGAAGACCTGTTTCCAGACCGTAATAAAAAGACTGTTTGACGTTTGCTTTGCATCCGGTTTCTTTTTTATAAGCCACCCAAAGATTCTTGAAAGTCCGCTTTAGGTAGCCAAAAACATAGGAAGCTATCTGCACGTTAGTATCCGAACCGAGTATAAAGGTCACGGTTTTTCGTGTTCGTCGTCGCCCAAATAATTGGTGAGCTAGTACAGAATCCACAGATTCTGTACTGGCATACCTTCGGGAAGTCACTATCTTAACGAAAAAGTGTCTTTGTAGAATTGTCCATAGGAATTTATCTTCCGGTGCGACTTTGGGATCTTCTGACAAGATGGTTTTTTCATAGTCAAGGTCCGTATGCGCTTGCTGCATCGAAATGTTGTGTTTGACTAGTAGCTCATTAGCTAGGTCCATGGCAAGTTTGGCTTCGTGTTCGTTGTCGCTGCTAGCCAAGCTTAGAAGTTTTTGGATTCTTTCGAGTAATTTCTTGTTCATGACTTTTCCAGGTTAGACGACCAATGAAACGGGTACAAATAATCTAAAACTTGCGCGTGAACAAATTCGGAATGATTTTCGTTCAGCCTATCAAGCTCGGCATCTGTGAGATCTCGACCACTACTTTTCCAATAAGCTTCCTGCACAAAAGCGTCTACAAATTTCGGGCCTTCCTTAATATCACCAAGCTCGGTAACTTCGATGTCTGAAAGGTTCATAGCAAGCTTCTCACGGCCTTCGATCACCGCTAAAGGTATGCCAGCCTCTAAGGCACCTTGGACGAAAGCATAGCGTTTGGCAGCTTCAGCGAGATCGTTGTCGAGCCCTTCAGCTTCGCAAAACAGATCGATACAAGTGTCGATCCCTGTTTCATCGTCTTGGTATTCCGCCGCTTTTTCAACTATTTGTTCCAATATTGTAGACATTTCGTTTCCCCTTTTCCCTTTTTGTCTTTGGTTAGTCTCTAGGACTAAAATACTTATCGGTACAAACACTAAATACTTTAGAAAAATCGTGTATCCCTAGAAAAAGACTGGACCTCGTGTAAGACAAAATGCTAAATCTATACCAAGATTACACAAAAAGTACCATACAAAGCAAAAATAAATAACATCAATTTACGGACTATGAAATCAATCAGTTAAAGTAGAAAATCTTTAAATCGGCCCAGGTGGGGATTTTGGCGTTACTCTGAAAACTACCATACACAGCAAAGCCCAAACCAAGGAACAAGGTAAATGAAAAAGTACACCGCAACGGATTGGCATTACATCGCAGGCCGGGGTTTGGTAGCTATAGTCACGATCCCGCCCGAAGATGACTTGCCTGTAAGAGACGAAAAGGTTTTGATCGATACCAAACCTTATAAGGTACGTCACTGCGAAATTGCTATGGCAGGCCGGAACCGGATACCCACGGTAGGGGTGGTGGTTACTTTGGATACGGTAGCGCCAAACTTGGAAAGGTCCTAAAAATGAAGGGCAATCTGTTAGCTATCGTATTGGGCACGCTTCTCGGCATTCTTTTTATGTCTCTTGTGTACGATGAAAATATTCTGGGCGGGCTTTTTGAAATCGTCAAAGGTACTTTTATCGAAACCTTTGAAATTTTCGAAGAAAAAGCCCGTACTAGTTCCGCTAATTGGCAATAGGTTATCTTTAGGTATACCTAAAGGAGGGTGATTAAGAACTAGGCAGTTGGTGTATTTCGGTATGAAGGTGAAGGAAGAAGGGCGATTTCCTCTGGCGACTTAAAGAAAGCCTTAATCGTGTTAGGAATATTTGTTTTTATAAGGACGTTTTTATGATTAAGACCTTAGTAATGACAGCCATGCTATTAGGCTGTACTCCAAGGAATCGAGAAGGTCAGGAGATCCCCGACCTAAAGGAATCATGTCTTGGAGGTTGGACATATTACAGCTTTAAGACCTACTTATCTGAAGGCTACACGCCGAAGCTAGGACGACTAGGAATCCCTGAAAAATGCAATATGGACGAGGCCAAATGAGTCGATGGTTGGGTCAGCACCGAGAATATAGACTACACTAAAATGGCGCTGAATAATCTCCACCCTTCTTACGGTGAAGAGGAAGCTGAAGTCACTATCAAAAATGGTGCTGATGTTTTGATCCTTACGGTAGAAGACAATGACAACAACGAAATATGGGACGGGGAACAAATCGTGAAAGCTCGTGTAGACAAACTTCCAGGCGGTTTAGCCGATGAAAAGCAACCAGAAGACTTCCCGGAAGCCAAGCTGTCACAAGGGATCAAGGTCGAACTCGAACACACGGACGATCCCGACCTGGCGCTTGAGATAACAATGGACCACTTAACCGAAGACCTGGATTACTACGACAAGTTGGCACAGATAGAAGCTCGGGTGATTGCAGCGTTGAAGCGGGTTGTGTGAAGGATTAATCGTTCTCAATCTCCGACTTCATTTTTTTGTCTGCTTTTGCAATTTTGTCTAAGAAGTCGAACATGGTGTCGGTTTCTGTTTTCGTTAGCATTTGAAGTGACATAAACATTGGCTTACCGTTAATCGATCTCGGCCCTGCCTTATCCAAATATTCAAAAATCATACCCACATCATTTACATCGGGAAAGGTAGCTCCCAAAGCCAACGGCATAAAAGTTGAAGCCATCTCGGCTGCCGTGGATTTCAAGTGTCTATCGGAGAAAATCAGTCCTGCGTAAAAATCTTTTGCTATCTCATACAATTCTTTTTTAGATTTCAACACGAATCCTTCGGCTGTATTCGCAGTTCCTATAGCCCACATTCGTACAAGCTGTCGATGTAATCAGGGTCGATGCCATTTTGTTTCAAAATTCTGTCGATTTCTTTGGTGTCTATGCTACCGAAGCCAAAAGCCATCTCCCTTATGTGAACCAAAGCTTTTTCGTATCGTACTTCATTACTATCCATCGAGTCTTTTTCTTTCCATCCGTACCATATCTCGCGGTGTGGGTAACTGATCGTCATCTCCTAGCCCATGATGCTTGCGGAACTCTTCTTGAAGCTTCGCAGATTCTTTGCCATCCTTCAGGCCTAGCATCCAACCCCACCGCCACGCTAGTAATAGCTGTTCCGCAGTCGTCAAAGTCTGTCGTCCTTCTTTCCGCAAGCCGTCGTTGATCTCTTTGGATCGGGCAGCGATCTCTTCCAAGATCTCATCCTTACGACGACGGGTCGCCCCGCCTACTACACCACGGTAGCCGGAACAGTCAGAAGGTTCTTTATGTTTGTTTTCAAACGGCATCGTCCTCTTTCACCTCGATCTCAGCAATGTAATCATTTGAGTTGTGCATTATTTCAATCCAAGTGTCAAACAAGATTGCCAAGGGAAGATGGTGGAAATACATACCATCCACAGAAAATCGGGTGGTACCACCATAAGGCACGATCTTATCTTTTAGTTTATTGTAAGCCTTAAGTATCGCCTTGGGCAGCTTGATGTCCAAACTAGAAGTCATGAAAACTGGATGCCCTTCGAACACAATACCCCCTGTCTTTTTTTCGGTGATTTTAAGATAGTTGGTACGCGCCCCTAAAAGATTCAAAGCCTCGTAGCCGGTTTTGCCTTTTTCTCGCAAACACCAATAAACACCCTCATACCCAGTTTCGAAATAGTAGTCTAAAACACCGCTAACTTGACGGATCATCGTAAGCTCCTTTCAAGAGATATAAATAAACATAGTTTGATCTGACCATAATGAAACCTACGAATTAAATAAACATAGTTTGATCTGGCTATTAAGCCCTCTCTCAGTAATCCCCCCTAGAAGCACCGAGCATATCATCGCTTACCTTAGAATTATAAAATAAGCCTACACTGAGGTTTGAAATGAAAAGTCTTCTTGAACTCTGATTGGTCATTAGACGGCTAGGTAATCTAAAATGAGATCCAAGCTACCCCAAGAGCTACAAGACAATTGCAGACGGAGACCTAGTGGAAATTAAAAGCCAAGCTGATAAGTGGGCTAGTGAAGCTACCGGGACAGCGGAAGAATCACCCCTGAAATCTGTGAAAGAGATCGAGAAGCTTCGCCCTAAGCTCGCTAAAGCCGCTCAAGAAGTTTACGACTCTTGGGAGCTAGACGAAGATGGCTTTGACTGTGAGGTCGGCCAAGGCGGTGTGTGTCATATAATCGCGGATGCCTTAGCTGATGTTTTAGTTGACAACGACATTGAGGTCACGACAGTGTCTTCAGACCACGAGGTTCACGTCTGGGTGGCCGCTTTGGTCGAAGAAGGTATCTATCTCATAGATATCCCTTACGGCCTGTACGAGACCGGTGGCGGCTACTCATGGCAAAAGATTCCTGATGTGGAATTTGAAGCCCGAGACATCGTGATTGATCTGCTCACTGCGGACACCGACGAATGGGGAGATTACACCGACGAATAATCCGGCCCCTATTTCCTTTCCCTATTTCCTTTCCCTTGTAAAACATTTCGAAAATAGTGTAAGAGATCCTAATCTTTAGAAAGGATTTCTATGCGGAAACTCAAAGAACTTCGTAAAAGCGATGCCAAGCGCTTCGGTGCGAAAGCTGCCAATTTGGCTGCGGCGGCTAGTTTGAATTTACCGGGTCTCAACTTCAACAGCGGTTGGGTTTTAGAAGAAGCTGATAATGGAAATTTTGAGACTGACTTGGAAGAATTTATAGTCCGTTCTAGTTTTGTCGGTGAAGACTCCGCTGAAGACAGCCAGGCAGGGAAATATCTTTCTTTGACTGCGGACATCGATGATTTGGCTGAAGCTATCGGAAAGGTGTTCGATTCTGGGACTAACGAAATTAAGAAGAATGTGCTTGTCCAGCCGTACCTCGTAGCCAAGACTAGCGGGGAATATTTCACCCTAGACCCTGAAGGCAAAAATCCTTATGGGCTTTGGACTTCCCGAGAAGGTGGGGGCGGCACGGTTGAAGGCAACATCACCACCCAAGCCACAACACCACCAAAACGGTTTATCGATCGTTGTGCGCCGCTAGTCCGATGTTTTGGTTGTCACCTTGATATCGAATGGATTATCGATTACGAAGACCGACTTTGGATAGTCCAGATCCGCCCTATAACCAAATACGCTACGCGGAAAGAACAAATCGCCCACGGCATAGGGATTCTAAACGAATATGCTATAGGGGTGGCTTTGGTGGCTGAAGGGCCGGAAGAAGATTATGGGGATCTGAACCCTGGATATATTTTGGTAGCGCCTCATACCAATCGAAAATGGGAAAGGTTGATGCGGTCGGCTGCGGGGTTGGTAACCGACCACGGCACTTCAACTTGCCACGCTTCGATCTTTTCTAGGGAAATAGGATTACCAGCGGTTATAGGGACGCTACACGGCACGACCTTGATCAAGACCGGTGATAAGCTTTATCTGAATACTTTGACTAACCCAGGCTACGGCACCGTACACAAGGAGATTATTGATGGGCGAATGTAAGACACAAATGACTGAGAAGAAGGGCGAAAAGAAAAAGGACGGTTGGTTCAAAAAGAAAGAAAAACCGGAAGCGGCTGAGACTTTCGTGGATCATCTTGAAGCTTGTGAAGCTACGATAGCGCACCTTATCGATGTCAAGAGTAAGGATGTGGTTAGCGAGGGGGTTTCGAAGGCGGGTGAGAACCAAACCAAGTTGGATATCTTGAAAGCGATACAACACAATGTTTCAGCACTCCAAAAGATGGCTAACGTTTACGCTGGTCAGTAGGGGGGGGCAATTATGAAGAAAATTACTGAAGACCTGGAGGTAATAGAGCCATGACCTTGCGACGCAAAGAAGAATTTTGGTGTTCGACCGCTTGCCGGAAGTACTTCAAAACTTATCTCCGAACTAATATGAACGGCCAATACACGATCCAGTGTCCTAATCCATCTTGTAACCACCACCATCACCGGGTGATCAAAGACGGCTTGATAACCGACGATCGGTGCAACGATAATTCGATTCACAAAGATGTGCTTATCGGGTTGGCTGCGACATTATCGGATATCCCAAACCACCAAAGCCCTGAAAATCGGCGTTCTCGAATGGGGGTGGTGTAAAATGTCTACTGTTGCTTACCCAGGGGTCTTTTTAAGCGGCCCGCATTGCGCCACTGCCTTAGCACCGAGACCTAGGCCGAAAGAACTCACCAAGGCGTTTGTGACTAGAACATTCAATGATGCCGTACAGAATCATTTTGTAGGTGAAACTGTGACAGCAGTCACCCAAAGAGCGCTGCCGTTTGCTGCCCAGGCGATAACCAGCAGCCTGTGGCCTGTCGGTGGCCGCCTAAACTCCATAACTACCGACGCTGGATGTGGTGAATTCACAATCAATATGACGGTTAACACTGCCACCGGTGCTTCGGACCTAGGAGTTTGGGCCGTGGATGGTAACGGGGCGATCGCTTGGGATCATCAGCCGGATTTTTTGACAAACCAGATCAAAGCTGTGCTCAAAGGAAATCTTTTGATCCGCACCAATACCAGGTCTCGTATAGGTGGTATCAAATCCACCCCACAAGAGATGAAAGCTAGGCAAACGTTGCGGGATATCATCACCGAGAAAGATTGGCGTCGGTACATCACCAATGGGTTTGTGATGGTTAAAGGGCCTTCCGGGCGGTATTACCAAATCTTTGCTAATCGTAGCCACACCGTGGTTTGGGAAAAGAACAAAAAGATCCACGAGCTTTGTATCGTAACAGATAATGATTGCCCGCCTACCGACCACGTTATCACTATCAAAACTATGGTGGAACTTGACGAACAATCGGTGTGGGACGAAGCCAATCTCCGTGCCGTAGGTTATCGTGATTTCTCTAGTGATTTCCCACCACGACAAGGTCCTATGGTAAGCTTACTACAGAGAGTTAAGGAACTAAATTTAGCAAATAAATCATACGATGCAGCGGAGATATCAATATGGACTTTGGCAGTATAAACGAAAGCACTATAGAGTTTGGTTGGGACGATTCTAAGCTGAAAGAGATTGAACAAGCCAAGGCGTTGTATCGCCAAGCTAGGAAAGACGGCAGGAAGATTGTAGACCTAAAAGGTGGTGTCGTAGAAGGCTTTCGATCTAATTTGTTGGGGTTCCGTATCCTAGAAAAAGAATACACCAATTCCCAATTTTCGCTGTTGGTGGTCAACGAAACCGGGGACGAGCTTGTGGTGTGGGATTCTAGCGTGAAAAAGGAAGTCAAAGAAGCTGCGAAGCTTTTCGCAAAGTATCTCGACAAAGGGTGCAAAGCTTATGCGGTGGAACCTGACGGGGACAAAGGTCGCCGGATAATGTCGTTTGATGCTGACTTAGAAGAAATCACTTTTCAAGACAAAGGTGTGATGTCGATCTCGGGCTTTGCCAAGGCTTTCGGCAAGGCACAAATTCTACCTAAGACCAGGCGGGCCTAGTGAATAAAGCACTAAGGGTCAGGCGTGGTATTAAAGTGATTCTCAAGTACGAACCGGAAGCGGACGTTTGTGCCGAACACGACATCTTCTATTGCGGGGATACCGATCTGCCGGATAAGATGACCCCGGAAGACAAAGCGATTATGGAAGATATTTTCGGTTGGCACATTTGTAGTGATATCGGTGGTTGGGGGATCTTCGTATGAAAGAAATAAAATGCCCGCTTTGTGGTAATCAAGATCTTGAAAAAAAGGCAAGTATCTTGCCTTCTGCGCTTACCCCGATACCCGGCTATTCTTGTAAAGATTGCTTTGTTTTTGCTGAAGATAACGATCTTTTAAATGCTTCCCTAGAAAAGTTTGTTGACCGGTGCGTCGATCTTGACATCGAACAATCTCTGCAATTATGCTGCTTGTTGCCTGATGCTAATATGTTAGGGGTAATGTTGATGGGGTTGGTAAAAGAAAAGAAATGGTTCGATCTACAGCAGCTTGAATCAGCCTTTAGGAAATATCATAGTTCCATTTGGGTGTTAGCTGATCCTAGCATAAGAATGCAGCAAGATCCCGTTAATCCCGTGTCCGGTGCTCCTTGTAGATATGGTTGGTATTTCGCAGTTCACGGAAAAGAAGAGGCTTCTGCGGCTAGGAAATCATTTGGCTTTAAAACCGAACAAGATAATTTCGAAGCTTTAAAAGCTACCGGGGTATGGATGTACAGAGGCCCTGAATGAAATTGTGGTTTTGGCTTGCTGTAGAAAAAATTCAAGATTGGTACTGTGATCTCAAAGCGATGAAAAAGCCTATAAGGCCCTTGAGGGCCAAATTCACTCGGCAAAATAATCTTGTAAAGTCGTTGAAGGTAAAAGCAAAACGTTATCGGTTGTGGTGATTTCCCCGTTTTGGTTTCGGACAGCCATAACCCCCAATTTGGGTACCGTGACTTTGTCACTTATAGACAGCCTGTGATGAACTCGCAGGTAATCGGTTTCGGGAATCAAGAGGCTACTTTCAGCGCTCATCATCATCACCGCACCGGCACCAGAATTTTCACCACCGGCTGCTAGGACAGTAGTTGAGATGCCCATGACTAAATACAATATACTTTTCATTCGGCGCTCCTTTCAGAAGCCAAGAAATTCCCCATAAGGTTCAAAATTAGAACTTTGCTTTTTTCGACATCAGGTCCGTTACCGCCGTCACCCTCACAAATTTCCATTATAGTTTCAAGATAGTCTTTTGTGACTTCTGTTACTAGCTGTAATTGCTTATCGGATACTGGTTGGACGTAGTTTCTAAAAAAGGCCCCTAACCCGATGTTGTCCAAATTAAAAGTTTCCGCGTGGAGCCCTATCCGCTTTAAAACACTTTTGTGTGAAGGGTCAACAAAATTAGTTGATTTGAAAACAGCGCCAATTCGACCAGTAGGATTTTGCTTTTCTACGATCCCGGTACCCACCAAAAAGCGCAGCCTTCTGATCCCTGCGGCCCCGAACTCATCCATCACCCAGTCTTTGGAAACGCCTTCGGGTGAAGCGGCCATAGCCAGGATGTAAATATCAGCCTCATGCCATTCGATCTCTTGGGTTTGATTTAGGATCTTATAGTCTTTGTCTTCGAGCTTTTGAAAAAGCTTTTTCATTTTGGGTGCGTGTTTGATAACAAAAGCCGATAAATCTTTTTGGTTCATAAAGACTGATAGGATAGGGATCAACGTGTCGATCTTAACATCTCCTGATTCCCCTTGCACGATTCTTCTGACCGTGGTTTGCGAAACCCCTGATCTCCGTGATAAATCCGAAACGGTGCGCTTCCCAAAATCTAAATAACGCTGAATCTCATCGCGGGCTTCTTCTAGTAGAGCCATGTTCACCCCTTAGCTAAATCTCACAATCCGTGGCGGTGAACTTAACACCCGTGGCGGTTATAATCAACGCATCTATGATAGGTTCTTGCAGACTATCTTACATTTCGTTATCCCTTCTTCGTGATCAAGTTTAATTCATTTTAGTGGGGTTAATTATGTTACGTGCTTTGATGTTGACTGCTGTTTTAGGGGGTTTCGTCACCACCCAATCTGCTTATGCTGGGTGTACCAACAAGTGTATGACAAGGGTTCTCGGGGACTGTGTGCTGAAGGTGAAAGTTTGCGATATCGGCTCGGCCCAAGACACCTACGAACAGCTTGAAAAGGATGTGAAAAGATTCTCGCAAAAGATCCAAAGTGAATGGCACAATGTTTATGGCTACCTACCAGACTCGATTCGGTACATTTTGAATACCTATCCAATTACTGTCATCGGGGCCGCCAGCGGTGGTTTGGAAGTTGCTGCTATGGGATTTTTGATTGACGATCTTATTCACAAAACACATTTCAGATTACAAAGAACCAAGCGGCATGTTGACGATGCTGTTGACGACGGCCAAGGTTGGAAAACATTTTACTACCGGAAAGGCGACCAAATAATTCTAGGGGTAGATCTTCAGACCATCGCCGAAGCCCAAGCTACTAAAGAATGGATGCGTGGTGAAGTCGATGGTCTACACGGGACTTTCCTTGGGTGTGTGGATCGTGCTACAAAGAACAACGAAGCCGAAACTTGTCTGGAAGACCTGGAGATTTCTATGATCCGGCTCAAGGCCAAAGCAAGGCGTGCGAATTAATCTTAGGGGCTGCGGCCCCGTCTAAGAAGGTGGTTTATGAAAAGAAAAACAAGTTTGCTATGTTCACTACTTTTAACCGGCTTTGCTATGTCGTGCGACCACGAAGGTAATGACCCCCGCGTACAACCACCAACACAAAAAATTGATGAGGACGCTACAACCAAAATCAATTCTTTGTTCCTAGCTAAAAAAACAGATCTACTCACGGATACGGTTTTAAGCGCCACCAACAAAGCTGACATCGATGCTATGAAGCTGCTTTATTGGGCCAGACCTGATGGTGTTCCCGTCGCGGAGATCGACGACCACGTTAAGAAGATTGATGATCTCGATCAAGACCTCCCTGAAATAGGCACCAACTCTTTTGATGCGCTGGCCAGGGTCTACTTGCTGCACAGACAATTCGATGTCTTAAGCACCGGCAAGGCTTCACGCTTTGACCAAACCACCCTTCTTCTCAAGGACGCCTACTTGGGTTACACAACCTGTGATGCGGCGGCCTCGGGACAAGGTCGGTGCTATCTAACGATGGCGGAAATTATGATCAAACAAGTTTCCGACGCTAGAAAAGATTAAGACGACCTCCGTTACCTTAAGGCTATACCATCGCTCATAACCATAGCCTTAAGGAACCATCTTGAACCCACGCCTCTTAATAGCCGCCCTGCGAAATGTAGTAGCCGCCAAGCACTCCCAAGCGATCCAAAACGCACAAGAAGAGATTCTTGAAAACTGGGATGAATACAAAGGCTCCGGTGGTCGCAGTTTCAAAGATCCCCTAAAACCACACCCGTCAGATATTGAAGCGCTTGAACAGCTATTGGGTGATGTCTCAACGATCTATCGGTGTGTCGGCTTCAGCCTAGAAGAATCTGAAGAAGACGACGATAAAAGCTTTCTGGGCAAATTAGATATCAACAAGCTTGGGATCTATTGGGCTTACGAAGAAGACAAAGCGATTTGTTATTGGGGACGTGATGAAGACTTTCAAGTTACGATAGAAGCTAAGATCACGAACGACGCGCAGATAGACTGGGTGAATACTATCTTACAACACAATATCCCAGTTTATTCAGGTGAGTACGAACTTAGGTTGTTACCTAAAGCTTCAGTCGATCTTGTTAAGATTGACCTGTACGACAACCGGAACCACAAACGAGTCTTTTTAAGAACTTTGAAGCTACCTCAAAGGACGGGCAAAGCATGAAGGTTTCTCTTATAGAAGCTTTAAAGCGTGTAACAGCTTCGCCCAGAACTTACAGCACTTATTCTGCTTGGCGGCCTTTAACGGATGCGGAAATTAAGCAAGAATACGAATGGGAATACCCCAAGGTCGAGCCAGTGTTCGGGGATATTTTCCCTACCGTCGAAGATTTCGTAGCCGCCGCCAAAAAGGGTACGGTGGTGTCGTTGTCGGAAGCGGCGGACCAGCGAATAGCTTACCGTTCGCGGGTGGGCGACTTAGAAGAGCTTAAGGACTTGGTGTCGGGGTATAGGTTTCCCCGCGACGTGGACCGGATCGTGGACGGGTTTGAAAATGATTCCCCGATCCCTTACCCGATCGTATTGGAAAAGAAAGGGCGTCGTCGGATTATGTCGGGCAACACTCGGTTGGACACCGCTTTTATTATGGGTGTGGCACCTAAAGTGTTGGTCGTACAAGTACCGGAGGGTTAACGAAATGGATCTTGCTTCTGAATTCAAAAAGCTTCTAAATTCCGAGGAATTCCTTAAGAGGTGGGAAGAAGAAATTCTGGAACATACCGATTTTGAAATGGTCGAAGAAGAAGATGAAGAAGGTGACGGTACCGGAGTATATGAAAAGCAGTGGGCCGGTCCAGATTTTCACGACAATGTTGATATAATGCAAGAGGAGCTTGGTGATAAGGGAAATATTAAGGAAGGCAGTAAAGAGTGGCGACAGTTAGCAGTTCGTTGGTTTGATTATCGGTTAAAGGAATTCAAAAAAAGCTTAAGCGGTTTGAAAAGGGTAGGCGGGAAATATCAGGTTTATCGGTGCATAGCAATTGACATAGAAGACACCATCGAAGATTGGCTCAAGTCCGGTGGGGGTGTAGGTGTTTATTGGTCGTGGGACAAGAAAACGGGCTGTGCTTGGGGTCACAGTAGCACTTATAATACCAATCAAATTGTCATAACAGCGTTAGTAGATCCCCATGATATAGATATAGAAGCTACAGCCATTCAAAATCTACACCCTTGGAGTCATAAAGAAAAAGAGATACGTTTGGAAAGGGGCGCTGAAATTGAAATTACTAAGATCTTTAGCAAGCAAAATAACAAGTTGAAAATAGCTTGGACGGGTAAGCATGAAGCATCGGCTTCGATACGATTTCACGCTTTGGTCCGTGTAAGACTTTTAGCCGCTTTGTGCAAGGTATCCCAAAAAGAGTAGCGCCCTAGGCGTCAGCCTCATCCAAAACTTTTTGCAATCATAGTTTGTCCTTTCAAACCTTCATAATTTGGAATTCGCTTTCCAGGTCGTATTCGTCGATGATCCGATTGGCTTCAGCCTTACCGAATTTTGCCGCGATGATCCTTAAGTTACTACTGATAATGTTGTGTGTCATATTCCCTTTGGGCCGGTTGGCTTGTAGTGCGATCATTTCTTCGATTTCTTCGATTGTTTCAATTTTTTCCATTAACTTTTTTCCCCGGTAAGAACCTCTAAGGCTCTAGTAATCTCTATACCTAATGTTTTGGCCATTTCCATCATGTTTTGGCGGATCTCTTCTATGTTATTCAACTTCCGGGACGACCCACCGATCCGCCTTTTTTCTTCACCTTTCAGATTCTCGTACACACAGATCGTAATCTGCTGGCATCCTGGGCTAGCGAATAAAGACTTCAGCGTCACCGAATCTGCAAACCCAGGAAAATGCTTCAAGAAAGAAGGATAATCCGAATCCATACTTAGGCACTGACCGTTGGTGGTTTTCTTTTGGGAAAACCCTTCCATAACCGTAATTTGTTTCATCCAAACAATCCTTCCAGCCTATTTGCGTTGCCGTTTGTAGACATCTAGGCAATCATCTATTCCAGACCATACCGGAATTTCGACGGTCTTTACCAGATCCCATTCCTGGCCTAGCAGATCGAAAAAGTCTTCATTCGCTGTACACCCGCCATTATATTCACCCACGTACACAAGATACTCACCTTGGTACCGTCGCAAACAATCGTAGGCCGTAGAACTCATAGGCGGCCAGCAAAGAAACAAAGTTCTTTGGGGGTGATCCGCTATGGTCTCCTCGTCCCCGTAGGCGACTGGGTGCCAAGAATGGTTGCGAGAAAATTCTGGGTCTTTGCGGTCGTAAGCTTTTATGTCGCAACCTAATTTAGCCAATAAAGAAGCCCAATAGCCGGTACCCGCTCCGATTTCAATCACCGGGGAATACTTCTGAATTTCGATTAGGGCTTTATGATTAGGGATGGCATAACTAAATTTATAAATCCAATAGCGTCTACAGAACATTTCAGTCACAATTTGTGGGCGAAAATCCCAGCCCGTAGCGGTACTAAAGTTTTTTCGTGAAGTCCATAAGGCCCGTTCGTCAGGACACAGCTTGCGAAGCTCATCCAAAAATGGGTTGAACCCTTCTTGTTGGTCCGCGTCGGTGAAAATTGAGTCCTTAGGCAATACTGGGTCAAGCGACTTCGGGGGCTGTAAACCATTGAGATCTTTTGTGAACTTGCCTTTGGCAGCACCACTACGCTCGTTTATCGCCTCAAAGGAAAAATCACACTCTAAACATAATCCCCTTTGATATTCAAAAGATACTAATTCGATTTCCGGGTGTATCTTACACCTAGATTTGTTGTTTAATTTTGGCTCGATCTCATCCCTCGTGGTCTTCAACCGTGATCATAGCAAAGCCTACTAGCACAAGAACTACCTAAGGGGCAAGCAATGGTTAATTTAGAACTAGGCGGACAATGAACTTAGGATAACTCATGGCTATAAAAAGAATCGATAAGCAACCTTCGTACCGAACTTAATAAACTCGCCGCTAATATCGCCATCGGTAGAGATTGGGCGGGAGTTCACTATAGGGCGGACGGGGACTTCGGACTAGATCTCGGGGAAAAAGTCGCCATCCAATACTTGAAAGATCTCCGGGCTAGTTACAACGAAAACTTCGCCGGATTCAACCTGACGAAATTTGACGGTTCTTCTATCGTCATAAGTTAGGTATCGAGAAGTTTGGTTATATACACCCTGCACCGTTAACTTAATAATATCAGTCCATTCTTTTCATTGAGCTGCTACCCATTCTGAAGGCGCAGTAGAAAGTATGTCCGCTGCCCTTCTTCCCGAATCGGGCTGGTTAAGAGTTAAC
>Ga0307380_10004466_pt1 | contig 18900 bp, 25 predicted proteins | sample UN3MG_FD_202239 | JGI IMG/M metagenome (GOLD analysis project Ga0307380, IMG submission 202239) | Soil microbial communities from Risofladan, Vaasa, Finland - UN-3 | ecosystem: Environmental > Terrestrial > Soil > Coastal area > Acid sulfate soil | place: Finland: Risofladan, Vaasa | collected...
AGGAAGCACCAGCAATGGAAGAAGCACCTTTCAAAGTGGGATGAATCACCGCCAAGCCCTGCCTATTTCCGCGAATTGGAAAGGGTGACTGCGAACCGGATTATCTGGGGTGGCAATTACATGGTGGAAAACCTAGCCAGCTCTCCCTGCTGGCTAATCTGGGACAAGGCTCAAGAGTTTAGCGGCGCAGATTTTGAAATGGCTTGGACTTCCTTCGGGAGCCCGGCAAAGGCTTTCCGGATGAGTCGCGTGGAAGCGCATGGGGGAGTCGTGAAAATCCACCCCACTCAAAAACCCGTTGCTCTCTACAAGTGGATTCTGTCTAAGTATGCCGAACCGGGGCAACGAATCCTCGACACGCACATGGGAAGCGGTTCAATCGCCATCGCGTGCCACTACTTCGGGGCGCACCTGACCGCCACCGAGATCGACGAGGACTATTTCAAAGCCGCATGCGAGCGCATCGAGAACGAGACGCGGCAGATGGATTTATTTCAGGAGAACGCCTAGCATGAGCCACCCAATACCAGCGCCAAAAGACGCCGAACTCGCCACCGACTCCGCCGCTGTCAGCGGTTCAGTCCAGCGCCTTGTTCTGCCGGGGTTGGTGCTGTATTGCGGGGACTGCCTCGAACTGCTGCCGCAACTGGAACCCGTCGATGCCGTGGTGACTGATCCGCCCTACGGCTACAACTACGAATCTAATCGCGTCGCCGCCACGACAACCGCAGGATGGATGAGGAAACCCATCATGGGAGACTCTGACACATCGCTGCGCGACTCCGTGATTGCGTGGGCAGAGGGGAAGCCATGGGCGGCGTTCGGAGCGTGGAAGATGCCAAAGCCGGAAGGCGTTCGCGGGGTGCTGATCTGGGATAAGGGGCCAGCTTCTGGCATGGGTGATCTCTCCTTCCCATGGAAGGGAAGCTGGGAGGAAATCTACATCGGCGGCAAAGGCTGGGCTGGGCATCGCGGCGAAGGCGTAATCAAAGGCCACTGGATCGTGACAAGGGCATCCATGGGGCGGATGCACCCGAATGAAAAGCCCGTCTCACTGATGGGTCACCTGATCGACAAGCTGCCGGAAGAATGCACGATCCTTGATCCATTCATGGGCAGCGGATCAACGATCATCGCCGCAATCCGCACCGGGCGGAAAGCAATCGGCATCGAGAAAGACCCGGAACACTTCAAAACGGCCTGCGAACGGATCAAGCGCGAACTCGCGCAAGGCGATCTATTTCTTGGGCAGAACAGTGATATTGAGCGAAACTCAGTTGCGCCGAACGAAAAAGGTCAGCGATGAGCGACAATAAAAAAGAGTGCTGGTGCGATCCCGAAACGGAAGGAACAAACCCAAGCTGCCCAACACACGGCGCGGCAAGCTCATTCGCTGCACCGTCCTTGTTAGGCGTCGGTGAATTGGTAATAACACGCATCAAAAACCGATGGGGATTGGAATGCGCCGGGACAATCGAGGCGATACACGGCGACACAGCAGACGTTCGCGTGTGGAACATGAACGGGCCGGGCGCAGATATGCTCGTGACCGGAATCACGGTTGGAGACAGCATCATTCCGCAATTGGACGGAAACACCATCCCAACCCTGCAACTAAACGGTATCCGAGCAAAGTGATCGCCGATTGACGTAAGCGGGCTTCGCTGGATGATGCGCCTCGATGGACATCCTCCAGACGATCTTTGATGAATACCCGGAACCCGAATTATGGGGGAGGATCGACTGGCTTTCGGAAGTCCGGGAACTGTGCGTTGCCGGTAGCTGGAAAGCTGGAGCGACTCTCCTTCAGAAAGGCTCGAAAACCAACAAGAAGATCTACGCCGAAGAGGACGGCCAGAAGTTCGTCCGCAACTACTTCTTCAATGATCTGCTGGAACAGGATCGCTACATGGAAGCGTCCGCATTGGCATGGTCTCGGGGACTGTTCGAACAACGTCCGAAGCATATTCTTCGCATCTTCAAGGCGCTCTCAAAGCATGATCTGATTATCCTTCTCGGAGCATCCGGCCTCTCGAAGTGCCTTGGTCCGGAAGTTCCAGTGCTCATGTTCGACGGCACGATCAAACCGGCCTGCGAGGTAAAAGTCGGCGATCAACTCATGGGCGACGATTCGAAGCCGCGCAACGTCCTGTCGGCGCATTCGGGTTTCGGGCCGATGTTCAGGATCAAACCAAAGCGGGGTGAGAGTTGGACCTGCAACGATCAGCACATCCTTACGCTACGCTGCAACCACGACAAGAAAAACGGGAATGGCTCGATCAGCAGTAAATGGTTCAAGGGCAATATCGTCGATGTTCCGCTCTACGAATACCTCGGGTGGTCGAAGACACGGCAAAATCTGACCCAACAATTCAGCGTTGGAGTCGAGTTTGAGAAGAAATACTTCCCCTTCTCTCCCTATGCCTACGGTCTCTGGATCGCGGATGGTGGCGTGGACCTTCCAGTGCTCCACAAGCCGGATGGAAATCCTGCTCGATATTGGAGGCGCTACTTCGAAGAGCTTGGTTATCGGATCAACTCGATCCCAAACGATCGCGACACATGCACGGCATGGTTTGTGCGAATCCACGAGGAAAGCGGAGGAGGCGACCCACCGAATCCGTTCACCGAGTTTGTGAGATCGAGCTTCTTTGAAGGCGAGAAGCGCATTCGACACGAATACCTCACCGGGAGTCGCGAGCAACGTCTGCAACTTCTGGCCGGTTTGGTGGACGGCGACGGCACGCGCAACGGACGGGGTTACGCGATCACCACGAAGTATCCGGGATTGGCGAAGGATCTCTGTTTTCTCGCTCGCAGTCTCGGTCTGTCGGCGACCGACAATCCTTTGACTGCCACGATCAAGGAAACAGGTTTCATTGGCGAGTATCGGTCGGTTTGGATCAGTGGAGATACTCACTTCATCCCGTCGCTGGCGAAGCCGATCGAAGAAGGAACAGTCGTGCGCGACTGCACGAATACATCATTCGAAGTCGAGGAGATTGGCGATGGCGAATACTTCGGATTCGAGATCGATGGGAATCGGCGATTCCTGCTCGGTGACTTCACCGTGACCCATAACACCTACTGCGCCGCCGCCTACTGTTCGCTCGATTTCATGCGAGATCCGGAGAACACCTCGATCAAATTCGGATCGGTCAATGACACGAACCTGAAGGGCAACTTATGGGCGAACCTTCGAACATTTCAGGAACAATCGCTCTTCCCGCAAGATCTCCATCCGAACGAAACCCGCATGCGTATGAAACCGCTCGGAGCCCGTCCGGACTGTGGTATCGACGCCGTGCTCTTCTCAAAGCAGCGCGATTCCACTGGTAAGATCAAGGGCTTCCACCCGAAGCCGTTTCGACTGAAGAAACACCCGAAGTATGGTGATCTGACCGTAGTGCGGATCTTGCTCGATGAGACGCAGGAATTATCACCGGGCGTTCAGAGCGATCTTGGTTCACCGCAGTCCACGATCGACGAGGACACCCATCACATGAAGATCATGCTGACGTGCAATCCGATCGACGAGGGCAAGTGGGTTGTCCAGATGGCGCAACCACGTGGCGGATGGGAGGAAGAGAAGATCAATAAGCTCAAGGATTGGGAATCGAATGGCTGGCACGTTGTGCGACTCGATGGTGCCGACTTCGAAAACGTGCGCTTCCACAAGACCGTCTTTCCCGGATTCCTCACCCGCAAGGCGTATGACGGCTACATGAACAATGGCCTGCCGACGCCGAACTGGTATATTTTTGCCCGTGGCTATCCACCTCCCGGACGTGCACAGGAGACCGTCGTGCCGTCCTCATGGTTCGATAGCTCCAAAGGCGAACCCATGTTTGTCGGAGCCACGAGCGGCCTGCTTGGTGGCGATCTCGCCTTCGTCCAAGACAAGGCCATCCTGACGATCGGTCGCTACGGTCTCGCGTCCGGATGGACCGATTGGGATGGCGTGGAGCATCGTTTCAATTCACGCAACGTGCCGAACCAATGGGAGTCGCGCCATTGCGGAGTGCTCGATCGGATCATCACCCTTCAGACCGATGACAACGATGGAGTGGCCGGAGAAGTGAAGAGCTGGGCTGAGGCTCAGGACATCGAACCAAATTTTTGTGTGCTGGACATGACCGGCAATGGATTCGGAGTCGTCTCTCACCTCCAGAAGAAATGGGGACCTGTGGAAGGCGTGAACTGGAAAGAAAAGGCCACCGACCTGAAAATCCTCGTGGAAGACAAGTTCGCTGCTGACCTTCAGACCAAGGGCAAAGTTTCTGAGATGTATTGGACCGTGCGTCGTTGGATGGACCCGCGTGTGCGCGGACTGTTCATCAACCCGACGTGCGATAACTGGGAGGTTTTGCGCCGGCAACTCACAACCCGTGCCTACAAACAGGCCGGAATGCAGATTGAGGTCGAGTCGAAGGAAAACTACTGCAAACGCTTCCCGCAGTCCCCGGACGAAGCTGACTCGTTCGTGATGATGATGTTCGGAGCACGCATCCGTGGACTACCACTGCCGGCGCTGGTAGATGAGAATGCGATCGTTGATCGCGGACCGGGCGGAAAACAGAAGGGTGTGCTCAAGACAGCAGACCGACCGCATTCCGCTTCGCCGACGTGGGCTACGCCCCGATTGGAAAACGTCGAAGAGGCCAGACTCCCGTCCAGACTCGCAAGTTAGCAGATTGCTCCTTTTCGTGTTTGTCTTTCATGCGAGCATTTTGCATGAGTAATCCCCGATGCCCGAAAAAACCCACAACGGAATGAACGCAAAACGATTGGAAGTCGTGGCGCTATTCCTGTTTCCGCAGGCGAAAAACTGGAAGGCCAAGGTCGCGGAAATCATGGAGGTGCACGTGACGACCGTGCGGCGCTGGGTGGCGAACAACCGCATCCCACCCGGCTACGACAAGGCGCTGGAGTGCTTCGCCGCCAGAAAAAAGGAGATCCAGAAAGATGCCTGAGGCAAAACCACTTCGTTTCATCACCGAGAAAGGTGCCTTCGGACCACCGGGTCTGATGGCGATCTATCGCAAATGGATTCCGGAAAAGGAACGCTCAGAGGCCAAACAACTAACAGTCGAGAGCTTCGTTGCCATCGAAGGAAAAAGGGATGATCAGATGAGTGAAATCCTGAAGCTCAAGATAAAGTGTCAGGCTGATCCGCTCTTCTGTTCATTTACGATTCTTGAGTTCGTGGAAGAGACGCGCCCTTTGCTCGAACCGGAGCCGGATATTGCCATGCCGAGCAACGCTCAGGTCAGGAAATTCGGGAAGCCCGGTGAAAACTGATGCTCATCGTCCACACAGCGCACGCCAAGCCACCTCAGGGTGGCCATCGTTTCCCACAGGGAGACACCGTGCTGCGTTCCGACAACGTGCCAGATCTGCTCGACAAAATGGAGTTGTTCCGAGCGGCCAACGGTCTGAAGTTAGGAGATCCACAGGATGATCTCGCGCTCTACTACCTTAAGATCGCGCCGTTTCTGGTAAAAAGACACGAGATCAACCAGCCACCAGATAGAGCAAAAGACTCGATTGCCGTGTCCGAGTCGATCATGCGCTACTGGCGCAAGCATCCGGAGACACTCGCCGACGATCACCCCTTCATCGACCTTCGTCGGAAAAAGTGTGAGGAGTGTCCGATCAATAAGAAATTCCCCGTTCATGAGGGGAAGTATCGAGTATATTTCAACCTCTCCCATCAGCGCGCTCAGCTAATGGCAAAGGATCGGGACTTCGATATACACGGGCTTTGTTCATGGAACTGGACCCCGGTCGACCTGTTTATTCGACTGAAAGATCCGGTCAAATACATTGAAGAGGAAGAATTGCCTGAAGTGCCGAAACCATGTTGGGTCGAGAAACCATGAGCAATAATCTCAACACAACTCCGGGAGATAATTACGGAACCCCTCCCCATATCGAACCCGACGACGCTGCCAATCTCACCCCGACCGAAGAGACGAAGTTTGCAATCAATTCACCCTCACAGGCGCTTTCGGTAGCGTGGCGAATGCGCGAGGACTGGAAGAACGGAATCAAGAATCAGGCCGCTATCACGGCCCAACTCAACGGCCAGCGTCCGCGAGATCCGTCCGTCCTCGATAACCTTGGCCGCAACTGGTTGCCGAACATCAGCACAGGTGTTTTGCGCATCGAGGCGGGAAAAGTGCCGGCGCGACTCTGGCAACCCATCAACACCGCGACCTACCTCACTGCCGCCAAACTTCCGGGGAACTGGCCACAGGGTCTCAAGAAAACAATGGTGTTTCGCCGGAAGGTAACGGAAACCATCCGATCATGGAGAAAGTGGCCGTGGTTCATGCGACAACTGGCGAGAGAGGTCGGGTTCTTCGGACACGGCTATTCTGTATGGTTTGATGAATACGACTGGGTGCCTACCTTCGTTCGTCAGGACCGTGGTTTCGCTCCCATGGGTTGGGAGATTCTGGAGGACGAGATGCCTCTGTTCATGGTCCAGTATGACTACCAACCCTACGAATTGCTCAAACTGGTCAAGGAGCAAGAAGCCGCCGGCATGAACGCATGGAACAAGGAAGCAGTTGCCGCCGCCATTAACTCATCCGGTCCGAAACCTCGCGATTCCTCTCCGGCGAACTTGCGATCTTACGAGGAAATGGTGCGTCAGTCCTCGATCGGCTGGACCTACGAAAATGGATACAATCTCATTGAGACCTTCCATGTCTTTTCGACCGATGCCGATGGAAGTGTCTCACATCAGATCATCCTTGTCCGGGATCTGAACAACTTCGGCGCAACGAGATCATCGGGATCGAACGCTGTTGGAAGCGACTACAAGTTCATGTTCGAGCGGCGCAATCAGTTCCCGAAGATGAGTGATGTCGTTTCGCCCATGCTCTTCGATCCTGACGATGGAACGATCCAAGGCTCATGGGGAGCCGGACAGATGCTCTTCGATCTCTCCATCGAGGCTGAGAAAACAATCAATGACTGGATGTCGTCTCTGAAACAGGCCGCGAAGCTGAAGATCCAAGCTGGCGTCGGAAAGAGCCCCGACGAGGTTCGCCTCGATGTTGACGATGCCATGATGGTCGTGACCAACGGCACCTACGCCGGAAATACGGCGGCAGTGACCACCGATCCGAAACCATTTCAGGCGCTCTTCGAAGCTCTTGGCCAACTCGCTCGCGAGAGGATCGGCAGCTATATCCCGCCCATTCCACTTCAACCCACCGACATTAAGGCCGCGCAAATCAATGCGAAAGCCGAAGAACAGGAAGAGGTGAAGGAACAGATTTTCCAGACGTGGCTCTGGCAGTTCGCGTGTTTGATCGAGAACATCGTGAAGCGACTCCTTCGCAAAGACTCGCCCGATGAGGTTGGAAAGAAGCTTCGCACTGATCTGTTACTGATTATGAACGATGAGGAACTGGAGATTCTGATCGACCAACCACAGATCGAAACGATCTTCGACTTCACGCTTGTTGCGCTGGGTAAACGTGCGCTCTTCGCCGCGCAGAAGTCGGGCAACCCGTTCTACAATCAGAAGGTGCTCGAACAGATTCAGGCCACCGCAGCCGGCGGAGATGCCTTTGCTGAGTCTATTCTCGTTCCCGGTGATGACGCCACGGTGGAAGCCGGCGCACGTCGCTTCCAACAGATGGAGACCGCGACGATGGAAGGCACGGGCAAAGCAATCAATGTTCTGCCGATTGACCTTGATTGGTATCACATGCTGGAGCTTCGTCCCCAACTCACCCAACGACTGGAGGAAGGTAACTTTGAGATTTCAGCCATCCTACTCGCTCACTATCGGACGCACTACATCGGTGCTGTTTCGAAGCAGGCGATGCCGAAGGATCGGATCAACGCTGAAAAGTCGTTTATCGCGAAGGTGTCGAAGACCATCGAAACTGGAGCCCCACCGAATGATGGTTTCGCAGACCGAATCGACCCGGTAGAAGAGGCTCAGGCTCAGATGGGTGGCCAAGGTGTCACCTCAACCGGACCGTCTCCACGGGATGTTTCTCCTGCTGAATCCCTCGCCATGTCAGCATGATCCACTTCGACGAACAGGACCGAAAGGCGTGGCTTGCGTTTCTGAATACATCAACGGGAGGCAAGCTCTTTCCGTTCATGCGGGAGAACCACAAGCCGGATATTCGACTCAACGGCGCACCACATGAAATGCAGTTCGATCTCGGTGCACAGTCAGGCTTCGAGGGAGGTTTGATGGATATTGAGGCGATGTCTCGAATCGACACTGCGAAGAAACTCCAAACCGCCGATCGTCCCCCTCTTGAGAACATGAGGCGAAGCTGATTTCCACCAATGGCACAACCACACGAAGATAACACAAGCGCGACTGTCGAAGAAACCCGTCAGGATTTCGAACCGTCCTCATCTTTCCGAAAAACCATGGAGGCGGTTCTCGAAGGAGAAACTGACACCGCCGTCCTTGAGAAAGCCGCGACCGGATCGACCGTAGATCCAGTCACGGAACTCAAACCGGAGGACACGCCGGCTGTTGAGGAAATCCAGACCACTCCAAAAGAGGACGAGCCCAAACCGGAGGACACTCCGAAGCCGGAAGATACTCCCAAACCGGAAGACACGCCGAAACCCAAAGAAGACGAGCCAGCGCCCGTTGAGAACAAGGGCAAGCTCACCCGCGAGGATCTCCGCAAAGAGGTGTCCGCCGAGACTCCCAAAGAGGACGCACCCAAGGACGAGCTTCGCGGCGAACAGCCGGCAGACCCGGAACGCTTCCGCAAGAGGGTGGCAAACTACGAACGTTTGCTGACCGAACGCGAAGAGCAGCAAACCACGCTGAAGACCGAACTCAACGTGCTCAAAAAGCAGGTGGCTGATGCGAAGCCGATGACTCCGGAGATCGAGGCTCAGGTCTCGGAGTTGAAGCAATATCGTCGTCGCTACGCGCTGGAACAAGACCCTGAGTTTCAGGAGAAATTCACCAAACGCCTCGAAGATTCGAACGAACTCGTCGATGATGCGCTGGCCAGTGTGAGCATCAGCGAAGCCTTGCGCGGCCAGATCAAGAAAATAGGTGGAGTGGCTAATTTCCTTCGTTCTGATGTGACCATCCCAGTCAAGGACGACAAAGGCAAGGTAGCCAAAGTGACTCCAGCCGAATTTGTGAAACGGGCGCTGACAGCGATGGATCAGAACGCACCGGATTCCGCCGCCGTGCTTCGCGCCGAACTCGCCGCCCAGCGCCGGATGGAAGCAGAGAAGAAAAAGACCATCGAGACCGAGATGGCCAAGGCCGATGAATTCTTCACCGAAATAGAGAAGACTCAGGCCACGAGTGTCGAATCCCGTCAGAAGCAGGAAGAGGCTCTAACCACGGTAATCTCCGGCTTCAAGGAGACCGTCCATACCAACGACTGGATGAAGGATCTGGAAGTCCCGGATGATGCGAGTGCGGACGCAAGAAAGCAGATCGCCGCCGACAATACGTTCCGAAAGAAGCTCCGTGATCTCTTTGATTCCCAGCTGGAAATCCCGATCGTGCGCGAAGCCGCCAAGATCGCAACCAAGCAGGAGGAGTTGGATGAGTATGCCAATATGCTCATCGACTCCGCCAGAGTGTTCCACGTGGAACGTGAGTTGAGTGCTTCAATAAAGAAGGTCAAAAAGCTGGAGAAGGAACTGGATGAAGTTCGCCGAGCCGGGAGTCGATCCACACCGCGCAAGACCACCGGTGGAAGAGTAGCCGCCGATGTTTCGGGTGAACCGAAGCAAGAGGAGAACGAGACCCACCTCGCCTTCCAGATCCGTTTGCAACGATGGCAAGCTGCTCAGGATAAGTGAGCGATCCTGTCCAGACATCCTCTATCGAAGTCGATGACGTAGGTTTCATCGAACACTCGCCTGTTTTCGATGGAGGGGTGGCTGTCCTTTGTGTGGCCGTCTACATGTATGTTGAGCCCGAGGCGATGGAGTCGACGACGATCGCGATGAGCAAATTCGGTCGCGACAAACTCAGATGGATGTCACAGGAAAAGACATGCGTTTGGGAATCCCGGAACCGTTTGACGCACAGATACCTGAATACGGATGCTCCGTATCAGATCTTCGTGGACGCCGACATGGCGATGCCGTGCGGAAATGCTACTTATTTCAATCAGCGGTTCAGAAAGAACCTTCCTGAACGCACTGCCGGCCTGAATGGGATCACCCGGCTTCTCTCACACCCCCCCTCAATGGGCGTTGTCGGCGCATCCTACTTCGACCGGCAGATCGGCAAGCAACTCCAGTGCTCACGTGGATGCGGATCGCACATGGAACCGGGATTCAACGTCCGCTTCGAACGCGGCGAGTTCACCGGCGTTGGAGAGGTGCTCTGGACCGCGACCGGCGGTATGCGCATTCATCGAGGGGTCTTCGAAGCGATCAAAGCGAAATCTGCCGACTTTCCGGAGATCGTTCCAAGAAAAGAAGGTGGAATCTGGGGTTTCTTCACACCGCACCGCGTAAGCATGGGAGAGGACGTGGCTTTCTGCGCCCGAGCCCGCCACTGCGGATTCAAAATCTGGCAGGACTACGATCTTCGATTCCTGCACAAAGCCCATCACTTCAATTAGATCACCATGCCGAAAATTCCGAAGTTTCCTCTCATCGCCACAGCTGCAACCAAGACCGTTGTGGACTCGCCGCTCTTCACTCACATCCTCGATCACTGGGGAGAGATCGCTGGTCGCGTGGTGATCGTCATTCCTGAGAATGTCGTTCCACCGCCACACCGAAAGGTGCGCTTCAAGCAGGTATCTCGCAGTGTTCCCATGCTTGGCGATGTCATCAGCGAGGTGATCAAGGCCAGCGACTATACGACCAAGGTCGCGGCCATCGTCGATCCATTTGTCGCGTTCAAGTGGGACATCTTCGGCATCTTTCCGATCGCGGAACAGCGTCAGCTGTCCCTCTCATGGTGCGCGGCGGCACACGCGGTTCGCCTTATCGACTTCGACACCCCTAACGGGATGGACGAGTCGGTCTTGAGTTTCTTCTGCGCAACCGAAACGATCTGGCAATTCATGGCTGCTCGCGAGCTTCCAGAACACGTTCCGTTCATCTCGCCGGCATGGAACGGGTGGCTCGCCACGTGGATGACCAAACACGTCCACGAGCACAAATACCACGATGTGACTGATCTGCGTGCGGTCGGAAGATTCGAGGATGCACCCACCGAAACCGTCGGCACCGAGGGTCTTGGCCCGTTGACTTTCAACGCCCCGAAAAAGAACCACATCCACAGAGCCGATCGACGATGATTGAGAAGTGAGCAAACTCCTCTACGCTCTTCAGTTCTACGAAGGAGATCGTGAAGCCGCGATGTCTCTCGCCCGGTTGGTTGCGGATCTGATCGACGGGAAGTGTGCGGATGCGGATCTGATGTTCGCTACCAACACGACGGCAGATTTCGACCACGACACGATGCGCTATTGCGCCCGCAAATTCTCTCAGGTGCGCACGTTTCGAGCCGTGAAGAAAGCGGAAGGATGGCCGATCGGTCCGAACAACCAAGCTCACGAGACGGCTCGATACTTCGCGCAGCAGTGCATGATCGGTCGCTGGAAATACAGCGGCATCCTTCTCGGAGAGCCCGATTGCGTGCCTCTGCGTAAGGACTGGCTCCATCTGCTTCGCGAGGAATGGGAAAAGGGACCACCGACCATACTTGGACCGTGGGTGACTTCCGGCCCGAAGCCGTTCTACCAGCACATCAACGGCAACGCGATCTTCGGACCGGAGTTCGTCTACAAGAATACCCAGATCTTTCGCTGCGAAGACTGGCTTGGATGGGATGCTGCAAACGCTCAATTTCTCATGTCTCACGGACGGCCATCGCTGTGGATGTATTCAGACTACCAACTCGGCACCGAGAACAACCACTGGAAGGGGTGTGAGCATCTCTTCAGCCGTCGGGGCATGCGCAAACCGCATCCGTTCTGGAAGCTCAAGGACCAAGAGGTGGCGTATTTGCACGGTGCAAAACGCTGGGACTTGGCTCAGGCGTGCGTGCGTGAAAGACTCCTTCCCGATGAGTGATGACATTGATCATGAAGCAGAAGCGGATCGTGATTCGGCAGATCAGCTTTTTACAGAGGAACGACGCGGCAGCGCGCAAGTAAACGCTCTCGTCGCAGACATGCTCCTGAAGCTTGGAATGAACGAAAACAAGGGAGGGTGGCGGTCATTGGATGTCATCGCCCTTTCTCACGAGTTGCTCGTCGAGATGGTTGAGCTTCAGAGAGAGCTTTATTTCGGCAATTATCGCGAAGCCCAGCTGGAGTGCGCCGACATCGCGAACTATGCGATGATGATTCACGACAACTGCCGCATGATGATTGAGCCATGAGCTTCGAAGCAGACGTAGTTCAGATTCTCCGAAGCGGTAACAAGCGTGAGAACAAGACAGCGTTCCCGGATGAGGCGTGGCCGCTCTACGATTCCATGACCAAGGCCGGTTGCCACTTGGAGTCCGAGATCCTTGGAACAGGTCTTGCGTGTGTTACGATCAACAACGGCGAAAAGGACATTTCGATCCGCAATTGCACAAGTGGACCAACTGTTCAGCGATCCATGATCGACATGATGATCGGAGAGCCATGGAAAGAGAAATGAAATTCCCGAAATTCGTGAGTCAACCCGCAATCGACGTATGAGTGGTTGCGTCATCTACGCCAACTGTCAGGGGGACGGGCTCAAGCTGTTTCTCCACAAGATGGGATTCCCTCATGAGATCGTGGTCTTTCGAAACTACCAGATGATCTTGGGCGAACAAAAGTTTTCCGATCTGGAAGAGGCGTGCGAGGAGTGCTCCGTATTTATCTATCAACCCACCGGGGACAATCATCGGGAGTTCTCCTCTGGCAGTCTGATCAAGAAAATGACAATTGGCACGCAACTCATCTCGTTCGCCTATCTATACAATCATGGGTTGCATCCGATCACCGAGCACGGCGGCAAGTTCCCCGGTTCAGAATTCATCCCAGATAAGGTCTGGCGGCAACCACTGGAAACGATCCTCGCGCAATACGATGCAGGGACGTTCAATTTCCACCTATGGGAACGCTACTTGTTTTGCCTACACGAACAGGCGACACGCGAGGCCGGGTGTCTCTTGAAAGTAACAAAATGGCTCGTCGAACACCGCAAAACCCGACTTTTTCTCAACGTCAATCATCCGACTTCCGAAGTGTTCATCGAGCTTGCCCGACAGGTCACTAATATGATGGGTTATCCTATCACTGAATTGCGGAATTACGTTCCGGAAAACGCCGCAAACCTGCCGTGTTCTCTTCCGTTCTCTACGTATGTCACCAGCGAGGTTGGAGTTGACCGAAAATCCGATCCTGAATCGGAGTTATTTTACCGTAAACTCCTTGAAGCCTGCTGGATCTCCTACCAATGAAACCGACCATTTTTACCTACTATCAAAGGATCGAGACATGGAACCACTCCGAGATATTGCTCCGATGGAGAGAGAATTGGCAGAACGCTGGCTTCCGGACCATCGTCTGTGACCGTAACACCGCCAAACGCCACCCGAAGTTTGGTGACTACCTCCAGAAGATCCGCACCTTTCCCACTATCAATGATCGTCACTACGAAGAGGCATGCTATCTTAGATGGCTGGCTTTCGAGGTGATCCTCGATGTGACCGACGGTCGCGGTCTGATGAGTGACTATGATGTTTTCAACAACGGGTTCGCGGAGATCCACATGGGTCGCGATGAGATCGTGTGCCACGAACGCACCCGCGTTCCCTGTCTTGTTGAAGCTACTCAGTTTGGAGCGAGAAGGATCGTCGAATTCATCATGGCCCGCGAACCGGATCACAACGTTGGCCACTACTCCGACATGTATGCCTTCAAGGAGAGCGACTGGATGATCAGCTCTCTATGCCTTGAAATGGGCGAAGACCACTGGGAACTGGCACCGGCCATCCACGTCGCTTCCGGCGCGATCCAGCGTGTCTCTCCGGGAGCGGACAAGACAGCCTTCATCCTCGAACGATTCAAATGAATCCAAAAACCGTAGCATTTCTTGTATCCTACGTGGTTGGATCAACGATAGCCGCCGTGGCTTTTTGGGTGTGGATAAGATGGAAAGAAAATCATGACGATTGAACAAATGCTACAACAGCGGTCCACGACGAAGCTCAGATGGACTGAGGCGTGGATCGGATTCAGCGAGACCGGTGAACGATTCTCTCCCGTCGTGACTATCACAGCGACCGTTGAGGATTGTATTCGGATGGCCCGCGTGAGAATGCATACCGCAATGAAATATACCGTTAAGGATGAAGAGGATCTCCTTCTGGATTACATCTCCATCAACAATGCCGAAGTGGTTCAGAATCTCAGCGGATTGAAGTTGGAAAGCGATACTCCGATCACTGTCACACCGTTCCCATGAAGTTCGAACGTGTAGCTCTCGCCAGCTTTCCGAGATCCGGCAACACGTGGGTTCGGCATCTGATCTACCACACGACAGGATCGGGGAGTTACTGTATCCACTCCACTGAAACAGACAAGGTTCACCAAGCTGCGCATATCCCGGAGATCACCGATGTTTGGTCGCCCTTCGCGAAAACGCACTTCTGCGATACCGAAGGCTTCGATGCCGTCATTCACATCGTGCGCAACCCGCTTACTGCGATCGCGTCCTACAAGGACTATTGCAGCGATTTCAATGTCCCAACTCCGGAAGACTTCGTGAGTCAGGAAATCGACGGATGGATTCGCCATTACGAATACTGGCGTCTTGCCGTAATATCCGGAGCCGTGAGGGGTCTTGTGATCAGATACGAAGATCTGGTGGCAGATCCACTCAGAAATATGTGGGGTATCATCGAGTTCCTTGAGTGGCCGGACATCACACAGGAAAAGGTTTTGGAAGCCGTTGATAAATGTTCGATCGAGAACCTGAGACGAAACGGAGGACACAAGTTCTTCAATGAAGGGATCAATCGGGATTCACGAAACTCTCTCAGCTACGATCAACGGGCCACGATCCTCGATAGCGCCTTCACGCAATGCCGAGCACTTGGATACATGAAATGAAACACTGGAACAGTCAGCTACTCGAACTTCTCAATCGCGATGCGTTGCCTCAGTATCTCTCTCGCCGTGCGCCGGGTGGCAATATGGCGGAAATCGGCACCTACTTCGGTGAGTTCGCCGAGCATATTCTAAGAGGGTGGAACGGACACCTCTCGTGCATCGACCCATGGAAGGATCTCGATGATGGGGAGTATCGTGATGGATGCGCGAACGGTGGCGTGGCCGGTGGTCGCAATCCGATGTCACCAATCTTCACCTCCGCCGTTGAACGGCTCGCTCCGTATCGAGGGCAATGCACGATACTTCGCACGAAATCCGAAACAGCACTCAAGGTGTTTAATGATGAGTGGCTCGATTGCGTCTACATCGACGGCAATCATAAGTTCGATTACGCGATGGCGGATCTCGATGGATGGTGGCCCAAGGTAAAACCGGGCGGACTGATTGGTATCCACGATTGCTATATCCGCCGGGACGAAGTTCAGGACTGTGGCGTTTGGGATGCGGTTTGGGAGATGTCGAACAATTGCCAACAACATGCCTTCCTAACTAACTGTTCCTCGGCATGGTGGATAAAATAACAAAGAAAGAGCGCGACCGGATGCGACGCCGGAAACGGGCGCGCAACAAGCGGTTGAAACCCTTCGCACACATGTATAACTACATTGTCTGCTTGATCGAAGAGATGGGAACGCGCCAACTCAGCACCTTGATCTCCGACACGACCGAAGTCACCAATATCAATTGCTGGTGTGCGACCTTCAGCGTTGCGCCCATTGTCCAGAGACTTGCCAAAGAAGAACTCTACCGGAGGAAGTATCGTGAATCCGTTCATAAAACAACTCAATAAACGGCTCTTCGAGGAGTCGGACATCAACGAGCATCTCCCATTGCTCTTCGCGCTGGCTACGCAATGCCGCACGATTACCGAGTTTGGTGTGTGGACAGGCAACTCGACAATCGCGTTCCTCGCTGGCCAATACTACCACCCCGGTTTTACTATGCTGTATTCTTATGATGTCCGTGATTGCTCGGATGTGCTGCGTAGTATGGAGGGTTGGCCAAGTTGGGAATTCACTAAGACCGATACTTCCAAGCCGTTTACCCTCCCGGTGTGCGACATGCTGTTCATCGACTCGCTTCACACCTACGATCAGGTCGTAGCCGAATTGGAGCACGCGACGGAGGTGAATAAATGGATCGTAATGCATGACACGGTTCTATTCGGAAAAGACGGTGAAGGCGGAGGGATAGGCATCCTCACGGCGATCGAGCAATTCCTTGAACGGAACCCAAAGTGGCGGAAAGTAATAAACTACGAGCACAACAACGGAATGATGATCCTCGAACGACGATGAGCATCCTGATTCCCATCGTAGTCACCATCATCGTCGCTGACGTGTTCGTGTTCTGTCTCACGCGCAGGAGTTGGGAATTCAGTTCGGACATTAAAGTGTCGATCCTTTACGGAGTCTGTCTCGCAGTCTTCGTCACCGTCTGGGCTATCTATATCGTCGAATGTTACTTTTATTATGAATAGACTATGTGTTGTCCTCGCCCATGGCGGCGCTCTTGAAACCGTGCTTCGGCACCTACCATACTGGAAACGGCTTCATGATCGCGTGATCATCGCTTCTCCATCAGATGATCCGATCAACCTCACTGATGAATGGTGCTTCGTGAACGGCTTAAGCGGTCGCTACGACGCCAAGACCAACATCCGCACACGGGAACTCATGCTCTTCGCTTCCCAGATGAACACCATGACCATCACGTTTTGCGAGTATGACGCGATCCTGTGGCGCTGGCCGAAAGAAGCCACGATCATGGGACCGAACGCCATCATGGCTTCTAAATTCATCTCGGATGATCGGAAATTCATAGGAAAATTCTACCTGCATTCACCGATCATATTCAGTAACAAGTCTGCTACAGAAACAGTGGAAGCCATGTTCAGGCTTCCAGATGATGCGGAGCGTGGATTTGGAGATCGTTACTTCGGCCTCGCGTGCGAGCGAGCGCGGGTCGATCTGATCGACGGCCACAAACTCGGCTTGTCTTACTCGCAGAATCACATCCAGCAGGTTCACATGCCGGATGCGGTAGATGCGATCAAGGCCGGTGCGTGCTTCACGCACGGGATCAAGGACGCTTCGACGCTGGCCGCGCTGGCCAAAGCGGCAGGACTATCACCATGAAAAAAGCAGCACTACTCATCTTCGTTTCCGCTCTTCTCGCAGCCTGTGAGTCGACCACGCTGGTTGATTCGGCGGCTCGCATCGGAGTGCGGCTCGCAACCACAAAGATAGTCGAGAATAACCCGCAGTTCCGTGAACGCATCGTCGAGATCGCGGACGGTCTCGCTCGCAACGCTACCGGAATTGCCGCGATCTCAGTGTCCGCCCTTGAGAAATTGGTCCGCGATGAAATCGACTGGCAGAAGATCAGGGATACCGATCCTCAGCTGGAGATCATCGTGGATGAGTTGATCATCGCAGTCCGCAACGAGCTAATTGCTCGCCTCGGAGCCGGCGAACTTGAACCGGCGCAAGCACTGGTAGTTTCAAATGTCGCCGGCTGGATACGCGATGCTGCGCTTTCTACCATGATCAGACCATTTGGACCGGGACCACAGTGAGCATTCCTTTTTCACCGGGTGACTGGGTGCGTCTTACCAGTCGCCACAAGGACAGAAGACCGACAAAGGTTGAGGTTGGCAGCATCCGTTCGGTTGTGCTCGAAGAGGCACGCGGCGAACATTCTATCTGGGAGATCGAGAACATCGAGAGCTACGACGATGGTCTGGAAAAACTGATCGCTCGCTGGCGCAAGGACGCCGCCCAGTATCAGAGGCAAGTCGAGGAGTCGCGATCGAAGGGATTGCCGCATGACATGATGTTCTCGGCCATGACCTATCTTCGCCAGTGCGCTGATCAGTTGGAGGCGGAAAAAAACCTGTTGACGGGAGATAAGTAAACTATACCTCTCAGATTGAGCGTAAGTAGGAACCCTTCCTTCGCTTCGCCAGCGTAAAGGGTAGCCCGGAGAATCGTCTACGGCGGACAAAGCGAAGAGCGGATCATTCCGTGCGCCCGTCTGTCTCTCCGCTAACCGTCCGAAGGGCGTGCGAGCAAAATACTCACACGCATCATGTCTGATTTCGCTGATTGTTCACAAGCTGAACTCAATACCGGCATCGCCGCTCAGTCCTCACGCGTCCGTCTCGAAGCCATCGAGTGGGATGCCCTCAACAACCCGTATTCGAATCTCATCGACGGCGGGACTCAAGAAGCGCACACCGGCGCGGTCATCACGACCGTCGTCCCGGAGCGCGTCGTTCTCAATCAATCCATGACCGTTCCTGACACGGTTCTCAAAACGTCTCTTTGTGGCCGCACGGGACCGCAGGCCGAATACGGCATGACCCAATACACGACCCAGCTTCGTGCGCTGGATGGCAAAGGGCCGTTGCTCTGCGTCCATCAGGCGTTCCATCTGGTCGAACGTGGATTGGTGACGATGGAACAGGGGTTGCGCAATGCGATCACTGATCTGTCGATGGCCGACATCCGCGCCCAGCTCTTGATCCTCAGTGGATTCAAGTTCGTGATGACCGCCACGGGTTCGCCCTTGGATTACATCACCGGCGGAGAGAATCAGGTCCAAGTGAACTTCGAGGGCACTGCACCTTCGGCAGAGCTCACTCACCAAGCTCTCGTGAATCTTCGCAATCTCATGTTCGAGGAATTGAACGTGACGCCATACGGCAGCGGAGACGGAGCCTACGCGGTCTTCATCGGCTCGCTCGGCATCA
>Ga0307380_10004467_pt1 | contig 18900 bp, 15 predicted proteins | sample UN3MG_FD_202239 | JGI IMG/M metagenome (GOLD analysis project Ga0307380, IMG submission 202239) | Soil microbial communities from Risofladan, Vaasa, Finland - UN-3 | ecosystem: Environmental > Terrestrial > Soil > Coastal area > Acid sulfate soil | place: Finland: Risofladan, Vaasa | collected...
CCAGGCCTCATACTGATGCAGCACGCCCTCGATCTGTTCCGGGTCGTCGCCCAGGTGGAGGTACAGCAGCGACATCTGGCCGCGGGCCGCCGTGTAGCCCTGCCCGCCGACGGCCATCGCCGCCATCACGCTGGCCAGGCCGGTGCGGTCGGCCCCGGCGCGGCAGTGCAGGAGGATGGGTCGCTCGACCGTATCCAGAAGCACGACGAGCTTCTTGAGCTCCAGCGCCGACGGCGTGTGATCCGCGGACAGGCGAACGTTGGCCATGCGAATCCCAAGGCGCTCGGCGGCGCGACGCTCGCCATCCAGAACTCGCCCCGGGCCGTCGCCCCTCAGGTTGATGACGGTCTTCAGGCCATATCGGCCCACCCAGCGGTCCAGCGCCCAGCCGCCGGGCTGGGCGGCGCGATACACCTCGCCCGGCACGACCGTGTGGAAGTTCGTGGACAGGCGGTGGTACACGTAGAACCCCGCGCAGGCGACCGCCGCCAGGACCGCCGCACCGAGCGCCGCGCGGCTGCCACGACGACGATCTGTCATTTGCCCACGGTTCACTGGCACATCATAGCCCGCCGAAGCGGGCAGACCCAACTCAAACCAGATGCAGAGCGCACGCGCCTACGGCCGCCACTGGACGACCGTGTCGATCATGGCCTTGAAGCGCGGGAAGCTCTGCCCGCCCTGGCCGCGAATGTACGGCGAGGCGGAGGAGTTGACGATCAGCCCGCGGCGGTCGTCGAAGGCCGCCTCGATCAGGGCCAGCGTCTCGTCGCGGATCTCCTCGGGCGTGCACTCGTAGAAGCGGTTGATCTGGATGTTGCCTTCCAGGCACAGCCGCCCGCGGGCGAGGGCCTTGCACTCGGCCGGAGTGATGTCGCCCATCGGCGGGGCCTCGAAGGGGTGCAGCACGTCGGCCCCCGCGGCGAGGAACCCTTCGAAGACCCGCTTCAACGAGCCGTGGCAGTGCACGTAGATGCGCCCGCCGGCCTCGTGAACCAGATCGAAGATCGGCTTGTCGTACCCTACGTTGAAGTCGTGGAAGTCCTTCGGCCCGTGCAGCGGCGGGCAGACCAGCTCCTGGCCGCCGATGGCGAAGAAGGGCCCGATGCCTTTAGACAGGAGGAACTTCACCCGGTTCGTGACCACGTGCATGTGCCGCTCGCACAGGGCATGCAGCACGTCGCGGTCGGTCAGCGACATGAGGGCGAAGGTCTCCGAGCCGCACAGGCCCGCGACCCAGCCGGCGGGGTTGGACCCCAGTCGGGCCTCGGCGACGCCGCGGTCGCCGATGTCCTTGTCCTTTGCGAAGAACTCCGACACGTCGCCGCCGATCTGAGGCATGGGCAGGGAGAGGTACTTCTCGGCGTCCTCGCGTCCCTTGATATAGAAGGTCTCGTGGAGGCCGGGCTGGCCCCTGAGGCTCTCCAGGCGCGAGCAGCGCAGGTCGCCCGCCGGCGTGTGAAGGACGGCGACTCGACGCTCGAAGTCGTCCGAGTGCGGCTCGGCGTACTCGTCGGTCGGGTAGGGCTGCTCGAAGGCCGTGCCGTTGAATCCGACCTTTGCGTCAGCGTGCCGACGGAGATAGCTCTTGAGCACGTCGTAGGTCGGGGCATCAGGCGGATAGAGCGTGCCTATCCAGACGCCGGGGCGGTCCATCTCCTCGTGGAAATAGGCCCGTCGCAGCCGCTCGCGAGACGTCAAACGCAGTTCGCCAGCCATCCGGTCACACCCATCATCCGGGCGCTGCGCCTCGGATCCGCCGCCGGGGCTGCCCCAGCCCAGCGGCCTGCCACGCCGCATGGCCCAGCCCCGGCGAACCATAGTGCCCCCGCCCGGCGTTGTCAAATGCTGACGGCCGTCCAGGCGGGGTCCGGCAAGCCGCCGGAGCGGCTCATCTTCCGGCAAGCGCAGTTCAAGACGGCGGGCCGGCTGGCCGAGTGTAACCAGTGCTCAAGGCGTCCCCCCCGGATGCCGGCGGGGCCGTACGGGCGGCCCATTTGCGGATTGACAGTCGACTGGCCGCCCCGTATATTGGGCGGACTTTGGCGATGCCGCAGGGCTGCGCGGGCGGTTCCGCGGCCCGGTTGAGTCGTTCTGCCGAGGCGTTGAGGGTGGATAAGTGGCCAAGAAGGTGAAGTCACGAAAGACCGTTTCCCGCGGACGAAAGGCGGCCCAGGGCCCGTCTGACAAGAAGAAGACCGCCAAGCCCCTGCCGGCCAGGTCCCGCAAGAAGACGGCGACGGCCACAGAGACGGTCGCAGTTGCCGAGACGTCCAAGCCCCGGCGACTGAGGAAGACCCCCCTGGGCAAGGCCGACCTGAAGTCATTCCGCGCGATGCTGCTTGAGAAGCGCCGGGCGCTGGTCGGCGACATGAACGGGATGGAGGCGGAGGCCTTCCGGGGCAACCGCCAGGACCGCAGCGGCGACCTGTCCAACGTCCCCATCCACCCCGCCGACATCGGCACCGACAACTACGAGCAGGAATTCACCCTGGGCCTGCTGGAGAGCGAACGCACGCTGCTCCGGGAGATCGATGAGGCCCTGGAGCGGATCGACCAGGGGACGTACGGCATCTGCCTTGGCACCGGCCAGGCGATAGACAAGGCCCGCCTCCGCGCCTGTCCCTGGGCGAAGTACTGCATCGAGTACGCCCGCATGATCGAGAAGGGGCTGGTCAAGCCTCAGGAGGAATCCGAACCGGACGAGCTGGACGAAGACAACCACCAGCAAGGCCGCCCGCAACCCGCTCGGGCATCGGCACAGAAGAACAATTCTCAGGAAGATGAAGACGAGGAGTGATCGGCGCTGCTGGCGGAGGGGAGGCAACTCATGTTTGCGGTGAGCCGCACCCTCGCCACTCGTAAGGCATACGCCAGCGCCCGGGCCATCGCCTTCTTCCTCACCGTCACTGCCGGCGGCCTCGCCGCTGATTTGCTGACCAAACACTACGTGTTCCACTCTCTGCTGACCGACCCGCAGGCTGCGCAGCGCCTTCAGCACGCTCGCACAGCCAACCAGCACGCCGACATCCGGGACCTGCTTTCGGTTTGCTCCCGCGATGTCTGTCCGGGCGTACGGTTCACACTGTCCACGAATCCAGGGATTGTGTTCGGACTGAGAGTGCACCGGCTGGCCGTCAATATCGCAACCGTCGGCGCCATGGTGCTTGTGCTGGCGATGTTCGGGAGCTCCGACCGACGAAGCGCATTCACGCACCTGGCGATGGCGTTCATCATGGGCGGCGCGATGGGCAATCTTTACGACCGGCTGCTGGCCGAGGTCCGGCTGCCGCTCGCCGGGGTTGAGCCCATCCGCCACCAGGTCCGCGACTTCATCGACCTGGGCCAGTTGCACTACCCGTACATCTTCAACGTCGCTGACGCCCTGCTGGTGATCGGCGTGGCGATACTGGTGCTTCACTGGGTGCTGCCGCCACGCCGGGCGGCGACGCAGTCCTCGCGCGGCAACGCCGGGAATCGCGCCGCCGACTGACCGTCGCCGAGAGGACCGAACACAGGCAAATCCCTCGTCACCGGACACTCCGCCGCGCGTATAATTCCATCGGTGGAGGAGACACGAATTCCGTGGCGGGAACGCCCGGCGGAGCGGGTCGAGGCCCCGGTAGGTCGGGTGGGACTTTGACTCACTGACCGCCGGGCGTGTTTTGCATGGGGCCAGCCGGGGGGTAGAATCCCGCCATGCCGGCCCGCGACACGACGCCCACCGCCGCAGAACGGATCACGTGCCTGCCGCTGCGATGGGTGATCTTCTATCACCTGACGGAGTTGTTGTTCCTCGCCGGGGTGGCGGCCTGTGACCGCATCCTGTTTGCCTCGCCGGCCCCCCACGGCATCGAGGAATGGCACCAGAACGTCCTGGGGCCCATCTGCTTCTTCCTCGGAGGCTGCGCTGCCTACGCCTTTGTGATGCTCGCCGAGTTGTACTGCGCGGCGCGCAGACTGGACCGGCGGGTGGGGCAGGCGAGCCCGCCGATGCGACCGGGGCTGATACTGCGCCTGGGCAGCATGCCGGCCCGGAAGATCTTCCGAGCCTTCGTGCTGCTGCTGGCGATCCTGTGGCCATACGCCTTCGGCGTGCCGTTCTGGCCCGCAGTCAGCCTGGGGGTGATGCTGGTCTACAACCTTGCGTCGGATTGGGGGCAGCACCATCTACAACCTGCGCCCAGGCAGGTGCAGGCGCAGCTCGCAGCCGAGGCCGAGCCGACGCCCCCCGCCGACGAGCTGACCGCACTGGCGCAGGCCAACGGAGCGCGCGACGCCAAGGTCGTGGTCCACGCCGACGACGAACTCCTCGGACTGCCCGACGCCGGCTACGACCTGTGGAAGGGCCGGCCGGTCTTCATTTTCAGCCGCCACCTGACCGATCGGCTCAACTCGCGGCAACTGCGTGCGGTCTTCGCGCACGAGCTCGCCCACCACCTGCTGAGGCACCTGCGCGGCTCGGCCCTGCTGACGATCGCCGCTGACCTTCTGGCGGTGGCGGTTGGCTGCATGGCCGCCGTTCGGTTCGCGGCGCCCCGCGAGTCGTTCTGGCACCTGGCACACGCCGCCCCGTTGGTGCTGCTGAGCTGGGCGCTCGCCCACGCGATGATCTGGCCCCTGAAATGCTGGCACTGGCGCAGGCAGGAGCGCGCCGCTGACCGCAAGGCGCTTGAGATAACGCACGATCCGGCCGCGCTCATCAGCGCCATCCGGTCGCTGGCTCAGGATGGCGCCGCCCTGGAGCAGCCCGCCGGATGGATCGGCCGAGTGCTCACCCCCGCTCCCACCATGGAGCAGAAGATCGCACTTGCGGAGCAGTACGCCGCACGACACCGCATTACTCTCAGCGGTCAGACGACCCGCGGCATCAGTGGGGACCTCTGAGCGGCTCCGGGCCGGCCAGACCATCGGTCGATGCCAGGGCGCCGATCCAGGCCGCTACGGCCGATCGGACCGCGTGCCAAAACGGCCTCGACGCCGGCCTATCCGGTGCCCGCGTTGCAATGCCAACGTCATCCGCTACAATCCGGTTGGATCACTGGCATTGCGGAACCCAAGCTGATGATCGGCGTGCGCCCGAGCAGCGCGTGCGCGGCCGGGGCGTCAGCGCGGAGATTCGGCGTGCGCGGCCTCGACGTATAGGCATCCTGCGGGTTCTTCGGGCGCGCGGCCGCCGAGCGAGTGAGGACCCCGACATCATAAACAGAAAACCAAGACGCGTGGCCGGGCGTTCTCCGGGGGGCGATCCCACTCGATGGGCGCGAGAGGACCACGACGTGCAGCTCATGCTGCGCTTCAAGGGGGGCGACCGCGAGGCCTTCAACGAGCTGGTCCGGCGGAACGTCAACAAGGTTCACGCCCTCATCTATCGCTTCCTGGGCGACGGCGACCTGGTGGAGGACCTGACGCAAGAGGTATTCCTGCGCATCTTTCGCACCGCGCCTCGCTACGAGCCCGCAGCCAAATTCAGCACCTGGCTGTATCGCATTGTCGCCAACCTGTCGTTCAACGTGCTTCGAGACCGCAAGAAGAGCCGCCGGGTGCAACTGGAGACCCACGGCGACCAGGATGAGTCCTTCTACCGGGACGTGCCGGATGAGCATGCCCCGCCGCCGCAGCGCGACCTGGCCGAGGCCGAGCTGGCCGACTGCGTGGCCAGGGCCATCAGCGAGCTGCCGGAAAACCAGAAGATCGCCATTGTCCTGAACAAGTACGAACACAAGAACTACGAGGAGATCGCTGCGCTCCTAAACTGCTCGACGATGGCCGTCAAGAGCCTGCTCAGCCGGGCAAGAGGCAACCTCAGGGAAAGTCTCGGGCGTTACCTCAAGACCGACTGAGCCGTCGCAGACGGCCCAGGCAGGCGCCCACGAGGCGGAAGAAAAAAACTCCTTTGTCCGGCGGCACTTGAGCCTGAGTTGGCGGGTTATAGGTGTAGAGCAACGGCACGTCCCGAGGGGTTCACGGCTCGTGGGCGGGTGAACCCAAGACGTGCAGTTCCCGTGAACCGGCAAGACGTGATGCCGATAAGGACAAGAACCGCATAGGTGGCCTCGACCGCGGGGCGGGGCCGGAATTGGTATGGACGAGAGACTGAGTCAGACCGAATTCGAGGATTTGTCGGCCTACCTGGACGGTGAGCTGACAGGCGAGGCGCTGCGTCGCGTGGAGGCCAAGCTCGCCGGCGACGCCGAATGGCAGCGCGCTCTGCGCCGGCTTCAGGCCCTTGACCGGGCGATTGGGGTCTACAACCCGCCCGGCGCACCGGCGGACCTGGCGGCCAGGGTGATTGACGCGGTGGCCAGGGCCCGCCGGCCGGCTCCGCAGGCGATCCGGATCGCGCGGTGGCTCATACCAGCCGCCGCCGCGGCCGCCATCATTCTCGGCGTCTTGATCTACAAGGGCTTGACCGGCCCCGAGACGGAAGTGAAGCCGGGCCGACCCACCGCGAAGGCCGTCCCTGTCGTCGTGCCCGAGAATGCATCGATATCGGCAGAGGAACTGGCCATGGAGCATGCGGATTTTCTGCACCAGAGCTTCGTGGCGGCCGTCGAGAAGGACCGGCGGGAAGAGCGATTCACCGTCGAGAACCTGGACTTCTTCAGGGATTACGACGTGCTGTCGAACATCGAGACGATAGAAGCCATCGACGCCCTGGAGAACCAGGCCAAGGGAACGTGACGCGATGCGCTGGAGACACAAAGGTTTTCTGGCTGCGGCGTTGATCTGCGTGACGGGTGTCGTTGCGGCGGGCGATCCGGAGCCAAAGGAGAGGCCCGAGGGTCCTTCCATCAGCCGGCCGCCCGCGGGTAGCATCGCCGCGCAGCTTCGGCTGGCCGCAAAGCTCAGGGCAATCAAGGGGCCGACCCTCGCAGCGGCCCTGGATCATAATCGTGCCGAATGGGAGGCGCTTTCGCCGGACGAGCGAAGCCGCTTCCGCGAGCACGCAGTGGCCTTTCTGAACGAGTCGCCCGAGCAGCAGGAACGCCTGCTGGAGCAGTACCGAAGGCTGATTCAGATGTCGGCTGAGCGGCGAGAGGAATACCGCCGGACGGCCAAGTGGCTGGCGGTGGTGGCCGAGTCGTTCACCGCCGCCGAGCGGCAGGCCTTGCTCCAGATGCCTCCGGAGAAACGCGCTCGGGTGATTCTCGAAAGGAAGGCTGAACTGATCCGCCGCGGTGTGCTCCCGCGCGAGCCCGAAGGGCCCCTGACGGGGACACCCGCCACGATGCCGGCCCCAACCACAGGGTCCACCACCCAGCCAACCAACTGAAGCGCCCGCCTGCTGCCACAAGACCCGCACGCGCGGGTCGTCCGCGGCAAAGGCAGTTGGCGCCTCGCCCGGCCGCGAATCCCCTCCAAGGCCTGGTCCGGCGGCATCCACGCGCCGCCTACGCGCTGACGACGAAGCGCCGCATCACGTCCGCGCCGAAGCGGCGCTCCTCCGCCAGGCGAGGCGACAGCTCCGGGAGTACCTCGGCGACGTCAAATCGCGGCAGGCCCTCCGCCGGCTCGCACCTCGTCGCAGAAGTGAAGACCACAAGCTCATCCGCCAGCCGGCCGTGCGTGAAGCTCCTCAACACCTTAGCGCCCCCTTCCACCAGCAGACAGGTCCACTGCCGGCGGCCGAGCTCGTCCAGAAGCGCGCCCAAGTCCACCCCCTCCGGCGAGGCCGACAGGTCCAGCACCTCCACGCCGAGCTGCCGAAGCTCGCCCACCTTCGCCAGATCGGCGGTCATGGCCTCCGTCGTGGTGGCGACAATCACCGGGCAAGCTTCCGCACTGGTCGCCAGCCAACTGCCGGTCGGCAGGCGAAGCCTCGAGTCCAGCACCACCCGGTGCGGCGACCTGCCCGTCCCGCTTCGGTTGGTCAACAGCGGATCGTCGGCCAGCACCGTTCCGATGCCCACGCAGACGCCGTCGCAGAGGCCCCTGAGCTGGTGCACGTGCGCCCGGGCCTCATCGCCGGATATCCACCGGCCGTTGGCGGGCGGAAGTGCCAGGCAGCCCTCCGGCGTCTGGGCCCACTTGCAGATGACCCACGGTCGGCCCTTCGTCCGCAGCTTGACGTAGGCTGCCAGCAGCTCACGTGCCTGGGCCTCCAGCACACCCACCACGACCTCGATTCCCGCCTCCCTAAGGGCAGCCAGCCCCTTCCCGGCTACATGCCGGTCGGGGTCTTCCATCGCCACGACGACGCGCGCGACGCCCGCCTCTATCATGGCGTCGGTGCACGGAGGGGTCTTGCCGGAATGGCAGCACGGCTCAAGCGTAACGTACATCGTCGCCCCGCCTGCATCTCGACCGGCCTCCGTCGCAGCCGACAGCGCCTCTATCTCTGCGTGCGGAAACCCGAACCGCTTGTGCCAGCCGCGAGCAAGCTCCACACCGTCGCGCACCAGCACCGCACCCACCATAGGGTTCGGCTCGACCGCGCCTCGGCCGCGCTGGGCGCACTGAAGCGCGATCGACATGAACCTCTCATCTTCGTTCTGCATGCGCAAGGCCCGTTCCCACAGCCCCGGTCAGGCCCACGGCCGCTCCGGGGGTGGGTGTCTATCTTACCTCACGTTTGGCTGCATTCGCGCCGCATTGACGACCGCGCGCGAAGGCACCGACTCGCCTGAGGCCGGGATGCCTGCTACTGGGCGAGGATGCTGTCTTCCTGCTCGCGTTGAAACTGCCGTGTGTACAGCTCGTAGTACCGCCCGCCCTGTGAGAGCAATTGGCGGTGCGTGCCCTGCTCCACGGCCCGCCCGCCGTCGATAAGCAGAATGGAGTCGGCCGACCGATTGGTCGAGAGTCGGTGGGCTATCACGAAGCTCGTTCGCCCCTGGAGCAGTCCCTTCAGGCCGGCCTGGATAGTGGCCTCGGTCTCGGCGTCCACCGAGCTGGTGGCCTCGTCCATCACGAAGATCGCCGGGTCGGCCAGCACCGCTCGGGCAAACGATACAAGCTGCCTCTGTCCGGTGGACAGTCGGCCGCCGCCCTGCCCCACCTCTGTGTCATAGCCGCTCTCCGCCGCCACTATGAACTCGTGGGCGCCGACCATCTTCGCGGCTTGCTCGACCTCCTCATCGGACGCCTCAAGCCGGCCGTACCGTATGTTCTCACGAGTCGTGCCGCTGAACAGGTGCGGCGTCTGAAGCACGATCCCCAGCTTGGACTGAAGCCACCCCAAGCTGCGCCGGCGGTAGTCGACGCCGTTGATGAGGATCTCGCCGGAGGTGGGTTCGTAGAAGCGGCACAGCAGCGACACGATAGTGGTCTTGCCGCCGCCGGTCGGCCCCACCAGCGCGATGGACTGACCTGCCTGCACCTTGAGGTTGAAGTCCCTCAGCACCGGCGGACCTTCGAGATACGAGAAGCTGACGTTCCGAAACTCGATCGTCTCGATGGTGTCCGGGAGACCGTCCTCTGCCGTTGCTCCGAGCGCCGCCGTGTCTCGATGGCGCCCGATGGCCTGGAGAACTTCGGGGCTGTCGGCGATCTCAGGCTCGGTCTCCAGCACGCCAACGATGCGCTCGGTTGCCGCCTGGGCCGCCTGCACCTCCGTAAGCACCCGCGCGATCTCGTGCACCGGAAAGAAGAAGAAGCTGCAATAACTCATGAACGCCGCCAGCGTACCGGGCGACATACCCACGGTCGTGTCCTTGAGGTGCTCGATCACCTGCCCGCCGCCGTGCCAGAGCACCAGCCCGACGCCCAGGTTGGCCACCGAGAACACCAGAGGCATGTACATGGCGCGGTACAGGGCGTTGGAGATACTGGCTGACTGCATCTTCCGGCTGAGGCCCTGGAACTCGCCAAGGGCGTCGGCCTCGCGGGCCAGGGTCTTGGTGGTCCTGGCGCCCATGATGCCCTCATTGTAGTTGGCGGTCAGCTCGGAGTTCGCCCTGCGCATCGCGCGAGAGGTTCGCAGTATGCGCTTCTGGAAGTACAGCCCCATCCAGACCAGCAGCGGCAGCACCGACAGGACAATCAGTCCGCAGATCAGGTTGATGTACAGCATCATTCCGCAGACGAAGATCAGCATTGACGTGCCCCAGACGATGTCCAGCGTGCCCCATGCGATCACGCGGCTGAGGCGGTCGCAGTCGCCCGTCAGTCGGGCCATCAGCCAACCCACCGGACGGCGATCGAAGTACGAGAACGACAGATCCTGCATGTGGCTGAACGCCTCCTGGCGCAGGTCATAGCTGACGTGCGTGGTGAGCTTGCCGCCCAGGGTGATGAACGTCCGCACGACCGCCGCGAAGAACATCGCCATGCTGAAGTAGGCCAGAGCGTACCATTTCAACGTGTGCCCGCGCTTGGCGATGGCGTCGTCGATGATTCCTCGAGTTAGCAGAGGGAAGGTCACGTCCATCATCGCCAGGACCAGCGCGCAGCCGATGATGCCCAGCAGGTGCCACTTGTGCGTCATGGCGTGACGGACGATCCGCGACCACCGCCGCCAGTTCGCCCGGCCGGTGAATTCCTCCTCTTGCATTGCCACGTTCGTAGGCATGGGTGGTTCCGTATTCGCTTAGCGCGCGGCCGCGTCAGACCGCCCGCATGTCATCCTTCAGGTCCGCCTCCATGGCGGTCTGGATTTCCCACAGGCGTTTGTACAGGCCCTCCTGCTTGACGAGCTCGGCATGCGTGCCGGACTGGACGATATGCCCTTCATCCAGGACGACTATCCGGTCGGCGCGGCTCAGTGTGCTGAGGCGATGGGCAATCACGATGGTCGTGCGCCGTCCCCGCCGACGCTCCAAGGCCGACAGGATCATCTGCTCGGTCACGGTGTCCACGGCGCTCAGGGCGTCGTCCAGGATGAGCACGGGCGGGTCCTTGACCATCGCCCGCGCCAGCGCCAGGCGCTGCCGCTGCCCGCCGGACAGCGTCACGCCGCGCTCGCCGACTACCGAGTCGTAGCCCCCCTCGAAGGTCATGATGCTGTCGTGCAGACAGGCTGCGCGGGCCACCTCCTCTACCTCCGTGTCTTCCGCCGCAGAGTGGCCCAGACGGATGTTGTCCCGAACCGTTCGCGAGTACAGGAAAGGCTCCTGGAGCACCACGCCGATCTGCGACCGCACGACCGACCGCGGCAGGGCGCGGATTTCGTGCCCGTCGAACTCGATGGCGCCCCGCTCGTAGTCGTACAGCCGAAGCAGCAGATTCACCAGCACGCTCTTGCCCGACCCGCTCGGGCCCAGTAGGGCCAGCGTCGTGCCCGCCGGCACGTCCACCGAAAGGTCCGACAGCACCTGCTTGGACTCCTCGAAGGAGTAGCTCAGGTGCCGGATCGAGATCTGCCCGGAGAACTGCACGTCCCTGTGTGCGTCAGCAGACGGGGCGTCCTGCTCGATCGGCTGGTTGAGGATCTCGCCCACCCGGCCAAGCGAGACCACCGCCTTGCCGGCCTCAGAGAGAATGCGCCCAAGCATCCGCACCGGCCAGAGGAACATGTTGACGACCATGCCGATCGCGATCAGCGTTCCCGGCTGGAGCGTTCCGGCCATAACCCACCAGCCGCCGACGGCGATCACCAGGCCGTTCTGGGCGAAGCACATCAGGTCCGACAGCGACCAGTACCAGGACATCAGCCGGATCAGCCTGAACCAGCGGTTGCGATACCGGCCGCTGTGTTCGGCGAAACGCGCTCGCTCGAACTGCTGCCGGGCGAAGGCCCGCACCACGCGAATGCCGGTGAGGTTCTCCTGGGCGACGGCGGTCATCTTGCCCTCGGCCTCGTCCGCGAGCTTGAAGGCATCGCGGATTCGCCGGAAGAACACGATCGCGAAGGTGACAATGATCGGGACGACGGCCAGACCCACCAGCATCATCGGCGGGCTCAGGTACAGCATCACGACGATCCCGCAGGCCAGCAGGATCGCCGCCCGAAAGATCTCGACAAGCTGCATCGAGAGGAACATGCGGATCGTCTCGACGTCGGAGGTGCAGCGCTGGACGAGGTCTCCCGGCTCGGCCCGGTCGTGATAGCGGCACGGAAGTCGCTGAAGCTTGTCGTACAGCCGGTCGCGCAGACGCAGGGCCATGGACTCCGACGCCAGCGCCGACCACCGCCCGCGCAGGTACGAGAAGAACGCCCCTACAGCGCGCAGCAGCACCACAGCCGCGCCGGCAATCCACAGGTTCCCAGCCAGGACGGACCGACCGCCCAGCCAGGCCACGGCGTCGCGGACCCACTGCGGGGCTTCCAGGGCCTTGCCCATGATGGCGTAGTCGATGGTCCGCCCCACGACCACCGCCCCCAGCAGGTGGCACACGGCGGAGATGAGAATTGCCGCGACGGCCGCCGAGTACAGCAGCCGGTTGCCTCGCAGCAATTCCCAGAGGATTCTCTGTCTAGTCTTCATGATCGCGCCCCGCTCGGGCCGCGGGCGTATCTCCGCTGTCGGCCGAGCCCGCGGTGGGCCGACCCTCGCACAGAGGACTCACTCTCTCCTGACAAACGCCAAACCGCAACATGTGCACGCCCTGTGCCATGGGGCGCCGCCAACCGGGATCGTTCAGAGAAACCGCCCCATCCGCCGCCGCGGCGAACGGGCCCGCCCGCACTACAAGAGAGGCGCGACGCAGGCCGGATTCAGCGAACGCCCTGGAATCCGCGCATCGTCGGCCAGAGATTGAAATGGAGGCGAATCATCACGTTGCTCCGATCAGGCGTGCAGGATATCCTGTCTGAGGAACGCTGCAAGCGAGAAATCACGTTCCCGCAGGAATTTTGACGCGATTGCCGTCCGGTCTGCCTGAGGGTTGCCTGCATCGCATGTTGGGTCCGTCCGGTCGGCCGAAGTCCTGCGGCCTTGATGGGCACAGGCGGCCCATCCACGCTGGTCCGGCTGATAATGAGGTTAGGATGAGGCGCGGACGGAAACCCAGACTAGGCCGGAGACGCATCATGTGGGCCCTTGTGATCGTGTTGGGGGCTGCAGGGGCGTGGATCGCACTTTCGTGTGTGCGGCCGGCGTCGTTCAAGTCCACCAAGTACCCTCGGCCCGGCCAAGCCATCGGCCAAAGGGTCGCGGTCGTCTATTCCACACACTACGAGATGAACCTCGGCGGGGCCGAACGCCTCCATCCTTTCGACATCCACAAGTACGCCAAGATCTACCTGAAGCTCCAGACCGACGGCTACCTGCGCCCGCCTGACGTCTTCGTCCCCCAGCCGGTCACGAAGGAGCAGGTCCTTCTGGTGCACAGCACCGAGTTCATGGAATCGCTGCGCGATTCGGAGAAGGTGGCGAGGTACCTGGAGGCCCCCCTGGTCGGAGCGATGCCCGCCGCACTCGTCGATGCGGGCATCCTCAATGCATTTCGCTGGTCCTCGGGCGGCACCATCGAGGCCGCCCGGCAGGCGCTTCGGCACGGTATCGGCATCAACATCGGCGGCGGCTACCATCACGCCAAGGGCGACTCCGGGGAGGGTTTCAACGTCTACAACGACCTGGCCATCACTATCCGCGTGCTCCGGCGGGAGCGCCTCATCCGACGTGCCTGCGTGGTGGACCTGGATGTCCATCAGGGCAACGGCACGGCGACAGTGTTTGCCGGCGACAACGACGTGTTCACTTTCTCGATGCACCAGGGCGACATATATCCCATCCCCAAGGCCGTCAGCTCGCTGGACATCGAGCTGCCGCGGGGCACCGGCGACGAGGAATACCTGCGGCTTCTGCGAGGCGCGCTGCCCGGTGTTCTGGATAAGGCCCGGCCGGACATTGTGCTGTTGCAGGCCGGCTGCGACACGCTCGCGGGCGATCCGCTGGCCGGGCTGAGAATGTCGCACCGGGGTATCGTCCTGCGCGACGCGGCGGTCATCGACGCCTGCGTGGCCAGGCACATCCCCGTCGTCATGGCGCTGGGCGGCGGCTACAGCCAGGACGCCTGGCAGGCACAATACGCCAGCATTGCCCGCACGATCGACAAGTACGGCCTGGCCGGACGGGGCCGCCCCCACGCCCCCCGCTCGCCCACGGCAAAGGAGCGGTTCTACACCAGGTAGCCTCGGCCCATGAACCACATCGCCGGCACCTCAGCTCAACACCCCCCTGCCGTGGTCGAGGCGCTCCAGCGCATCCAGCAGATGCTCCTGGCGGCCAAGTACGAATACGCCGCAGGAGACCCGGAGATCTGGCCCGCCACGCCGGTGCTGATGGTGCGGGAGTCCGACCTGTTAATCGTCGAGGCATGGGGGCGTCCCGAGCAGGCGAGCGCGGCGGCGGATGCCTGGCGGGCAGCCTGGGGCCAGAACAAGAAGAACACGGGGCTTCTGCTGGTGGGCGTCGACGCCCCAGACGACCCCCATGTGCGATGGTTCTTTGAGGCGACGAAGGGGACCGTCGCCTACATCGACGCAGAGGGCGGCCGGTTCCGCCTTCGCCGCGGGCGGGGAGTGGGCGGCAATACGCTCAGGCCGCTCACGGAGCACAACCTTCGCAAGCTCATCGACCCCGCGGCCGGTCAGAAGAACGCACAGATAGACTGCCCCGCCATACTGCGCCGCCAACTGGAGGAGAAACGCCAGACCGCGGCCTTCCTCGAGCGCAGCGCCAAGACCGGCAACTACTCCCGGCCGCTGTGCACCTGCGCACTGCTGGCGGTCATAGTCGCTGCCTTCTTGGCCATGGTCGTCAGCGCCAAGACGACGAAGGCTCTGGCAAGCCCGTCCAACGAGCTTGTGCTTCGCTGGGGCGCGCTCTACGGGCCGCTGGTCCGGGCGGGGCAGTGGTGGCGAATCGCCACCTGCTCGCTAGTGCACATCGGAGTGGTGCACCTTCTGTTCAACGGGATCGCCCTGCTGATCTTCGGCCCGCAACTGGAAATGTACGAGGGTCGGTGGCGGCTGGCGCTGCTGTTCGTCTTCAGCGTGGTCTGCGGGTCGCTGGCGCGTCTGGCGTGGAACCCCATGGTCATATCGGCGGGGGCATCCGGAGGCCTGTTTGGACTGATCGGCGCCTTGCTGGCCGTCGTTGTCCGGTATCGGCGGGACTTGCCCAAGACGCTGTCCAAGGCATACGTCAAGTGGTTGGTCACCATCCTGCTGTACAACGCGGCATTCCTATTCCACCCCGGGATCGACGGCGTGGCCCATGTTGGCGGGTTCATCGGCGGGCTGGCGATGGGGCTGATTCTGAGCCGCTCGCCGGTGAAGGTCGAATGGCCACGGGTTTGGACCTGGTTCGCGCTGGCTGCGCTGGCCGTGGCGACGTGCGCCTTCGGGCGGTATGCCGTGGCCCGCATTGACCCCAATGCCCCGGTTAGACCTTCTGATGAACGCGAGCACGAGGATGTCAAGCTGTACGAGCTGTGGCAACTGCGGGCCGATGCCGACGTGGCCGGCATGGAGTTCATTGACCTGGACGTGATCTACAGACTGTGGGAACTGGGAGCGTACACAGACGACGAGGCTGCGATGATGCTGCGAGAGGATGTCCTGCCCCGGCTGCCCGAAGAGGAAGAGGTGGCCGATCTTCTCGCACGCGCGCAGGAGCTGTCCACGGAGGAGGTTGACCTGCGCTCAACGCTGGAGGAATTCCTCAAAGCCCGCGCCGAGTTATGCCAGGCCCTGCTGCGCGCCATGGAAGGCCGAGGCCCCCGCGAGGAGGCCATTCAGGCAGGCGGACGCTACAAGTCCGCGCGGGCGCGGGCTGAATCTGCCTTCGACCAGTTGGGGCAATAACCGAAGCGGATATCCCTGCGACGCGGATCGTCCACCCAACACGATTCGCTGCGCGTCTGCACCCACTCAGTATGCGTACCCCGGTTCACCTCCCGAGAATGCGCCGCCACCGTGATCCTCCAGGACAGGAAGGGCGAAGCGCGGGCCTTCTCCTTCGGTCGCGCGCCCCGCCCCAAGTGTCGCAGTTATCAAGCCACCCCCCGGAACCTACGGCTCGGATCGGTTCACGTCCTCGGACCCGCGCCGCGTCGCCTTGCTCCGGGAGCGCTCCGGCTCCTTGGCGCCGATCACGGTCACGCTGACGGGCTCAAGGCGGCTGATTCGCTCATGGAGCGACTGGGCATCCAGGGTCAACCTCTGGTGCTGCCGCTCGACGAGCTTCAGCTCGCGGTCCAGTTGCTCCACCTTGCGGACGGACTTCAGCAGCTTGGGATCGCTGAGGGCCTTGAGCCGGCGGTCGACTTCCGCCAACTCGGCCTGCTTGCGGGCAAGGGTAATGCTGAGGATCTCGCGCTGCCGGCTGAGTTCACCGGCCTGCGGTACCCCTGCTGCCGCCTGGGCCAGCTCCTCCTCGCGGCGGGCGACGTCCACCTGGGCCTTGAGCCACGCCTCCTTGTCGGCCGCCATCCCCGCGCCGCTGGCGTGACCCGACTTGACCAGCTTCTCGGTGTTCACATACTGCTTCTCCCGCAAGGCGACGATCTCACGGAGATTCTTGAGCATGGCGTCGTCCTTCGCCAGCTGCTTCGCCCGCACGCGAGCCACGGCCTGCGATCTGGCGTAGGCGTCCACTTCCGCACGGAGCCCCGCCAGCTCTAGCTCCAGCTCCAGCTTCCGCTCCGACAACGTCGCCAGACGTTTCTCCACGTCCACACCATGCCACGGGCCCAGCTCCAAGAGCAGCTTTGTTCGCTCCTCCCTGTACTTGTCCGCCTCGGCCGCCGCCTCCGCACCTTGTCTGCTGATGCGATTCTGCTCTTCCAACTGCCTGTTGAACTCCTTCTCTTGCCACGCCCGCAGGGCCTTGCCGAGCTCGTCCAGGTAAGCCTTCAGGAACTCTCGGGCCTGCTCGGGCTTGCCCTCACGAACGCGGGCGAGCGGCTTTAGCACCAGCATCTCTCGGCCGCTGCCGAAGACGATCGGCTCGACGTGGACCCTATCCCGCGTCAAGCCGCAGCGCTTGGCCGCCGAGGCAAGGATGTCATCGGAATTGGCCAGATGCAGGCAGACCCTGCTGTCCCCAAGCAGCGCGAGCATGGTGCGATCGTATGTAACCTTGGCCAGGCAGTCCGCCTGCACATACCGGTTCGGATCGTCATACCATGGCCGGGGGGGTAAAGCCCCATACTCAGGTCCAGGTACGTCTGCTGGTGGATGTCCGGGAGCGGGTCCGTACTGCGCGTGTGCCAAGCCGCAGGCCAACGCCAACACGCTAGCACACAGAAGCACGCGAAGTGTCATGCGCATCATGGTCCTTGTCCTTTCCGGCGCCCGACGATTCGGGCGGTGTCTGGTTCTCAATCTCGTTCAATCGCCTGCGGGCCAACTCGGCCCAGCGGCTGGCGGGGTCCAGGCGAAGCACCTGGCGGTAGTAGACGGTCGCCTCCTGGGGGCGGTTGTCCAGGCGGTAGGTCTTCTCGGCGCGGAGCATGGCGGCGAAGGCGGCCCGGTCCAGTTCCTGCTGGAGCCGTTCAATCGCGCTGGGGGCCTCCAACTCGCGGCGGAGGCGGCCGATCTCGCGCTGGTGACGCTCCAGGGCCGCAAGGCGAGCGACCAGTTCCTCGTGCAGCTCGATCTGGGCCTCGATGGCTGCCGTCTCGGCGCGGATGACGTTTGCATCGAGCTTGAAATCGTCGGCGCCGGCCCGATGGGGCGATTCGACCGGTCGCGGCCAGAGGGCCTGCACCGCGAACGCCGCCGCAATCAGCAACGCCGCCGCGGATGCCGTGCCGACGCCCGCCCGGCGAATCCGCCGACGCCGCGATGCGCGGAACACACCGGCCGCGAAGTCGCCCTCGCCTGCGGCGGGCGGCATCACGCCCGCGTCCGCCTCTCGCAGCAGCTTGGCCAGTCGGTTGTCGGTGTCCATCAGTCTTCCTCGACCCAGTCTCGCAGCAGCGGCCGCAGCCGCTCGCGAGCCCGATGCAGCCGCACCTCGACGGCGTTGCGCCCGAGCTTCAGCACGTCCGCGATCTCGGCAATCGGCATCTCCTGAAGGTACCGCAGCACGGCCACCTCTCGCAGCCGCCGCGGCAGGGCCCGCACGGCCGCTCGCACGGCCCGGCGGCGCTCGCGCTCGGCCGCGCCGCCAGAAGGCTCGGCGGCGTCGACGGGCTCATCCTGCCCGCCACCGAACACAAGCTGCCGCAGCCTCCGCCGGCGGTGATGACTCCGGCAGCGGTTGACCGCAATCGCGTACAGCCACGTTCGCAGGCTGCTCCGCCCGTCGAACCGTCGCAGATTCGTCCAGGCGGAAACGAACACGTCCTGCACCACGTCGTCTACGTCCGCCGGCCAAGCCAGCAGCCGCTGCACCAGACGCGTGACGTCCGCGCGGTGGTCGGACACGATCTGCTCAAACGCCTGGCGCTGGGCGACGGCTGGCCGCCGCACCCGGTCCATCCTCGCGCCGTGCGAGTCGTCGCCTTCGGCGCCGGCTGGCTTTCCCCACCGGCGGGTCATGTCCTGAGGATTAGACTCCCCCGGGGCGCGCATGCTTACAGGAAAACCCGCTGATTGCGGCCTTACTTGTGCCGTTCCGTGCCTGGCTAGCGAGCAGGCCCGGTCTGCCCTTGCCGGGCCTGCTTCTTTGCGCCTGGTCGCGCGCGGCCGGCCAGCCGGCCGTACGGGCAGAGTGCCAGCAGGTCACACCAGGCACACCTCGGATTGCGCGCCCTGCATGTCCGCCGGCCATGGGTTATCAGCAGCACGTGCATCGCATAGCGGTCCTCGGGCGCGATCAGCGGCTCAAGCACCTCGTGGGCCTTGCCGGGCGACGTGCGGGCGGGCAGCAGCCCCAAACGCCGCGATATGCGGAATATGTGCGTGTCGACGGGGAACACCGGCATCCCCAACGAGAAGAGCAGCACGCAGAGGGCGGTCTTGGGGCCGACGCCCTCGAAACGCATCAGGTACTCATATGCCTCCTTCGCGGCCATCTCGCCCAGGAACTTGAGGCTGATCCTGCCGCGGTCCTGGCGGATTCG
>Ga0307380_10004468_pt1 | contig 18898 bp, 9 predicted proteins | sample UN3MG_FD_202239 | JGI IMG/M metagenome (GOLD analysis project Ga0307380, IMG submission 202239) | Soil microbial communities from Risofladan, Vaasa, Finland - UN-3 | ecosystem: Environmental > Terrestrial > Soil > Coastal area > Acid sulfate soil | place: Finland: Risofladan, Vaasa | collected...
TTGACATATTCCAATATCGGGTGCTTTGGTCTCCAATCTACCATAACCTGGTTCTCGAGCTGCTGGGAAACCGACACATCGATATCATTCGGAGGATGACCAAAAACAAGGTATCGGCACTTGGGTAGTTGAGCCGGCAAATGGTTATCAAGCACAATAACATCATAGGGCTGCTCAAGACTCAGAGCAGAATGGTCCATCGCGTCAAATTCAGCCGGTGAATGAACTTCAAGCCGAGCAACCGGACAAGACTGTAGTGCCGATTCGAGCACTACGTTACCGGCGGTAACAAGCAGGACAGAGAGCTTTTTAGGAGGCGATAAAATGGTCCATGCGGCATCGTCGCACGGTAAAGAATCCAGCTGGATACCCGCTCGGCGGGAACCCTGTAACAGTCTTACTTCAAGTATCCCTGCCTCAGCGTAGGATAAAGAAAAATTCACTGCTACCTTACCGGGCTGAGTGGTATCCGAGTTGCTGTCTGTCTTTTGGGGAGGAACAGTTACCGACCTCACTGCACGGACATCATCGTTTATAGTAAGCTGGACATCACAGGTTATTCCTTCGGCATCGTAATTAGCCAACGTGGCGAAGACGTTTATCTCATCGGGTTTTTCGTTAGACCTTCGAGCCTGCATAGCGGTTATGCCGACATTATTCCGGGATTCGCCTATGCAGTGAAAAATCAATTCATCGGAACTAACCACAATTTGCTCTAAATCGTGGATTTGCCCATCGCTGAACAGTACCAGTTGGGCCGGCTCTTCGGCGCTTAGGAAGTCGGCCTCCACACCGGGCGACTGGGCAAAAGCGCGGGCAACTACAACCGCCTCGGCCAAAGAAGAATCGCCATCACTCGGTGTTATTGCCTCTATAGCCATGTTCAATTGGCGCTTATCTGAGGTAAAGTTACACATCACCTTGGCATGATTATCAAAAGCTATAACCATTGTCTGGTCACAGTCACCACGTAAGGAAAAGAATGCCTTACTGCGCAGCGACTCAACGAATACTTTCGCCTGTTCTTTGGCTGCGTCCAGACGGGTCGGCTCGATATCGGTAGCGTTCATGCTTGCAGACCTGTCAATCAGCAATACGTATCGGCGGCCCGGACCAGCGAGCAGCGACAGTATCGGCCCTGCCACAGCAAGCAAAATCAACAACAACATCAGTAATTGCAACAGCAGCAGGATATTGTGCCTTATCCTTTGAAACGGAGCATTAACCTGCAAATCCTGAACAGCTCGTTTCCACAGCAGCGTGCTTGAGACTATCTGCTCGCGACGTTTAAGCTTGAGGAAATAAAGCAGCAACAGCAGCGGCACGGATACCGCAGCGGCATAAACAGCGATCATAGGTGTCAACCATTCCATAAATTAACACTCCCGATAAAAACTGCACTGCTTCCATTAACGAAGCAGGCGAATTCGCCGCAGATAGTTCAGCACTAACGACTCTACCGAATCAGCCGAATTGGCAAGCACATAAACCGCTCCTCGCTGCATGCAGAAATCCTTCAATTCATTACAATAGGCGGTAAGGTTTCGCTTATAGTACTTCAACAGTGCGGAACTTACGGTAATCTCCGCTGCGTCGGCGTCTTCAATATCAAGCAGTTTCAAGTCGCCGGTAAACCTGGGCGAAAGCTCCCGGGCAGAGAGCACCTGGATAGCATACAGGTCGTATTGTCTGCCAATCAGTCGGCGCAGCCCGGAGTCATAGCCATCTTTAAACAAAAAGTCGCTTAGTACAATCATCACACCGGAGCCGATGCGCCCGGCAGCTAATTGCCGACACGCATTATCGAAATGCGACAGTCCTTCGCAATCGGTAGTCAAAAGGTATTCCGCCATCTTGTGCAGGTAGCTGCGGCCACGCATATTGGCCAACTGACCCTTTATACCGTCACCGAAAAAGCTGATGGTTACTCGATTGTTGTTGACCAGGCTCACATAACCAAGAGCAGCCGTGAGTTTCTTGATGAAAAGTTCTTTCGAAGGCTCTCCCAAAGTCATCGAGCCGCTGGCATCCGCCACTATATGGACTGTAAGGTCCTGTTCTTCGAGGAAAAGCTTTAGGAACAATCGTTCCAATCGGCCGTAAATATTCCAGTCCACAAAACGTAAATCGTCACCTTCGACATAAGGACGATGCTCGGCAAATTCCACGCTCTGACCGCGGTGCTTGGAGCGCCGCTCGCCCTGAAGCTTACCCTGGAGTATCTTGCGGCTCATAACATCGAGAGAATCCAGCCGATTCATAAAATTCGGGTCGAGCAAATCCGTCAGTCGCTTTCCTGAATTTATCATTTTAATACGGGCCCTGCTTATGGTACATCAAGTTTTTGCTCCATGGTTTTAGGAGTGTGTTCCAGTATTTGTTCAAGCACATCATCGGTTTTTATTCCTTCGGCCTGGCCTTCGAAGTTCAATAGAATGCGATGGCGCATAGCCGGCAGTACAGAGGCCTCAATGTCACTGAAACTAACGTGATAACGTTCGTCGAGCATTGCGCGAACCTTACCTGCCAGAACCAAAGCCTGAACACCGCGAGGTGAGGAGCCGAAACGAACAAAACGGCTGATTATCTCCGGTGCAAATTCTCCATTAGGATGCGTAGCCAGTACAAGGCGAATGGCATAATCCTGCACGTGCTCAGCAATAACAACACGCCTGACCAAATCCTGCGCCTGGATTATTCCCTCGGTACCGGTCACATATCTCGCCTGAGGCTCGTGACCTGTGGTGGTCCGATCGAGAATAGTACGAAGTTCCTGGCGATTACTGTATGGCACAAGCAGTTTGAAGAAAAATCGGTCCAATTGTGCCTCGGGCAAAGGATATGTGCCTTCCTGCTCGATAGGATTCTGCGTTGCAAGAACCATAAATGGCTCGGGCAATTTGCGAATCTCTCCGCCGCTGGTAACCGAATGTTCCTGCATAGCCTCGAGCATAGCGGACTGAGTCTTGGGAGTAGCTCGGTTGATTTCGTCAGCTAAAATAATCTGTCCGAATATTGGGCCGGCCTGGTACTGGAACTGGCGTCTGCCTGTCGCCGCGTCTTCCATAACGATATTGGTACCGATGATATCCGCCGGCATCAAATCAGGCGTAAACTGGATGCGCCGAAACTCAAGCGAAAAAACACTGCTCAACGTGCGTACCAACAGTGTTTTGCCCAGACCCGGCACTCCCTCTAACAGAACATGCCCGCCACAAAACAGGCAGATGAGCACGTTATCCACGATTGTCTCATGGCCGACAATAACTTTACCAATCTCGCTGCGCAGGGAATCGAACATCTTACGAAAATCCTTACACTGTCCTTCGACATCTTTTTCTTTTGACATTCCAGTTATCTCCTAAGCATCTATTTGTCATTTTCCGTCTTATCATTCCGGCCGCTGTCGGTGGCCTTGCGTTTAGCCTTAAGCAGCCGTTGGATATGTGAGGGTTCCTCTTTAGCAGCAGCCCCCCCGCTCTCCCGGGCTTCGATCTTTTCCGGAACAGGCTTCTCAGGTCTGGTCTGTGACTGAACTTGCAAGCTCGGAAGTTCACCGTTAAATTTCTCATCGGCTTCATACCGCCGGGAAGCATTTGCATCGGCTGAACGAGCCAGGAGCTGGTCACGAAGTTTCTGCCGCCTCATTCGGAGGCGTTCGAGGGTCTGGCTGCCTTTTCCTTCGGTCCGGCCGAAGCGAACTAAAGCAGTAACTTTTCGCGCCATAGCCCGAACGTTTAGCACAACCCTCCGGACGGCCACATCCAGCAGAAACAACGCCAGCCAAATAAACATTAACGGCCGGTTCAGCGGCATCTGGGTTTCAGGGAATTTCAACCCGGTATAATCAAAGAGATTGGCTTGATTAGGGTCAGAGCCCAAAATCCGCCCGCCACTAATCTCGCTGACCTCCGCAAGCAATGGTGCATTATCAGAAAGGTCACGAAACTCAGGTGCAAAAGGAATTGTTACAGTGGTGTGGGCCAATTGTGTCTTTGCATTTTCTCCCAGCTTTCTGTATCGTAAATTCACGATGTAACTACCTGAGGTGCTCCCCTGGAACCGGCCACGGTACTGACCGGGTCCGAACTGCGTCAGCTCAAGCGCATTGGCTGAGACATCCGGTGCTATTATTTGTCCTTCGATATTGGCGAATTGCACAAATTTGCCTTCGGCATCAATAGCCTCAACGTTGATAGTAACCTGACGGCCCTGAACATCGGCGAAAACTTCGCAATCGGTGGACTGGGACGGCTTAGCCGCCCAGCGAACAGCTTGCTCCCAGAATCTTTCGAAACCACTCCACTGCAGCCAGTTTGATGCCCACCGGCTGTCAACTGAACTGGTGAATACTGCACATCGTCCGAGTCCTGACTGACAGATAGCCAGAATGGGATCCGCCTGGTGACTGGCGAGAACAACTTGATTGAGGCCGCCCTTGGGCCCGGTCAAAACATAACCGTCAAGATTCGGCAGTACGGCAGGCAATCCCTTTGTTATCTCACCAAGAGAATAAGTTATCTGGGGTGAGAAAGTTTCCTCGATAATCAGAGCACGTCTAACCACCTGCGCCTCTTTAATAAATATCTGGGGCAGCTGCTGAGGGTCCTTGACATCATAAAAGCGGCCGCCGGTAGCCTGGGCAACTACAAGTAAGCTCTGAACATCAGCAGGAGAATGTGGAAAAACAGCTACACCTGTACAGGTAATACCGGCCTGTTTGCATTGACTAAGCAACTGGGCGGTAGGTGGTTGTGGGTCACCGTCACTTATTACTATTACATGCTTTTGGGCGGCATCGCAATCCTTCAGTTTGTCATAGGCCGCCTGCAAATGAGTGTGAAGACTGGGCATATCACCCATCTGCATTTGTTTGATAGCTGAGACGACAGCCTCCTTGTCACCTGCCTGCGAAAGGGGAAAAACCCAGTCACCTGCCCCCTTCCAGTTATAAGCTAAGATACCCACCAAATCCAGCCGACTTAAAGTGTTTACCGCAGCAACAGCGACTCTTTTGCCCCAAAAGTTGCCCTGCGGCATCTCGCAGGCATGCATAATCAACACTAAAGCTCCCTTGGGTAACTGTTTTTTCTGGGGCGGGTCCAAATCTATGGGAAGGATTTCAGCAACAGGAGAACCTATCCATCCTCCCGCCCCGAAAGATTGAGCCCCTCCTACCATAATCAAGCCCCCTCCAAGGTCGCTAACATATCGGCAGAGCATTTCCTGCTGCTGATAGCTGAAATTGCTGGAATCCGTATTGACCAGAATAACGGCGTCGGTATCCATCAGTTTAGCTAAGTTGTCTGGAAAATCGCCGACCGGACTATACCGCACGTCGATACCGCAACTTGTCAGGGCTCTGTTTAAGACCAAACCACTCGAATCATCCGCATCGACAACCAAAACATGACCGGGTCCGGCGACATAAGTTATACCACTGGCGCGGTTGTTCTGGACAATTCTGTCCTGGCCGGGCTCATCAGGGATAAAGACCGCTTCAAACTCATGTATGCCGCGGGTGCCTACCGGCAGTGATATGGTTTTAACGTTTGTACCCGGCTCCAAATCTGCATCCAAAGCGATTTCCTGAGAGTCAGGCGCAAGGTCCACAGGCTCACCGTTGAGATTCAACAGCAATTTGCCGCGAGCACGCGCTGTACTGTTGAGAATAAATCGCAGGGAAACCGTTTGGCCGCTCCTTGCCTTGGTAGGAGCAGCCAGACGCTTGAAAATAACCTCGTTATCATATTTATAGCGAAGGGGCAGCACATCGATGGGAATTTTATTGGCGGCAGCGATTCGAGCGGCTTCTTTCAGGTCGCCGGCAGTTTCATTGCCCTCACTTACAAGCAATATTCTAACAGCAGTATCCGGAGGCGCGATAGCCATAGCCATCTGGATACCATCGGATAATTTGCTCTGCTGACCGTTAAGGGTGGTGTTTCTCTGGCGGATAATAATGTCACCACAAGGTAATTTGGAAATACTCGCAGCTTCAGCAACATCAACAACCGCTAACTGGTCACGCGGGACTTTGTGCGCCAAGGCTCCCGAGAGATAATCCAAACTTGCCTGCTGAAGCCCGGTGGGAATGGATTGGCTGCGGTCAATTACGGTAATTAAGGTAAGACGCCGGCTTTTTCTGGTAACCATAGGACGTGCCAGCAGGATAATGAGGATAAGTATAACTATACAACGCAAGACAGTGGCAAGTACTTGACGCACCGAACCCAAAGCAGTGAGATTCCGCCGGGCAAGCCAGATAACGGGCACCAGCAAAATGCACGCCACAAGCCACCAGGGCTGGCCAAAATAGAAACTATACGTATTTGTCATAGCTGCCATACCTGAATTCGATTATTGCCGGCGTCAACAATAAAGGCTCGGCGTCGGCCATCAATTGCCAGCCCCCAGGGATATGCCAGTTCTCCCAACTGCCGACCAGCTCGGCCATAAACAGCAAGACTGCGACCCTCAAGACTGAACAATTGTAAACGATTATTTCCGTACTCGCAAACGACCAGAGTCCCATCCGACAGCAGAGCCAAATCATAGGGATAACGAAGCTGACCCGGAGCTCGACCGGCAGAGCCGATGTATCCGAGTAACTTGCCATCAAGGTTGTAAATCGCTACACGATGATTACAGGCATCGGCCACATAAAGGCGCTTGCGCACATGGTCCATGCAAAGAGCGGATGGTCGAGCTAACTGACCGGCTCCGCTGCCGGCAGAGCCGAAACAATACAGGAAATCTCCCTGCTCGGTAAAGACACTGATCCGGTCGTTGCCGCCGTATTCACTGACGAAGATTCTGCCGTCTCTTGAAAACGCAACATCCGTGGGATATATGAAACAGCTATCGGCCTGCCCGAATTTGCCGAACTCGTCGATGAGTTGTCCATCGGGAGAAAAGACTGCGATACGGTGATAATGCGTATCAGCTACATAAACATTGCCGTTTGGGGCTATGCTTAGCCCGGTAGGTTTACCAGCTTCGGCCAGAGGCATCTTTATAACATCCAGAAAGTCCCCTTTGGGACTAAGCCTTTGGATTCTGCCGGTCTTATCAGCAATGAAAAGCGAACCGTCACCGGTGATATCGATAGCCCTCGGATATATGAATTCCCCTTGTCCACGCCCGGTCCGCCCGAAAGCATCCAATATCTTTGGCACATCAGTCAGGCCCGATTTATCATCACAGCCCGTCAGGCCGGACACGCAAACAGTGAAGATAATTAACATTGTCAACTGCCGTATCCGTATGATGCGCAGCAATAACACTACAACCGCAGTTAGAACAAGGAACAGACAACTCAGCGCCAGGCAGGAAGCAATAACCTGCTGGTCTCGGGCGTAATGCATCTGATTGAGTAAACGCTGAGCAAAGTTCGGCAAACCAGCCGGAAGCAGTACCATGGTAGCAGACAATTCCGTAATGCTGAACATAACAATCAGGATAAAAGTCCCGATAAAGACAGGCCAGGTGTGTGGTAAATGTACATACCACCATATCTTGAACCGCGAGGCGCCATCTAATGAGGCCATTTCCGAAACCTGTTTTTCATGAGAATATCGTGTCAGAAGCATTAAAATCAGAGCGACCCCGACGAATCGACCGGCCTGACCTGCCGAGACAATAAACCAGCTCTGTCGCAATACCATCGGCACATTGCAAACCGCCAGCATCCTGAGCAGAGAAACTGCAACCAGAGAAGCTGGAACAAACATGACCAGAAATATCGTGGTGCGCACTGTCATTGATATTAGTCGGCAAGTCCTGCTGACTCTGTCGGTCTTTTCCAATACCAAAGCCCCAAAGGCAATCAAATAAGCCATCCCTGCAGCAGCCGCAGCTATAACCAGCGACCAGCTCAATTCATCCAAATGCAGCCTGAAAAACTGGTTAAAAACCTGCACATCAGTCATATTACTAATCAGAAGCGCCAAAGGTGCTATCAGTGAAACTCCAATCAGAATGACCAATACAATCCACCGCCACCTCTGGGATTCGAATTCGACTGTCCCGATAGCAGCAGCAGGAAGGACCCAGGAATGCGAACTCTTACCCAACACAATTGCCAGTATCAGCGCTACAGTCGATACGGGCCAGGCAGCCCGGGCCAGATAACTTTCCGAACCTGTCAGTTGATACAGGACTGCCAGTTCTGTCCCTATGGTCTGAATACCCGCAAGGTGGAAAGTAGCAAACTCAGACAGTGATAAAACAAAGCACACCCCGAATGCCAAAAACAAAGGACGGGCGAGTAAAGGCAGTGTAATCCTCTTAAACATCTGAAAACCATCTGCATCGAGAGATGCGCAGTCCCAGATTTGTCGGTCGATATTTCGCCATCCCTGAGCAATCAATAATGCAGCCAAAGGCCAATACCATAAAATCAAAACCGAAGAAGAGCTAAAGCTGCCGACAAATCTGGCAAGTTCGCCTCTGCCGGACAGGTACGCTCCCAACCGAGTGGTCGGGCTTAACAGCAGCATCCACGCATAGTAGAGAACATAACGCGGCAGAACCAGAGGCATTAACAGCAATAACAGCAGCAGGTCCTTCCGAGCACGGCATGTTCCAAGCAGTCGTCCGGGGACCCAGCCTAAGAGAACAGCCGCTCCGGCGATAACTGCAGCCAGCGCGAAGGAACGAAACATAGAAGCGAAAATCCGGTTACCGATTTCCAATTCGGCGGACGCCGATATCGCCTGGGCAAAAAGAATTACCAGAGGCAGAAAAATTACCACAGCCCACAGAGCCAGAGAGACTGTGGCCAGAAACCTCACCGAAATATTATCATTATTCACCGGAGAATCTCCCGCGCAGTCTGGATGGCTATCGACAACTTCTCGGATACCATTTCATAAGAGACATCCAAAGACTTTGGAACAGCATATAACTTAAATTGTTCGGCAAGAGCCGAACGTATAGGAAAATTATGTGAATCACTTCGGGCCAGCATTTGCTCAAGCTGTTCGCTGAGGAGAAAGTCCATCAGTTCTTTGGCTTCTTCGGGATGGGTAACGCCCTTGATAACAGCTGCTGTATTTGGTATTACCAGAGCACCGTCACCACCCTGGTCCAGATAGTTCATCGCCACGGGCCAGCCGTTTCGCTGGGCGGCATAAACATCATCGGTATCGGTAAAACAAATATCCGCCTGTCCGGTCGCAATCATTCTCACTGCTGTGCTATTGCCCGGGACCAGACGTACTTCATTGGCTCTAAGTGCTTCCAGAATTTTCCGTGCGCGGTCGAGGCCGTAATGAGCAAACCAGCTCGCCAAGTCTCCACCGGTCGTACCGAATTCAGGCGTAGCCATAACCATCCGCCCCTTCCACTTGCTGTCAAGCACATCCTCAAGACATTGTGGAGCATCATTCGGACGGACTCTATTGGTATTGTAAGCAATAACCCGGGCCCGTAACGCAAAACCATACCATTGGCCGTTGGGGTCGGCAAATCTATTGGGCCAATTTTTCGCTCCGGCACCATTGTATGGGGCCAATAGTGACTCACGCGCCAGCCGTATTGTGTGGAAAATCTCGCTCGACCAGAAAACATCAGCAACCGGCGAGGCGGACTCGGCCCTTATTCGCTGAATAAGACCAACTGTCTTACCGGCCTCTGTATCGAACCGAGACAACACTTTAATACCCGTCTGCTTTTCAAACTCGACGATGATAGGCTCAGCAAGAGCCTGGTCCACCGAGCAATACAGGATTACCTCCCTGGCGTTGTCACCGGGGCTTTTTCTGCAGGACAATAGAAACAAAGCTGTGAAAATTATAAACAGACTTTGGAAAATAACTGTTATTTTTTTCCGCATACCGGTAATTCCTCATCTTGCAGCCCCAAAAAACAGTTTACAGCACAGCAAACTGTTTTTTGTGTCCCGGATTCTCACTCACCGCCTGATTGTTCGAGTTGACCAAAATATTTCTTTATTGATTCTTCGTATTTGCGAGGAATAAGATTATCGCTGATGGCCTCGGCGGCGCTGTCTCGGCCTTCTTGAACAACTTCGGAATAATCACGCATGGCTTCACCTTTAACCTGAGAGGCCTTGAAGTACCAACTGGCGATAACAGGTCCCTGTCCCGGCTCGTTTTGCAGGCGGGTTTTCATCGTGGAGGTTTCACCCGTTTCATCAATTGAGCGCGGGCCGTAACCCATTCCCGGCCCTCCGGTACCGGGCCCGTATTTGTCGGATAATCCCTCCATAAACGGTCCCTGACCACCACACATTCCCTCTCCCAGACAACCGATGGCACGACTAATCTCAGCCAGGCTGGCTTCGGTCAACATCAATTGCTGTTTAATACTTTCAAGCTCGTCCAACTGTTCCATCACCGCCGCCAATTCGTCTCCGGATAATCCACCTGCTCCGGCGCCACAACCGGCCATAGCGCTGCCGAGACCCGAACATCGGCTGGAAGCCGACCGAAAAACAGCGGCCTTACGCAACAGTTCCTCTATCTTTTCAGCAGACAGGCCCTGTTTTTGCAGAGACTGCCGTAATTGCTTGTCACTCAACTTAGCAAGCTTTTTACTCAGCCCCAGCTTTTCCAGTTCCTTCTCAAATTCCTCATTTTTCTCTGCCAGCTCCTGAAGCTGTTTGGCCAAATTCTGCAACTGTTTGGACAGGTCTTTTTGCTGCTGCTGGCTTAGTTTACCTTCAGCCAATTCCTTCTGCAGTTGATTCAACAGATTGGAAGCATCCGCGAAGTTACCCTTGGCCAGCGCTAAACGTATTTTTTGTGACAAAACATCAGGCGAACCCCGCAACTGTTTAAACATCCGCTGCATCAGGTTCACAGAATCAAGCTGCATATCGCTCTGCTTCTTTTTGATTGAATCAGAAAGGTTACCAAGTTCGCGGATTGCCTGCCGTTTGATATCCTGCGGTTTCGCGTCTTCGGGCATCTGCTCTAATTTGCTCAAGGCATCAGCCAATTCAGGCTCACCCAACTGTTTGACCGCCAGCTTGACCGGACTTGCGGCCTGTTTGATATCCACCTTGGCCTGCTGAAGCTGCCTGGTTTTTTCCTCTTGCTGGTCGCGCTTTCTCAGGAACCCGAGAAGGTCTTTCTGCGGCATATACAATATTAACGCTGCGACTAAAAGCCACGTACTGACTGCATAAATCCAGCACCTTGAAGGTCGGATGGGAAAATGTCCCTGAAGATTTATATGCCGGGCGGTTTCCCGGGCTTCCCTGCGCGCCGCAGCAGCGAAATGGTCTTTCGAATCCGATAACGCTAATGTCGTACTGAAACGCTCGTGCAGTTTCAGCCGTTCGTCAAGCAGCAATGACAGTTGCATGCGCCCTGGCTGTCTGAAAAGCCATAGCAAAAGAACCAGAACTGCTGCCACAGCCCAAAAAATCCAGATGCTTCTGTAGCTGATAACACTTAAAGCGAGCAGGCGTTCGGTCAGAACGGCCAGCACAGCAACAATCCCACCGGCAGTCAGTATACGCTCCGTATGTTTGAGAAACAGATTAATGTTGCAGCGAAACCGAACCACCCGGAGTTTTTTTTCGAGTGCTTTCAGCATATAAGGCCCCTTCCGCTATGAGCTATATCATTATTATTAAATTTATACGCGGGATTAATTACCCGTGTTCTCTGGAATAAAAGCTAACGTTACTAAATATGACGCATAAATCCCTAAAATGTTACAGTTTATTTGCAGAATTTATTGAAAAATCCATAATTTTCCGGCACTCACAATGATTACTATATTATAACCATCTCCGACAAACCCACAAATTATTTTTCCGAGTATTTATAAGTTACACATACAGGTCAAACTGTGGCAGCAAATTACCGCTCGACTATAAAGGTTATATCCCAGGTGGAGGACCCCTTTGTTCTTTCGCCGAACGGCAGTCTTTCTTTACCGCCATCGTCTCTTCCGTCCTCACCGATACTGTAAACCACAAAGCCGGTCTCAAGTTTTTCGTAGCGCAAAGGTCTTCCGTCGAAAGGATCTTTAGGGATAGTATCGAGGTACGTTGGCACGAGTTCCGTTAGAGTATCCGGAATATTACCGGTGGCCAGACGATAACGCTGGATTGCAAGGCCAACCCGGGCAGTGTTAAGCTGAGCGATACTCCTTATATGAATAGTAATAATCCTCGAAAATGCCGAAAATGCCGGTATAAATTCATGCAGCAATATATGGGTTTTCGATGTTGCTTTAAGTTTGGCCTCAATAGTGCTGGCTGCTCTTTGACACTGATGGAGAGGAAGCTGGGTAGTTTCAATATAGTCGTTCATAAGATCAAGGTAAATAATTGCTTCCATATAAGCCAGTCCTAAGGCCTTGTAAAGTACGAGGACAGGAGCCGGCGGCATCTTGTAGCCAACACTTTCTGAGCTTAAAGACGCGGGATTTTCGAAAACACTGATTCCTATACATCGTTCACCGGCAATTGCACGTGGCACAGTCGAAATGTCTTCGGAATCGGCAACGGTCTTGCCAAGTTCGACCAATTGCTCATCTGTAAATTCAATTCTGTTGACGACGCGTTCGAGACTCGATACAGCAAGCCCCTGGCAGGCATTTCGAACAAGTTGAGAGATGAGCACGGGTTCTTTCGCAAGGGAATGCGCAATACCAAAAATGGATGTTACAGAACGAGCAGCCAACCGGGGCTTGTTGTTCTCAGCGTGTAAAACCGCCTCCAGTTTTAGCAGCATAGCACCCTTGCGTAAATCGCTAAAATGGCACATCGGAGATTCAAGGTAAACACTGAAATCCACAGGATAACGACAGTGCTCTATTGCAGCACCTTCGTGCAGTAACTCAAGGGCCTGTTGGTTATCGGCAATATATTGTGTGACTAAAGCTTTTGTTTCTTTAGCCAGTGGTTCTGTACGAGCAGGAAGTTCTGCTCGACCAACTATAGGCAAAAATTCACTTTGAGTTTTATTACATTCGTAATAGCACAGGAAGGCGTCTATGAGCGTATCGGCGGCATTCTCAGCACCTTCGGGTATAGTGTACCACTCGTTCAGCTCGGCCAGAGTTACAGGATAGCCCGCAGCCCGGATGGCCTCGATCCTGGCTCGAAATTTCGACCTCACGCTCAATCGAAACACGACAAAGACACAAACAGCGATAAGCAACAGAATGAGCAATATACGAGAAATTTTCAGTTTTCGACCTCTTTTGTGAGCTGTTTCACTGTCGTCCAAGATAAAACTCCTTTTAATAAATTCCGAATGAACCATCTTCCGCTTATTAGCAATGCAAATCAAAGTTTATGATACCACAGTTGCACAGATATTTGAATTGACTCTTTTGAAAAATCAAACTTTTCAGCACCCATGATTTGGCTTTACAAACAACTCTGTAGTAAAGATTACAACCTCCTTCAATCCTGAGACGGATTGCCAATCAGCGTGTATTTAATTTGATGGCAAAAAGTCTTTTCTGTGTGGGAAGATAGAATACGCCGTCGTGAACGACCGGGGTTATGGCTACGGATCCAAGGCGAGAACGGGAGATGACCTCTTTTTGACGACCGGCTTTGAGCACCCACATTACACAATCTTCGGTACTGATATAGACCTTGCCATCGACAACGACTGGTGAAGCACACCAGACACCGCCTTCGAGTTCATGCTGCCAGTAGTGCTGTCCTGTTTCGGCGTTGAAACAATGAAACCGGCCGGTTAAATCGGGCGCATACAGCAATCCATCATGAATCTCTAATGTCAAAATACTGCGATCTACCCGGCGGCTATCCCATATTTTCCGACCTGTCGCAGCATCAATGCAGGACAGCATACCTTGACCTTTCCCATGGATAGGGCTTTGTCCGATAGTCGCATAGATTCGCCCCTTATCAACGATAGGCGTAGCTATAATTTCGCTGGGCCCATCGGGGCTTTTATTGCTATGCCTTGCGTAGGGTATGTCCCGGCCGTCTCTGCGGCGATAGTCTGCCGGGTTGCAGTCATACTGCCAGATTTTCTTCAGCGTTTGTTTTTTGTCGCCGGTGTTTGACGGTGCATAAGGCTCGAAAGCATACAGCACACCATCTCCGCCTCCGAAGAGAATTATATCCTGCCCGTTTACCTGAGTAGCTACCGGCGAGGACCAGTGGCCGTGGAACATTCGCTTGCCGATAAGTTCGCCGTCTGCCGCTACAAGTTGACCGGTATATTTGTCGAGTACGATCAGGCTTGGTGCGAGTGGGTTGGCAACGAACTTGTGCTGGTCATCCTGCCCGTTGGAGGATGAGGCATACAAAAAATCTCCATGGATCAGTGGGGAATTGCCGCAGACATCGTGCGGTACAGCGCCAATTTCCGTAATCATATTAAATTGCCAGATGATGTCGCCATCGGCTTGAGTGAGTTTATAAGGTGAATTTTTCGGAAGTCCCATATACTCGGTTTCTTTGCGGAATGGCCCGTTATTGCCATCTGCCTGACCATTGCGATCCAGGCAGAGAATGTCACCGCGAGGGCCTACGATATACAATCGGTTGCCGTCGAGCGCCGGGCTCGAACACACGCCGCACTTCCACTGATTGAAATGGTATGGCGCCTTCGTGCCTTCCATGTAGCGAGGAATCGGCATTTGCCAGATCATTTCACCTGTGGCTTGGTCGAGAGCCATAAGGATTCCCCCGCCGGTTCTTTTTACGGCGGGGTGTTTGAGTGCTATATCATTAGTTCCTATGAATATTCGGCCTCTGTCTATTTTCGGAATTGTGTATTGATGGGTCCCGAGTCGGATTTCCCACAACAAATCCTCGGAACGAAATACATCGGGCAAAGCGGTTTGCTCGTCGGCCGCATTGCACAATGTTCCAATGAGAGTAAGAAGCAACAATTCTGAGATCAGTACCAGGCAGGTAATCCTCTGAGCTTTTTGTTTGTAGCAGACAGCTTTCCGGGTAGTTGCAATTTCCATCATTTAGAGCCCTTTCTACCTGCCTCATATTTGCAGTTTGTATCGGTTTAGCTATGCGAATGCATGGAAGCCAAGTACTCTTCATATTAGCCGATATTGCCCTGCGAGTCAACCTTACCTTGATATTGGTATAAGCCTTTGTAAAAAGATGAACATGAACTTGATTTCACTACTGATGCTCGATTACAACGACCGAGACAATGTCGTCGGGAGCTTTCCGTGGGACATGAATTAACAGCGCATCAGGTCTTTTTTCAGTTTTCAACAAGGTCCGATTGAGGTCGGTAAGCAAATAGGCACGCGTGACGTTCAGCTCTTCAACGGGAACATGAAGAGCGCCGTCCTCAGGCCACTGAAACACATGTACGTAGAGCTTTCCAGCCTTCTTGGTGTACCTTCCCCACGATGGCCGCTCGAAGGGACTGGCCGTCGTACCGTAAATAGCTTCACCATTTGCAGCCATCCATTGGCCTATGGTTCGCATGGACTCTATGCTTTCCTGAGGGATAGAGCCGTCGCCTTTCGGTCCGATATTTAACAAGTAATTGCCGCCCTTCGAGACAATATCAACAAGATTTCGGATTAATATTTCAGGGGATTTCCATGCGTGGTCATGTTCAGAGTATCCCCATGTCGTGTTCATCGTCATACAGACCTCCCAATCAACGCCGGGGATTCCCGTTGAAGGAATAGTCTGTTCGGGCGTGGTAAAATCGCCTTGCTCCGGCTTCCACGTTCTAAGGCGATCCACAGAATCATCTTTTTCGATGTGAGGGATATGATATAGGCGATTGTTCGAGATAATGGCCGGCTGGAGGCTGCGTGTCATGGCCATGAGTTCGTTAGCACGCCAAAATGAACCCTCGTTACCCTTTTTTGAGTAGTCCCACCAGATGACGTCAATGGGACCGTAGTTAGAGAAAATCTCGCGTGCCTGATGGTGGAGATAATCGACATAAATATCATGATTACGGGGACCGTTCGGGGACAGCTTACCCTTGAGCGGATAAGGTAACTGGTCGGCTTTGAGATAGTCGTATTGGGGATGGTGCCAGTCTATGACAGAGTGATAGAAGCCAACCTTCAGACCCTCTTTGCGAACAGCGTCCACGATCTCCCGGCAGAGGTCACGGCCGACAAGGTCAGGGGCATCGTAAGTGGTGTATTTGGAGTTGAACAGACAAAAGCCATCGTGGTGTTTAGTGGTGAAGACAACGTATCTACATCCGGCTTCTCGGGCGAGCCTCGCCCACTCGCCGGCAAAACCCTTCTTTGGACGAAACAGCGGGACCGCCTCGTGGGCATATTCCCACGTGTCCGCGCGGACGCGTTGCTGGATCCATTCCATGCCGCCTCGGTCACCAACAGACTTGCCCTTCCACGTTCCGGCCAGACCCGAGTATAGCCCCCAGTGAACGAACATGCCAAAGCGGCCCTCTCGCCACCACTGCATTCGTGTGTCCCGGTTTTCTTCTGTCTCGCTGCGAGGGTCGTTCATGCGAGAAGCAATGTCTTTGGCATACGCCGAAGATATTTGTATCACGAAAAAGGTGGTCGCCAAACTGACTGAAAGGACAAACGTTGCTCTTCTCATATACTTCTCCTTTTTCACTTCGATCAGCTACTACTCACACGGTAAGCCATGAGAGTTATTCTTGGGACCAACTCTCTTACCCATGGAATTCTACCAAAAAAGACAGTAGATAGAAAGACGTGTCTGCGAATTAGTAGAGTCAATCAAGACTTGATTTGGATTTAAGGCTGATGAAGTCATCTGCACTAATATCAAAAATCTATACTTTAAAATAAAAAGAGCCTTAACCAATCCTCCCCACCCCGCGGTTGTCGGAAAGCGGAGTGGATGACAATGCACATGCCCGTAGCCCTACATTTCCGACGACTGATTCTCGTCAATCGGCCCGGTTATTCTGGTAATATGTTCATATGCCTTTGGCTTATAATGAAACTTTTCCCAGTATCGGCGGTCAGTTTCGTATGGATCTACGTCCTTTGCATGAGTATTTTCTGGCAGAATTCCAAAACGCACCATTTCACGTATGTATTGGTGGTTTACCTGGAAGGTCGGTGAACCGAATGCGCAGGATTTTTGCCATTCTGCTTGCCAGTTTGCCGCAGCGGTTAACATTGTTTTATAGTCGGGATCGTCCTTTGACTTGAAGACGTCAGGACAGATTCCCCATCCCCCTGCTTCTTTTCCGAGGGGTGCCAGAAGGACAGCGGATTTTTCCGGACGTGTTGCATTTATCAATACGTTCCATGAGAAATAGCGTGCCGGGTCGTCCTTTAAGACAAGGCGTTCATGTCGTCCGGTGGGACGACTTATGAGCTTTCTTCGTTGTTCCCAATCGAAGGTTTCGACAAGACGATTCTGCGGTCCTTTTCCGTCGGGATTGTGGCATGAGTAGCAGCGCTTTTGGAGAACACCGCCGGCCTGGCTCGCGAAGACGCCTGCTTTTATATCCTGCTGTTTAAGATTTCTAAGACCTCCATAAGTTCCACAAAATGGAGCGGCGGCTTCGGTCCATGCCCAGACTTTTAGCCAGTCTTGGCGTGAGGCCTTTACGTCGTAATGACCTCCTTCGAGCTTACGAAGCAAGGGTGATGCGCTTGAGCCGAGTGAGCGCGGAGGTTGGTTGCCGAGTCCGTTACGACCGTCGCCAATTTGGCTTCTCATGGCAAGCGAATAGTAACTTATTGAATATGTGGCTCCCATATCACCTTCGAGACAGAGGCGTCCCTCTCGATTTTCAGTGTTATGGCATCCGATACAATATTTGTCGAGGACCGGCTGAACGTCTCGCACGAAGTCCGGCACAGCCGCTATACCTTCGATTGTTTTGATCTTAGAAGGGGGGCGTTGGACTGCTTTGATTCTGTTTGCATTGCCAGAATTTGTGTTTGAATGGCTCCGTGAGTTGTGACATCCGATGCAGGACGTTGTTTCGCCGGGCCTTACGCATGTAAAACTTTGCATTCGTCTGCACGAGAGGTCATTCTCGTCTATTGCAACGTAAAAAACGGGGCGGTTAGCGGGCAATTCAAAATACGCCGAGCCATCGGATTCGACGGGAACCGTGCCAAGAATTCGTTCGAGATTGAATGAGCCGAGCCAGCTTAGTGTATCCGGCCCGCCGGAAAAGTTGACGGGTTTAGGAAGGGTTTCGATAATGAGCAGCTTTTTTATCTCGCCGCGTTTGATTCCTTTTAAGTTCTGAGAATTATAAATGTCAACCATTATGTGCGTTCCGATGGAGTTAGTCGAATCGGAACGTTTTGCGATGATTCTTTCACGCGGGCGTTTTATGATGGGACGGGGCGACTGGGTGATCCATTTCTTTTCGTTGTTCTTTATTTCGTAGATTGCGTGAGGTGTGTATTTAGCGTCGTCTTTGTTCTTGGTAACGAAAACAAGCCGGGATTTGCCCAGTTCGGCAGCAAGTATGGTTTCCGTGCTGAGCGGCCAGGGGTCCGCGAGGTATCCTTTGCCCCATGGGAACTGGATATGTTCAAGTCCACGCGGATCATCGGGACCATATTTTCTGGAGAAGAACGACAGCCAGCCATACTGGTCGCGGTGTCCGTGGCCGGGCGAGTAGATTCCCATAACGCGCTCGTCGTTCGGGATTGGCTGGCAGGAGAGGAAAACTCCCCATGAAACTTCATTGCCGTAGTATATCTCCTGATTTGTGCCGTCCGGATTCATCGTCCAGAGATGGTGGAACTCTACCTGGGAGCGGTCGACGTATTCCCATCGCATATAGAGAATCTGTCCATTGGGCAGCACAGACGGCGTGTTGTCGTGTTCGATGTTGCATGAAAGCATTTCAATATTCTTGCCGTCCCCGTCGCAGCGGTGGATTGTGCCCACCTGGGTCATCCAGCATCCGACCCATCGCCGGGCACGGGTCGAGATGAAAACGATGCCGCCGTCGGG
>Ga0307380_10004469_pt1 | contig 18897 bp, 8 predicted proteins | sample UN3MG_FD_202239 | JGI IMG/M metagenome (GOLD analysis project Ga0307380, IMG submission 202239) | Soil microbial communities from Risofladan, Vaasa, Finland - UN-3 | ecosystem: Environmental > Terrestrial > Soil > Coastal area > Acid sulfate soil | place: Finland: Risofladan, Vaasa | collected...
CCAACCCTTCCGACGCCACCTGCTGGTGGGCATCGGGCGGCAGTTGATCGGGATTGCCCTGGTAGGCCTCAAAAATCCTGGTCAGGAACCGCTTGGCCTTGGTGGTCATCCGCACGACGCGGTAGTGGCGGTACACGCGGTCCAACAGGAAGGCTTCGAGTTCGCCGGCCTTGGTCTCGAGGTCGGCCGAGAGCCGGATCAGCCGTCCGCCGGCCGCGCGCACGTCGTCCAGGCTGCGGACGCCGGCGTCGGAAATCGCGCGTTCGCTGGTGCCGATGGCGTCGCTGACCATGAGTTGAATGAGCAGTTTGGCGATGCGGCGGATGCGCTGGTCGGGCAGGAGGTCGGCCAGCGACGTCTCGAAGTCGGTGGCTGCCTGGCGGAAGATGGCCAGGTTCTCCAGTTCCGCCGCCGAGATGATGCCCATGGCCAAGGCGTCGTCCAGGTCGTGGCTGTCGTAGGCGATCGAGTCGGCCACCTCCACCACCTGGCCTTCGAGCGGCGGCGGCGCGTCGTCGAAACCGTCGGCCGTCGGGTGGTCGTACTGCGTGGCGTGTTTGGCAATGCACTCGCGGACCTCGTACGTCAGGTTCAGCCCGCGGAACTGCGGGTACGGATGTTCCAGGTAATCGATGATGCGGACGCCGTGCCGGTTGTGCTCGAAGCCGCCGTGGTCGGCCATGAGTTCCCGCAGCGCCTCTTCGCCCGAGTGACCGAACGGCGTGTGGCCGAGGTCGTGGGCCAGGGCCACCGCCTCGGTCAGGTCCTCGTTCAGGTTGAGCGCCCGGGCCAGGGTCCGCGCGATCTGGGCCACCTCCATGGTGTGCGTCAGCCGGGTCCGGAAGAAGTCGCCCTCGTGCGTCAGGAAGACCTGCGTCTTGTACTCCAGCCGCCGGAACGCCGTCGAGTGGACGATGCGGTCGCGGTCGCGCTGGTACGCCGTCCGGTACTCGTGTTCCGGCTCCGGGTGGACGCGGCCGCGCGTCCGGGCGCTCGTGGCCGCATACGGGGCCAGTTCGCGGAGTTCGCGTGCCTCGAAGTCGCGGCGGGTCAGCATGGCGGTGGGTCCTGGGAGGCGTCCGGTGGGCCGTCGGCCACGGCCTGGACGATGCGGTCGTAGATGTCTTCGAGCGCCTGCGGAATGACCTTCGTCTCGCCCAGGACCGGCATGAAGTTCGTGTCGCCGTTCCATCGCGGTACGATGTGCAGGTGCAGGTGTTCGGGCAGCCCCGCGCCGGCCGTGCGGCCGAAATTGATGCCGAGGTTGAAGCCGTCCGGCCGAAGGATCTGCCGGAACACCCCCATGACGTCGCGCGCCAGGGCCAGCAGTGCCAGCATCTGGTCGTCAGCCAGGTCCGCCAGGTCGCCCTCGTGGGCGTTCGGAACGACGAGCGTGTGCCCGTTGTTGTACGGGAAGCGGTTGAGCACTGCGAACGCGTGGGGTTGCCTCATGAAAACGAGGGCCTGGCGGTCGTCCTTAGCGTCGCGTGCCGCACACAGAAAACACGAATCCGCCTTGCCGCTGCCGCTGATGCCGTCGATGTAGGCCATGCGCCAGGGCGCCCAGAGCCGGTCCATAGGTGGCCTTTCCTCAAGTACTTAGTGGCACGTGGCGCAGGAACCGGAGGCGCACGTCGCGCAGCCGCCCCCGCCGCCGCTTCCCTTGCTCGGATCGCCGCCGGCCGTCGCGAACGTGGAGAACAGTTTGTGGACGTTGCGGCTCTTGCAGTGCGGGCATGTCGGACGGCGACGTTCGGTCGCCGAGCGGAACAGTTCTTCAAACGCCTTGCCGCATGCGTCACAGGCAAACTCGTAAAGGGGCACCTTTGCGACCTCCTTTGCGGCTTGGATCCTCTTCGACCGGCATGTATTCTATACATCCGCCGTGTATCTCTCAAGCGAGAACGGTCGCGAAAATGGCCGCCCGCGGGCTCGACCGGAACAAACCTTCCCTCCCCCACCGACGACGCGGTACAATACGCGTTTCTCTGGCGGTGGGGAAGGGGCTTGGAGTGAGAACGTACTTCGACTGCATACCGTGTTTTGTGCGTCAGACCCTGGATGCCGTTCGCTTCGTAACCGACGACGAGGCGGTCCAGGCGGAGGTCCTCCGGAAGGTGCTGCGTGCCGCAAGCGAAATGGACATGCGCATGGCGCCGCCGGCGATGGGCCAAAAGATTCACCGCCTCATCCGACAGTGCACGGGGCAGGACGACCCGTACCGCGAGGTCAAGGACCGCTTCAATCGTTTCGCGATGGCCCTGTACCCCGACCTCATGCTCCGTGTCGCGCGGTCGTCGGACCCGCTCGCAACGGCGGTCCGCCTGGCGATTGCCGGGAACGTCATCGATTTCGGCGTCAGTTCGACGCTGACCGAGGCGGACGTCCGCGGGGTCATCGAGCGGGCCATGAGCGATCCGCTGCGCGGAAGCGTGGACGAACTGCGCGACGCGGCGGCCGAGGCTCGCGACATCCTCTTCCTTGCAGACAACGCCGGTGAAATCGTCTTCGACCGCGTCCTCATCGAGACGCTGCCAACCGAGAAGATTACCGTGGTCGTCAAGGGCCGGCCCGTTATCAACGATGCCACGATCGAGGACGCCCGGGCCGCAGGCCTCACCGACCGCGTGGCCGTGATGGACAACGGCTCCGACGCGCCGGGGACGCTCCTTGGCGAGTGCGCCGAGACGTTTCGGCGTCGGTTCCACGAGGCCGACATGGTCATCGCCAAAGGCCAGGGCAACTACGAGACGTTGAGCGACGCCGAGCGGTCCGTCTTCTTCATCCTGATGGCGAAGTGCCCGGTCATCGTCAGGGATCTTGAGTGCGAACAGGGAGCGCTGGTCGTCCGGCGGTCCAGCGCAGACGGAAAGGGCTTAGGGTGAAAATTATTGCTGTTGCATGCAGTCCGCGAAAAGGCAAGACAACCAAGGCGGCCCTCGAAGTGTGTCTTGAGGCCGCTCGCGAGGTCGACGACGGAATCGAGACGGAACTGCTGGAACTGGCCGGCCTCTCGGTCAACGGGTGCATGGCTTGCGGCAAGTGCAAAGACGGTCTCGTCTGCACCCACGACGACGGGTTCATGAGCCTGGTGCCGGCCCTCTCGTCGGCGGACCTGGTGGGCCTGATCGTCGGCACGCCGGTGTACCTGGGTTCGATGACGAGCCAATGCAAGGCGTTCCTGGACCGGTCCGTCATGTTTCGCCGCAACGGGTTCTTGCTGCGCAACAAGGTGGGCGGCGCGTTGGCCGTCGGCGGGGTCCGCAACGGTGGCCAGGAACTGACGGTTCAGGCGATCCATGCGGCCATGCTGTGCCACGACATGGTGGTGGTGAGCGACGGGCGGCCTACCGCCCACTTCGGGGCCGCCCTGTGGAGCGGCGGCGACCGGGGCGTGGCGGACGACGACGTGGGGCTCGAAACCGCACGGAACCTCGGACACCGCGTGGCCGAGGTCTGCCTGCAACTGGACGGCGCGTAGGCCCCGGCGTATCATGCCGTGAGCCGGGAACCGTTTCGGATGGTGGTGCCGTGAGCGAGATCCTTCAACCGTTCCACATCATGTGCAAGCCCGTCTGCGGCACGTGCAACCTCGCCTGCCGCTATTGCTACTACACGATGAAACCGGATGAACTTTACCCCGGCGTGCCGCGCTTGCGGATGAGCGACGCCGTCCTGGCCGGTTACGTCCGCCAGTACCTCGATGCCATGCCCGTGCGGTGCGAGTTCGGCTGGCAGGGGGGCGAGCCGCTGCTGGCGGGGAAGGACTTCTTCAGGAAGGCCGTTGCGTTCCAGAAGGAGTTCGGGCGCCCGGGCCAGGTCGTCTCGAACGGTCTCCAGACGAACGGCACGCTGCTCGATGACGAGTGGTGCGAGTTCCTGGCCGAGAACCGATTCCTCGTGGGCGTCAGTCTCGACGGTCCGGCCCAGGTGCACGACGTCAACCGCGTGGACCACGAGGGCCGCCCCACGTGGCATCGCGCGTGGGCGGGCGTGGAACGGCTCAAGAAACATCGGGTCGAGTTCAACGTCCTTGTCACGATCAACAGCGCGAACGCCCCGCACGCGGGGAACGTCTACCGGTACTTCGTCAATCGCGGCATCCAGTACATCCAGTTCATCCCCATCCTGGAACGCCGGCCCGGCACCGACGAGCCGACCGACTTCTCGTGCACCGCCGAGGCGTTGGGCCGGTGGATGCTGGAGGTGTTCGAGCAGTGGGCGGCCCGCGACGTCGGCCGCGTCTCGGTCCGTTTCATCGACGACGCGCTGCACGCGCTCGTCCACCGCCGGGCGTCGACGTGCGTGCATTCCGAGCGGTGCGCCGCCGCGCATATCGTGGAGTGGAACGGCGACGTGTATGCCTGCGACCATTTTGTGTACCGCCAGTGGCGGCTGGGCAACCTGATGGAGACACCCCTGGTCGAGATTCTGAAGGGGCCGCGGCTGGAGGAGTTCGCGGCCCTCAAGACCGACCGTCCCCAAGCCTGCCGCGAGTGCGAGTACCTGAGGCTGTGCTGGGCGGGGTGTCCCAAGCACCACCGGCCCATCGGGACGAGCCCGGAGCGGGTCAATCACTTCTGCGAAGGTTACCGGATGTTCTACGCGTCGGCGCTGCCGGAACTCGAGCGGATCGCGGCCCACATCCGCCGGGGCGAGGCGCCGCCCAGACGGGGTGAGGCGGCGCCGGCACGGCCCTCCGCCGGCCCGGCCGACCGCAAGGTCGGGCGCAACGATCCGTGCCCCTGCGGGTCGGGGCGCAAGTACAAGAACTGCTGCGGACGGGCTTGAGTTCACCCTCATACGGCACTTCCCGGCAGGGCGGAGAAGCGCGGCCCTTGAGTTCGCCGGTGCAATCTTGACGGCCATCGCGGCGGCAACTATAGTTGGTTGACGGGCCGGACCCGCGGGTCCGTGCGTCGAATCGGGCCGCCTCCCACACACGGCGGCACTTGCGCCTGTAGCTCAACCGGACAGAGCACCGGCCTTCTAAGCCGTAGGTTGCAGGTTCGAGTCCTGCCAGGCGCGCCACATTGGACGGCGGACGGGTCCGTTGGTGTTTCCGGGTTTGGCGTGGCAATAAAGAAGGCCGCTCCCGTGGGAGCGGCCTTCTTCGTACTTCCGTTTGCGCCGCGGCCTTACCCGGCCACGGGGATTCTGTTGCTTCTACGACCGGCGCTTGCGGGCCAGGGCAACTACCGCACCCAGACCCAGCAGGGCCAGCGTCGCGGGCTCAGGCGTCGGAACCGGACCGCCGCCCGTGTTGCCGCCGAGCGTGGCGCCAAGGCTCAGGAGGAAGGCCGCGTCGATCTTGTCGTAGTCGTTCGAGTCGACCGTGCCGTCGTAGTTGAAGTCGCCGATGGCCCATCGGTACCCGCCGGCATCCGGACCGAGCTGGAAGGTGGCGTCGATCAAGTCGTAGTCGTTCGAGTCGACCTTGCCGTCGAGGTTGGCATCGCCGTTCCAGGTGTACTTCACGAGGATGCAGGTGCTGTCAAGGGTGACACCGTCGCCCTCCTCGAGTTCGGTCAGACCGCCGATCTTCGAGTTGACGTCGTTGTTCTCGATGATGCCCAGGGCGGTCAGGTTGTTGTCGCGGGCGGCCGACGAGGTGATGCCCGTGCCGTCCCAGCTGCCGCCGTTGCGGCCCTCAATCACCTTCGCGAGGATTGTGGCGTACGGGTTGTCGCCGGTGTAGTCGATCACGAGGTTACCCTCGGCCAGGTCGAGCGTGGTGCCGGCATCCATCTCCAGGATGCGTGTCATGCTGGTGGTCGCGCCGGTCGTCGTCACATCACCGTGCATTTCGACCCTGTTCATGCCCTGGAACCCGCCGACGCTCAGGCTGCTGCCGGCAGCCACCCGGATCTGCCCGGGGAGCATGGCCGGATTGTCCACGTAGAACCGCAGGTTGCCCGCCGGGATGGCTGTCCAGTTGGTGCCGCCCGTCGGATCCCACCGCAGGTCGAAGCCCGCGCCGCCGCCGCCTTCGTAGAAGCCGAAGGCGATGGGGTAGATGCCCGGCGTCAGTTCGATGGAACCGTCGCGGCCGGTGAAGCCCTGCCAGAAGTTGTTATCGACCACGGTCTGCCAGCCGGTGCCCGGATCGATCCACAGCTTCGTGCCGTCGTCGCTGCGGGTCTGGAACGCGTAGTTGCCTTCGGCCGTGATCACGATCTCGCCGCTGGCCCGGAAGCCGATCTGGTCGGAATCCATCATCACGATGTCGTTGCCGCTGGCGTCCTTGGTGATGCTTCCATCGGGCTCGACCCACGGCTGCGCCGGATCGAATGAATCGCCGTTGCCCGGGTAATCGATCCGGGCCCCGATCTTCGTCCAGTAGCGCGAGGCCTGGTAATTGGCGCCGCCGGGAGCCCACGGATCGAAGCCGCTACCGCCGGCCGTGGCCAGCAGGATGCCACCAGGTCCCGTGACCCCGTCGAGGCCGTCGAAGAACTCCTGCAAGAGGGCAGGGGCATAGCCTTCGGCGGGCGTCGTGCTGCTGACGATGCCGGACATCGTGACGTTACCCGACTCCACACGCACGTAGCCGTTGTTCATCACGTCGCCGGCATAGCCAATCGCAATGCCGGTACCCGGGTTGAACTGGAGGGTACTGCCGTCGGCGATGTCCGTCGACTGCATGACGCTGTGGTCTTGGTAGATGCTCGTCGTGCCGCCCTGGACCGTCAGGTTGTTGATGACGTCGCAGGTCTCGCTGCCCAGGCCGCCCGTGAAGTGGATTTGGCCGCTGGTGTTGACGTTGACCGGGCCGGCGCCAACCACTGCCAGACCGCTGTCGAAGTTGATCGTGCCGGTGAAGTTGACCGTCACCGGGCTGCTCGAGATGATCGTCGGGTAGCACGGATACACGTCCGTCACCGGACCGGCCGTGCCGGGCGTCGTGTACGTCTGGTAGAAGCCCAGACGCAGGTTGTTGCCCTGGAGCGTGGCGCCGTCATACATCTTGAAGTCGCCGGCGATGAATCCGTCGCCTTCGCCGTTCGGGATGCCGCCGTAGGCAGCCGGATCCAGGAAGCCGTGCGCGCCGCTCCAGACGAGCGTTGCACCATCGGCCGGGTTGCTCGGCTTGATGGAGATGCCTTCCAGGTGCTGGTTGGCCGCCGTCAGACGCTTGTCGTTGAACACCCACGAGTAGGCGTCCAGGCCCAGGCCGGCCGCATCGCCCGACTGCAGCGTACCCTCAGTCACGATCCACTCGTACTTGCGGGCCTGGTTCCAGTCGTCTGCCTCATAGCCCGACCCGCCCCACGCACGCATGAGGCCTGCGCCTGCCTTCACGATGTGAGCCACCGGCATGTGCCGCTGACCCGTCTCGTCGACGTAGTTGGCCGACCGCAGCGAGTTCGCCGAGCCGCCGTTCCAGGTGTCGAACAGGTCGTTGGCGCCCACGCTGATCGTGTACGGATGCGTCTCGCTCGACACATCGCCGTTCTCGACGCCGAGCACGAGGCCCGGGTTGCCGAAGACCGTCTGATGCGTCGGGATGTTGTCGGCCAGGGCCAACGTACCGCCGGCGTACATCGTCCCGATCCTCTGGTTCTGCGAGCTGGTTGCTTCGACCGAATCGGCCGTCGCAAACTTCAGCGTCGCGCCGTCGTGGATACGGAACAGGTTCTGCCGCATGTTCAGCTCGTTGCCGTACCGGGCCACCAGCGTCGTCCCGGTGCCTACCAGGTCGATCGTGGCCGTGTTGTCGCCGCCCACCGACTGGACCGCGTTGTCACCGATGTTCAGCGTTCCGCCGCCCATGAGCGTCACGTGCGCGGCAGCGCTCGAGAGCGTCAGGCCGCTCGAGACCACCTCCAGGCCGCTGCCCACTTCGATCATCGAGGTGCCGTCCATGAGGATGCTCGTGGTGCCCGGAAGCGTGCCGCCGCCCTCAAACTCGACCACGGCATCGCCCTGCGTCCGCAGGCTAACCGCCAACGCGCTCAGCGACGTCAGGTCCTCGATGACCAGCCGGCCATCGGTCACCCGCGTCTCGCCGCTCACGCTGTCGCCCCAAATGTTCTGCGGGCCCAAGATCCCCGGCGCCAGCAGGCGGACCTGGTTGCTGCCAACCTTCACGAAGTCGCTCGCCAGCATCAGGACGCCCAGGGCCCCGTCTTCGACCTTCGTCTCGTTGACGTCGGAAGCATCGCCGCCGCCGCCGATCACGTAGACCGAGTGCGTCATCGGGTCCCACAACTGGGCACTGTCCGCCACGCTGAACGTCCCGCCGTTGCGGGCCACGCCACCACCCTCGAGGCCCGGCGTACCGGAGCCCATCAGCATGATGTCGCCCAGCGTGAACGGAGCCGTCAGCGGGTCGGTGTCGCTGCTCGCCGCACCCAGGTCCAGCGTGCCGCCCGGCTGCACGAACACGCCGCCGCCGCCCATCGCCAACGTCGCCGACCGAATCGCCGGCATGTCGTCGATCCCGGCCGCGCCGTAGATGTTGATCTGGCCCGTCATCGTCTGCACGCCGGTCAACACCACCATCCCGGCCTGCGTGATGTCGTCGGCCGTGGCCGGCGGGTTCCGCCCGATCTGCACGTCGCTCACCAGCGTACCGCCTATGCCGTCGTCGACATCCACCAGGACGCCGCCGGCAATCGTCAACGTCGCGCCGCCGCCGCCCAACTGGTACGTCGGATACATCGTCATCAGGCTCGCCGCCGGCACCAGCACGCCCGCGAACGTCGCGTCGTTGCAGGCACCCAGGGTGAGCGCGTCGTTCAGCATCGTCAGCGTCGCGGCACTGTCGGCCCCGAGGGCCAGGCAGCCCAGCGAGGTCAGCATGTCGACCTCACCGTAGGCGTGATCCACCTGCTCCACGCCGTAGGCCGCCTCGGCGTTGATCTGAACCGCCGCCGGAACCGTCCCGCCCGCGCCGACGACCGTCAGGCCGCCGGGGCTGGTGCCGAGGTTCAGGCTGATGCCGCTCACGTCGCCGTCCAGCCGCAACGTGCCCGGCCCGGCCTTCGTCAACGTCAGCGTCGGGTTGACGCTGCCGTTGCTGATGGCGCCGGTGAACTTCGCTTCGCCGTCGTTGACCGTCCAGGTGCGGTCGGCCGCGAGCGCCAGGCTGCCCTGGAACTCGAGCACGCCGTCGGCCTGGAACGTCATGTTGTCGTCTTCGGTGAGGGCGCCGGTCACGGTGGCGCTGGTGGGTGTCTCGATGCGGCCGCCGCTGAACTGGATGTCTGAAAGCAGGGTGGCCTGGCGAAGGTCAAGGACGCCGTACTGGTACGGGTCGCCAGGGTTGGTCCCAGGCTGGCCGTCGATGCGGATGACGTCGCTGGCGAAGTTGTCGGCGCTGACGACCAGGCGGGCGTTGTTCTCGATGGCAACCACGGCGCTGCCGTCACCGCCCAGGGCTGCTGCGTCGGACACGTACAGCGTGTTGCCGCCCGTGATGGTGTTGTTCCCGGTGTGCCCGGAGGCGCCCGTGATGCGGGTGTTATTCCGCTCGAACCGGACGCCGGTCGGGCTGCCGGAGAAGTCGCTCAGGACGCCGCCGACCACCGTCAGGATGCGGTCGCCGCCGCTGAAGTTGACCTGCGTGGCCGTGCCGGCCAGCGGCTGGGTGATGCTGTTGTCGTCGGCGTACCACTCGGTGCCGATCTGGCTGTCGTTGTCATCGAGGGTGATCGTGCCGGCGTAGCCGGGCATCGCGACGAAGATGCGGGCCTGCTCGCCACCGGCGATGTTCCACAGGCTGTCGCTGACGTTGTTGTTGTTGCGCATGTAGACGATGGCCCGGTGCTGGAGCGTGACGCCGGTCGGATCCCAGGTCGGGTCAAGCAGCGTCAGGCGGGCATCGCTGTTCACGGTGATTTTGGTCGGGTCGACGGTGGTGCCGTCCATGATGATGAGGTTGCCGCCGTCGTTCGACTGGACGACGACCGACCCGGAGATGCTCGAGCCGGTGTCCATGATGAGGTTGCCCTGGACGATAGTCGCGGTGCCCAGGTCGCCGTAGGCGCGAGTCATGCGGTTGCCCCCGCCGCCCAGGGTCAGGGTGTGCCCGGCGCCGCCATCGCTCGTGTTGCCGATAAAGGCGCGGCCGATGGTGTCGTTTTGGACGATCGCGGCGTCGCCGTCGAGCACGAGGTTGGGGAAGGCGATCTTGGTGGAATCCGAGGCGAAGATCTCGGTGCGCGACCCGGGCTGCAGCCTCACTTGGTTGAAGTACGTGATGCCGGGCGTGTCGCCGTTATCGTACACGTCGCTCTTACGTGTGAAGAGGCGGGCGTCGGTGGTGCCGTCGAGCAGGCCGTCGTCATCCATGGTGTGGATGAGGTAGCCGATGTTCTGGACTTCCTCGACCATGGCTTCGGGAACGAAGCCGCTGATGTTCTTGTTGTTGCGGATCTGGACGAGGACGGCCGAGCCGGGGGCATCGGCGCCGAAGCCGCTGCCGCCGGTGCGGATCTGGAGGTACGCCTCACCGCTGCCGGTCGCGCCGCCGGAGACGTCGATGAGGCCGGCGCCGGGGTCGCCGTCCCACCACTCGACCTGCTCGCCCGACGTCTGGGTGATGAACAGGTTGCGGTTGTTCAGCGCGAAGCCGTCGCGGATGTGGAGGGCCGAATCCCCCGTCCAGTTGGCCTCCAGGTCGACGTTGTCGCCGATGGTGCCGATGAGTTGGATGACGCGCCAATCATTCGGCCGGATGATGATCTTACGGTAAGGGCCGTCGGCCGAGTTGACGTCGCGGACGTACTGGTCCGCGCCGCCCCAGGAGCCGCCGCTCGTGATGATACCGTCGTTGTAGGTGTTGACGTCGATGATGACGCCGGCCCCGCTGTTGACGAGTTGGACCTGCGGCATCGCGTCCACGCCGGCGGCCATGAAGTTGACGTTGCTGAATTCCGCCAGGGCGATGCCGCCGTTCCAGTCGCGAACCTCGCCCATCAGGCGGACGTCGGTGCCGACCGTGTCGTCGACCACGTTGATCTGGCCGTTGTACAGGTTGGTGTTCACGACGCCGGCGCCGATACCCTGCGAGGAGCGCAACATGACGCGGTTGTTGCGGCCCATGTTGATGACCGTCTGGTCGCCCCAGCCGGCCTCGCCGATGCCGTCGCTGGCCGAGTGGCCGTACTCCAGGTGCACGCCGCGCCAGTCACCGTTGGTGTACTGGACGAGGTAGTTGATGATGCCGGGACCCGGGTCGGTCCAAATGTCCATCCACGAGTCGCTGTGCACGCGGGTGATCATGGTGCCGCCCGCGAACTGGAATCCCGGATCCAGTTGCAGGGCTTCCGAGTGGTTGTCGAGGATCTCGACGCCGTCCACCGTGCCGCGCAGGTACGTCCTGCGGCCGCCCCACGGGCCATTGACGATCTCGAGGGTCTCCAGACCCCCCAGCCCGGCGTTGCCGGTGACGTTGCGGATGTAGGTGCGGTCGCCGTCCTGGACGCCGACCATGCCGCCGCTGTCGTCGACCTTGAGGTCGACTTCGAGGATGTTGTCGCGTTGCAGGAGCAGTTTGGCCCCTGGGGCGATGTGGACGTCGGTAAAGCGGGCCGTGGAACGCCACTCCGCCCCGCCGTCGCCGCCGCCGAGGTTCCAGGCCAGCAGGCGGCCGTCCCACTCGCGGACCTGCATCTCGTCGTTCAGGATGTTGACCCGGCCGTTGAACACGTTGGTGTTGGTGTCGGGGTCGTTGACGCGGTAGGTGCCGAGGTTCAGACGGGCCATGCCGCTGAGGTTGATGGTGGTGCCGTCGCCCCAGCCGGCCTCACCCCACAGGTCCCCGCCCCCGCCGCTGCCGCTACGGATGTCCATTCTGCTGTCGCCGGTGTTCGGGTTGGTGTTGACGGGCCCCTGGACCATGTTGATGATGCCGTCGCCCGGATCCACCTGGAGGTGCTGCGGCTCGCCGTTGATCTGCCAAAGGCCCACGTCGACCCCGCCCCGCTCGTTGAGGATGTTGACCGTGCAGCCGTTCAGGTCGAAGCCGGGTCCTATCGTGAGGATTTCACGGATGTTCCAGTCGATGGCGACGTTGGTGAGTTTCCCCGTGAAGAACGTGCGGCCGGTGTACCACCACTCGTTGCCGGGATCCTCGCCGCTGTAGTGGTCGAACTTCAGGCGTTCGATGTCGCCGTCGGCGTCGCCGCTGATGTTGTGCAGCCGGGCCCGCCACCAGTCGTTGCGGAAGATGCGGAAGGTGTCGGTCGGGTCGCCATTCAGCGTGAAGTCGGCGACGTTGAAGGTGTTGTCCCCGGATTCCAGGACGGGGAAGTTGTCGGGCGTCAGGTGGAAGCCGCCGCCCGTCTCGTCGGTGAAATACACGGTGCCCTGGTTCGACGTGTCGGGGCCCAACCAGTCATCGCGGCCGGCCTGCCACCAGGAGAAGCCGTTGACCGGGCTCATCTTGGCGCCGATCTTGAAGGTCGGGCCGGCAAACGCCGCGTCGGGCCCGCCGGCGCCGTCGGAGACGCGGACGGTCATGTCCTGGGCGCCGCCAATACCGGTAGGATTCTCGTCCCCGATGCGGATCTCGCCGGCCATGACGGGCAGGAACTCGATCGGCGTGGGGAAGTCCTCGTCGTAGAAGCGCCACGTCCCGGCATCGTCAACCGCCCTGCCGGTCCGCCACTCGATGTACGAGTCGCCCTGGCCGGGCAGGCCGGGCACGGCCACGAAATCGATGCGGCCGTTGTCGGTCATGGCAAAGCCCGGCCTCGGACGGAACGTGCCGCCGGTCAGGATGGTCAGCGTGGCCAACTTCGACGAGTCGGTCCCGCCGATCGTGCCGCGCCCGTCGATGTCGCCGTTATTGGTGCCCGTCGAGGGCGTCCAGCCGACCCGGACCTCGCCGTCGCCGGTGATGTCCTGGAAGGTCCACTCGTCGCCCCAGCGGCGCATGTACGAGAGGCCGTCGAGTTCGACCGAGAGGCGAAGTTCCTCGCGGTTGGTGTCCCAATTCTGGACGACGACCTCGGCCCCGTCCATGAGTTTGATGTTGTCGTAGAAGTACCGGTTCCGGGTGCCGCCGGCGTCGCGCTCGTCGTCCGCCCGGAACCTGGCGGTGCCGGTGCCGTCACCCGTAAAGATGATGGGCGTCAGGATGTGCGTGCCGTCGATGCCGTCGGGGTTCATGCGGTACGTGACGGAGATCAGCGAGCCGCCGTCGTCCACGTAGATGCCGTCGGAGGCCAGCGGATTGATGCCCTCGCCGATGCGCGTGTCGTGGGCCTGGTACGACCGCTGGAGTTCGTACTGCTCGCTGACCTCCAGCGTGGTGCCGGTCCGGACGTTGATGCGCTCGAAGTTGTAGATGCTGACGTCGCCTTCCTCGCCGCCCTCATGGCTGCCGAGGTCCAGGGTCCCGGCCTCGATGCTCACGGTGTCGGCCGTGTGCACGTTGCCCCAGAAGCGGACGATGCCGTTGTTGACGCGCGGAAGCAGCGTCATGCCGGCCTCTTCCCACTCGTTGCCGGCGTACAGGAGGGGCGTGGTGCCCGGCGGGTCGTTAATCTGGATGTCGAACCCCGCCAGGGGCATGTCGAGTTTGTAGATGCGGAACTCGCGGTTCGTGCCGTTGCCCTCGCGGGCGGCCGGACCGGAGATGATGATCGGTGCGTCCGGGTTATCCGGGTCCACGACGCCGTTGATGGCCGCCTGACCCCAGTTATCGCAGTAGATGCGGGCCCATTCCCAGGTGTGCGTGCCGTACAGCCGCTGCCCGGTGCCCAGGTACAGGCCCTGGTTCATGCGACCGTCGTCGTTCGGCCAGCGGCCGTAGGCCACGCTCATGGCCACGTCGGTGGGCAGGCCCTCGTCGGTCCAGCCCATCTGGTTCTTGCCGACGATGACGGTGGAGCCGTGGTTCCAGGTGACGCCGACCGAGGAGTTGGTGTCGTTGCCGCCGTGGCCGACCTGCAAGGCACCGCCGCGGAGGATCTCAACCGCGCCGGTGGTCGCCTGCGGGACGTTCCATGCCACGGCCTGGTCGCCGATGTACAGCGTGGCGCCCGCTTCGACCGAGTCACCGCCGTAGCGGACGGTACCGTAACGGGCTTCCATGGTCATGCCGGCCGTCAGGGCGTTCGTGCCGCCGAGCGTGAGGATGGTCTGCCCGGTCGTGCCGGGGTCGACCTGCGTGGCCATGATGCCTTCACGGACGAAGTCGGTGGCCGTCGAGGCCGGCGCGAGCCAGCCGTTCTTGATGGAGAAGTTGCCGATGTTCGTAATGTCGACCGTGCCGGTGGCGTCGACCGTCGCGCCGACAAAGGCAAGCGGCCCGTTCATGCGGACCTCGAAGCCGCTGGCGCCGGCCGCCTCGGCCAGCGTGCCGGTGAAGTCGTACGACATCGTCCGGAACATATCCATCGTGCCGCTGTCGACGGGCTTGGCCCAGTCGCCCACGCCCGGCCCGGCGTCGGTCCGGCCGGTGATCGACCACAGGAAGCCCACGCCGCCGGCCCACACGCCGCCGGCGCCGCCGGTGCCGTTGCCGACGCGGAGTTCGAAGTCGTGCCAGCCGTCGCCCATGGCGCCCATGCCCAAGGCCAGGATGTTCGTCTGGGTCACAGTGCTCCAGTTGGTGTCGTTCAGCAGGACGTTGCCGTCGATCTTGAGCCACGCGTTGTCGTCGATGTTCTCGCCGAACGAGACGGCCCCATCGGCGTCGTAGAACTGGCCGGTGTAGACCCACGTCTCCTGGTCGCCCCAGGGCGGCGTGGCGTTGGTCTGGGCCGCGCGGACGTCCAGTGTCGTCGCGCCGCCCGGGTTGGCGTCGGTCCTGTTGAAGCCCCCCGCCAGGCGGCCTTCGAGGAGGCCGGCCCCCAGGTGCGACATGGCATAGCGGGTATCGAACGCCACGCCCTTGTACACGGTGCTGGCGCCGTCGTCGCCCAGGTTGGTAATGGCGCTGCCCAGGTCCGTGACGCCGCGGTACACCAGGCCCGTGGCCAGGTCGCCGCGCGCCGGATCGGCGCCGGCGGTGTAGGCGATGATGGCGTTGCCGTCGAGGGTGACGTTCGGCGCCCCGGTGACGTCGTAGACGGCGTTCGTCAGGTCGCCGCCCAGGATGCCGGTGGCCTGCACGGTCGTCGAGCCGGGCATCGTCGGCGTGACCGCATCCATATTAAGGTGGGCGTTGGGCTGAATGACGACCGTGTTGCCCGCGCCCATGCCGGCCGCGTTGGTCACGTTGACCTGGGCCGAGTTGGTGTCGTTGACGGCGCCCTCGAGCGTAATGGCGCCCAGATTGGCGACCGAGCCGGAGACTTCGTGCCTGCCGTTGGCGAACGTGAGGCCGCCGCCGCCCGAACTCGTCCCGGCTAGGTTCGTGCCGTAGCCGTCGCTGCGGGTAATCGTGAGGGTGCCCAGCGACACGCCCACGTCGCCCGTCATCGTGACGACAGCGTCGGTCGCCGTGCCGCCGCCGTGCTGGCCGACCTGGAGTTGGCCGTCGGCCTGGACGTCGAGGTCGCCGGCGATGGAGACGTTGCCGCCCTTGCTCGAGACGGCCATGTCGCCGCCGGTCAGGCGCACCGTGGCGCCGCCCAGCGGGTCGTTGCCGCCGTCTTCGCCCACGCCGACGATGCGGCCGCCCTGGACGTCGATGGTGACGTCGTTGAAGTTATTGGGCAGGGCCGTCTGGTCGGCGATGAGGTCGGCCGCGCCGCTCTTGGTGAGCGTGACGGGGATGTCGTTATCGTCCAGCTGGCCGCTGGTCTTGACGGTCACGTCGGCGTTGGCGATGCCCACGTTGCCGGCCGTGCCGTCAACGGTGGTCGAGTCGAACGTCAGGCTGGTGCCGGCCGGGCCGGTAACCGCCAGTGTGGTGCCGGCGACGCTGCCCACCAGCGAGAGTTGCCCGAGATCCGTACTGCTGCTTGTTTCGAGCGTGGAACTGGCGGTCACGATAAGGTCGTTATTCAAGGCCGAGGCGAGGATGCCGCCGGTGAAGAAGTTGACGGCCGCCAGCGGATCGTTCACGTCATCGATGTACTCGTAGGCGCCGCCGGTGCCGCCGTCCCACTGCACCCTGCCCCAGTCGCCGCCGCCGCCCTCGGCGAAGCCGAAGCGGAACGGATAGTATAGGCCGCCAATCAGGACACGCTGGCCGCTCGACCAGCTGTTGTTCGTCGTGCCGATGGTGTCGATGGTCTCGTCGAATCCGTCGAAACCGGTGTCGATCTGGAGCCGGCCCTCGTCGTCGCTCCCGAAGTTAAAGCGGTAGGTGCCGGTCGTAGGGATGAAGAGAGAGCCGCGCCAGGTCATCGTGTAGCCATCGAGGCCGGGTTCGTCGTTGATGACAAGGTCCTGGATGCTCTCGTTGGGTATGGCGGTCTCGAGTTCGGCCCACCGCGAGTACGGGAACGCCCCGCCGTCGTAGTCGTCGTAGCGGTTGCGCAGGAGGCCGGGGGTGGCGGACGGCGTCCAGGTCGGCACGACCTTGAGCACGCCGCCGCCCAGGGTCACCGGGGCGTCGCCGAAGGCGCCGATGGCGCCATTGGTGTGGATTTCAAGGATGCCGCCGCCGTTGACCACCATGCTGCTGGTGGGGTCCACGTAGTTGGGCGTGGCAGCGGCCTTGTTCGAGAGTGCCAGCGTGCCGCCCGCGACCGTGCCGACGACCTTAAGAACCAACTGCGTGCCCGCAGCCCCACGGCTGACGGGTTGCAGCGTCGTTGACCAGGAAGCGATCGTTCGTCTGATGTGCGCTCAAGCCTTCTCCTGCATGCTGAACTTACGGGGCAACCGCATGAAATGTCATCTGCACTTGCGCTGTTCACCCCTTTTGCCGTCAGAAACGCTGCTCAAATATAGCCTATGTTTGGCCAAAGTCAAATTGGAGAGGGATTTTTTCCTCGTTCCGGCCCGAAAATATTCCTTTCTCAGTCTCCACATCTTGCGCATCTTCCCCCCGAGCCGTGCGGCCGATAACCCTCTCGTGGGCCCCTTCGCGGCGCGCACCCACCCCGCTGAGGGCCTCGAAACGGGGGTCCGGACCCCCCCCGCCGGGACGCCCGGGGCCGGCCAATCAGCGACCGTATGCCCTGACAGCGGCCACCAGGGCGATGGCGGCGGTCTCGACACGTAGCGTGGTCTGGCCCAGACGCGCCGGCTCAAGCCCCGCCGCCTGCATGGCCAGACGCTCGGACTCGGTCAGACCGCCCTCCGGGCCGACCACCACGTGCAACGCCTCGGCCCCGGCGTGGCGGTCCAGGACATCGCGAACGGCCGCGGCCGCGTCGGCCAGGTCGCCGTACAGGCCCGGGCCGACCTCGGCCAGGAATGCGTCGAGCGGCCGCGCGTCCTCGACCACCGGCAGGAAGGCGGTCCGCGCCTGCTTGGCGGCGGCGATGCAGTGCCCCAGCCACCGCTGACGCTTCGCCGGCGACAACGCCTCGGCCCCGGCCACGCTCCGCGCGAACCGCACCGGCCCCAGCGACTCGACGCCCAGTTCCGTCGCCTTCTCCAGCAGCCAGTCCAGTCGCCGGCCCTTCGGCACGGCGAACGCCAGGTGGATGCGCGGCCGCGGCGGTGCCGACGGCGCGAGCGCCTCCTCGATGCCCACCACGACCTCGCGCCGCGTGATGCCGACGAGGCGTCCGGCGGCCAGTCCGCCGCGACCGTCGAACACCTCGACGGCGTCGCCCGCCTTCAGCCGCAGGACGTGCGCGGCATGGTGCGCCTCGGTCGGCGGCAGCGCGAGGTGCCGGCCGGCGACCAAGGCGGCGCCGGCGATGGCGCCGTCGGGCGGAACGAAGAATCGGGGCGCGGGTGCGGTATCGGGCATGTCAGGTCTCCGGCCGTCTTCCCGGGCAAGCGTAGCATGCGGACCGTCCGCCGGAAAGACTTTTGGCGGCGAGGGGGGAGAGGCAAGGGGGGAGGCGCCGCGTCAGCCGTCGGTCGCTCGCGCGGGTTGGGGGACGGGCGGCTGGAAGACGCGGACCGTCGCGGCCGGCGCCCGGTTCGGCAGGTACGGCACGCTCGCGCGGACCAGTGTGCCCGCGTTGGGGCCGCGGATGACGTAGCCCTCGACCCAGACATAGTTGTCGAGGCCGCGGGCGTAGAGTTCGGCCGTGTACATGTCGTACTGAGGACCTCGCCACCACTCGGGCCATTGCCAGCCCCCGAAGAAGGCGTCGGGCCAGAAGCGGGCCGAGGCCTGGGGCGGCCCGAGTCCGTCGGCCGTCGCGATGGGCTCCGGCAGGGCGGCACCGTCGCGCAGGGCCCGGGCCAACCGCTTGGCCTGGTCGGCCAGACGCACCGCCTGGCCGGACAGGGCGTCGTTCTCGCCCTGGAGGCGCTCGAGGAAACCCTTGAGAACCGTCTGCTGCCAGGCGAAGTCCGCGGCCGGCGAGCGGCGCCGGTCTCTCGTGCTCGCCCACAGGTAGACCGTCCGCGTGCCCACCCCACCGCCGTCAATGGCCGGAAAGACGTCGGCGCGTTCTACGCTGACGCACGATCTGGCGGTGAACGTGCGGGCGCCCAGGAAGAGCCGGCGGTCCGAGGCCAGTGTCGGGCCGAGGTCGGCCGCGAGGTCGTGCCACAGCGCATCGAGGCGCGGCCCGACGGCGGCGGGGGTGGTGCCCAGCATCTGGGTGGCAGGCCCGTCCGCAGACCAGGCGCCAGCCAGGGCGGTGGACGCCAATAGGACGCCAAGCCCGGCCGCGCAGAATATCCGCGCCGTGAGCGTGGGGACTCGTCGACTGAACGGCAAGGAAGGCTCCCTGAAGGCTACCCCTCTTGGAAGGCTATGCGTTGCTGCGTGCTGCAGGTCTTCTCAGGTCGGCCAACGGACGGCTGGAGGCCACCATCCCCTGCCACATAGTATACGCACGGCGGGCGTTCGTGACGAAACAATCTTTTTCGGCCGGGAAGATTTTGCAGGCCGGGACTTTCTGCGACAGGAAAGCG
>Ga0307380_10004471_pt1 | contig 18895 bp, 9 predicted proteins | sample UN3MG_FD_202239 | JGI IMG/M metagenome (GOLD analysis project Ga0307380, IMG submission 202239) | Soil microbial communities from Risofladan, Vaasa, Finland - UN-3 | ecosystem: Environmental > Terrestrial > Soil > Coastal area > Acid sulfate soil | place: Finland: Risofladan, Vaasa | collected...
TCAAAGCTTGCTGAGCGGCACCATCATCTACGATGGTGAGCTGCGGGAAATGGAAGGTCGTACGAACCAGATTGGCACTGTGTTCACACGTGAGGTTTCGCGCATCATCCCTCATGTCTACACCCGCTTCGAACCGGCTGCGGTCAAGGTCGACGAGAAGAGCATCGAGCAAATCCTCACCGTGCAGGATGCTCAACTCACCGACGTTGAGTCCGAGCTTGATCTCTTCGACGATGCCTATCGGCTCCATCGGACGGCACCGATCGTCAATGAGATGCTCGAGGAACTTCGTTTGCGTGCCCGGTCCGGGGATCCCTGCGATGGCAAGACCCTGACCGATTTCTTCGAGCGAGTGCCCTACGGCTGGGACGCCATGCTGGTGCGCATCGTTCTGACGGCGCTATTTCGAGCGGGTGTTGTCAGCCTGAAGTACGAAGGCAAGGTCTATCACGACTACAAGGTCGGCCGAGCTCAGGACATGCTGAGGAGGGCTACCGATTTTCGCAAGACAGAATTCCTATACGATCCCCAGGAGGGGCTGGCGCCCGAAGAGCGCAAGAAGGCTCAACAAGAGATCGACCGCATCTTCCATCGCAGGGAGCCCGACACGGTGAACATCTTGGCTACAGCCTTGGCAGAGGAACTGACAAGAGTGCAGCAGCAGAACTCGGAACAGCGCATCTTGGTGCAGCAGAGCGAGTTGCCGGTCAAACCGATTCTAGAAGAAGGCCAGGAAATCATCCGCGAGATCCTGGCTCCTCCTCAGCCAGACCGTCGTCTGAAGGCGTTCCTAGGACGGGCGTCCACTGTGAAGGAACTGAAGGAGTACCAAGACCGGCTGCAGTCGTTTATTGAAGCTGGGCGGCCGGCTGACTTTCGGCGCGCTCAGACTTTGAAGCAAGCGGTTGAGCGCGCCCAGGGCGTCGCCCCAGAGTTGGCCAAGAGGGACGTGCAGGGCTGGCTCGACGAGATGCGGGCACTCGAGGATCGGCGCGAGATCGTGGAGAAGTGGGCAGCTTTGTACCAGAACATGCATCCTCTGTTGCAGCGATATCAGGCGGCCTACGAGGCACAACATCAGACACGTCACGATGCATACGCCAGAGTGAGGACTGAACTGGAGGATCTGGGCATACCTACAGACCGGTCGGGCGATCGGTTGTGCGCCGGTCCCATCGGCTGGTCATTGGACGGGCTGACCTGCACCTCCTGTGGCACCGCGTTAGAGACGCTTTATTACCAAATCCAGTCTGCGCCTGAGGAGATGGCTAGACTCATAGCCCAGCACGCCCCTGTTGCTACGAACGAAAAAGGGGGGCCCGAGTTCCAGCTTCTGCGTCTGCACGATGTGATCAAGACCAGGAACATCGTCACACAAGACGACTTGGAAGCGGTAGTCAAAGAGCTGCGCCAGGCGGTCCAACCAGCGTTGGAATCCGGCAGGCGCGTCATCTTGGGGTAGAAGAGAGTCATGGACAAACAAGCCAAAGACGCAATCAGAGAGCTGGTTCTAGATCTCCGAGAGACACTGGAAGCCGAGAGCGAGCGCGAGCTGGGTCGCTACGGCATCTACGCCGATCGCTCCTGGATCGATGCCAATGACATAGCACGCCTCTCCGCGAAGGAACGGGACCAGGACCGCCCTCGCATCGAGGCAGCCATCAAGCGGGAGCAAGAAGCCGGCCCAGACTTGGCCGAGGCGGTACGGGCCTTCATACGCGAGACGGCCTACACCCACATGAACCGCCTGTTGGGCCTGAAGTGCATGGAGGCGCGCGGGCTCATCGACGAAACCATCAGCACCCACTCCATTTACAGCGGACGCAGCAAGCGCCATCGGGATTACCTGGACGAGCACCCAGAGGTGCAGCGCGAGGCGGATCGTGGACTGGTAGCCATGCTTCAGCAGGCCCACGCCGAGGTCAGCCAACATATCGGAGTCGTGTTCGACCCGGACAGCGACTATAGCATCGTCTGGCCGCGTCATACCGTGCTCAAAGACTGCATTGCCTCGATCAACGCCGTGGATGAGGAGGTGGCCAGCAAACTGGGCGAGGATACGGAGGCGATGGCCAGCGTGTTCGCCGATGATACAGTCCTGGGTTGGGTGTATCAGTACTTTCAGGAGAGAGAGAAGACCCGGGTCTTCGCTGAACTCAGAGAGAAGGGTAAGAAGATCGGTGGATACGACATCATCCCCGCCACTACCATCTACACCGAGCGCTACATGGTGCAGTTTCTCGTCGAGAACAGCCTGGGTGCTCTGTGGATGGAGATGTACCCAGACTCCGACCAGTGCGAACGTTGGGAGTACTATGTCGAGGATCCGAACCTGCAGAACGAAGACGGGGCCCGCAAGCAGGGCCGGGAGCCGCGCCCCGTGGCCGAGCTGACGCTTCTGGATCCCGCATGCGGCAGCGGCCATTTCCTTCTCTACGCCTTCGACCTTCTTGCTGAGATGTACGAAGCCGAGGCCGAGATGCAGGGCCAGCCAGTGGACCAAGCCGAGATCGCCCGCCGCATTCTGCGCCATAACCTCTACGCCATCGACATCGACCTGCGCTCCATCCAGCTTTCTGCTCTGAGCTTATACATGAAAGCGTGCACCTACGCCGGTGTCCACCTGGACGAACTGCAGAACAGCTATCCGGTGCAGATGAATCTGGTTTGTGCAGACATTGTTCTGCACGGGGGAAATGAACTCAAGGAACTACTTGCCCTCTTCAAGGATGATCATTTGACCCAGGATCTGATCAAGACCATCTGGCGCGGCCTGGAGAACGCTCGCGAGTTGGGGAGCCTGCTCAAGGTGGAAGACCACGTGGACGAAGTGATTGCCCGGAAGCGTATAGCGGAGAGAGACACCTTTTGGGAGCATCCAGAAGAACTCTGGGAGCAATGGAAGCGAGATTTTCTGAAGACACTCAAAGACTATGCGGATCGTGCCACTGAAGCCTTTGACGTGAACCGTCGCATGTTTGGACAAGAGGCGATCAGAGGCGTGCAGTTGCTCGACCTGCTGACGCGCCGATACGATGTGGTGACCACAAATCCGCCGTATATGGGCTCACACCGGATGGGCTCCACACTGCTCACTTACGTCAAAGCAGAATACAGCCGAAGCAGTAGGGATCTCTATTCCTGTTTCATCGAGCGATGCACATCACTGTCAACTAGTGCTTCCGGCTATGCGGCTCTCGTAACTATGCATGGCTTCATGTTTCTCTCCTCATTCGGCGCATTAAGAGAGTATGTCCTCACACACAGTGTCATACGGAGCCTCGCGCATCTAGGAGATTATGCTTTCGAGGTGATGGGCGACCATGCACCGGCGGCAATGTATGCACTCCGATCCACAAAGCGGCCCGGTGCTTCCGATTTCACCACAGGAGTCTTTCTGCGCTTGGTTGACCAGAGGGACAAGAGCACGGCCCTACTCAAGGCGACACACATCCTGCAAGATCAAAGGAACTTCAGTCTGATTGATAAGCGGCCTTGGCTCTATTGGGTCCATCCGCATTTCTACGATTCATTCCGAGACTTACCGCCCTTAGACGATGGAAGTGGCAATCCCATTGCGATGCCAAGGAGAGGATTGGACCCTCGACCTATGTCGAGATTCGTGAGACACTTCTGGGAGGTCCCGAACGCAAAAGGATGGGTCACCTATACCAAGGGCGGAGATACTCGGCGTTGGTACGGGAATCGAGAGTTTCTTGTTGCCTGGGGGCAGGACGGAAGCGAAATAAAGGATTGTGACGGTTCCATAGTGCCTAATGAAGACCTCTACTTTGGGACAGCGTTGACTTATTCGCGAACTTCAGGGACTGGATTGAATGTTCGTGCGATGGAGAATACCGCCATAATGGGTTGTGACGGCCCCGGAATATTCTCCGATTCATACAGTTCGGAGTACTTAGCTGGTTTCCTGAATTCGAGCCTTGCAGGCTTTCTGATCCATGTGATCAACCCAACGCTTCATTATCAAACGGGCGATGTAGCTAGGCTGCCCTTCAAGCATCCCTTGAAACATACTAAAGATGCCGTTGAAGCCCTCGCCGCGGACTGCATGAAGATTGCACTCGAGATTCACCGCGTCTTCATTACAGAACCAGTTTTTCAGCAGTCCGCATTGGCCACATTCAGCCAACTAGCTCCGGGCATAACTTTGAATGGAATCTATAGACTCTTTCAGGACTGGGTGGAAGAACATGAAGTCAGGATCTCTCTAAACGAAGCAGCCATAGATGGACACATCTTCGCGCTCTACGAGGTCGGAGGAGCTGACCTTGAACAGGTGCTGCACGATCAAGGCATTAGGCCAGCTTTCCACCCTATCCTTGCAGGTTACGAAACTGTTCCACACGATCTATTGATACAAGCCGACGAGCATCTGAATTCGGTGCACCGCTGCACGGTTGCATCTCAAGAACTGGTTGGCCTCAAGGGGAAGCTAAGCAAGCTCTATGTCAAGAATGGCAAGGCCATCGAAGAAATCAGTGCCCAATTAGGGATTAATCCTGTGTCCGTCGTGTCCCTACGACGCGAGATGGGCTTGGTCAACCCCGGAGACCTCAAACACGAGGTCGAGAATCTCCTCTCCCACCGCACCTGGGAATTGTGCGAGCGAGACGAGGACGGGATCATACCCTATGATGATGGATTGCAGAACCCTTCGCTGCTGGAGCAGGTCCGGGGCGAGATAGAGGCTGTCTTCGGCCCCGAGAGGGCGGTAGCTATCGAAGCGGAGATGGACGGGATTCTGGGGCGCGGTGGTCTTGAGCGATGGCTGGAGAACCCGTTCTTCAAGAAGCACGTCAGCCAGTTCAAGAAGCGACCCATCCTCTGGCAAATCGCCAGCCCCAACCAGCACTTTCGCGTCTTGGTGTACTACAACAAGCTAGACCACGACACGCTGCCCAAGATCCGCAGCCAGTACCTCTGGCCGCTTTTGGAGCGGGCCAAAACCCGACTCCGTGCTACCCGGAGACAGGATCCCCCCAACATGAAGACCATCGGCGATTTGGAAGCGTACATCGCGGACCTGGAGAAATGCGACGAGCTTCTAGAGAGCGTGATTGAAGGGGCTATCGAGGTGGATCTGCCCGACTGGGCCAAGGGGCCATACCGCGACCGGAAGGCACCCTACAACCCGGACCTGGACGATGGGGTGAAGGTCAACATCCTGCCCCTACAGGCGGCCGGCTTGCTGCCCATGAAGAAGGTGGTGTGAATGGACAGAGCCGCCAAGAACACAATCAGGAAGCTGGTTCTAGATCTCCGCGAAACTCTGGAAGCCGAGATCGACCGCGAGCTGGGCCGCTACGGCATCTACGCCGATCGCCCCTGGATCGATGCCAGCGACCTGTCACGGCTCAGCGAACGGGAACGCGACCGGGACCGACCTCGCATCGAAGCAACCATCAGACGGGAACGAGAGGCTGGCCTAGGCCAGCCCGAAGCGGTGCGAGCCTTCATCCGTGAGACAGCATACACGCACATGAACCGTCTGCTGGGTCTGAAGTGCATGGAGGCGCGTGGGCTCATCGACGAAACCATCACCACTCGCCCCATCTACAGCGACCGCAGCAAGCGCCACCGGGATTACCTGGACGAGCACCCAGAGGCTCACCACGAGCCGGAGCAGGGGCTGGTCGCCATGCTTCAGCAGGCCTACGTCGAGGTCAGCCGACACATCGGGGTTGTGTTCGACCCAGAGAGCGACTACAGCATCGTCTGGCCGCGTCATACCGTGCTCAAAGAGTGCATTGGCCAGATCAACGCAGTGGATGAGGGAGTAGCCGGCAAGCTGGGCCACGGTCCCGAGAGTATGACCAGCGTGTTCGCCGATGACACCATTCTAGGCTGGGTGTACCAGTACTTCCAGGAGAAAGAGAAGAAGCGCGTCTTCGATGACGTGTACAAGAAGAAAAGGAAGATCAGTGGCTATGACATCATCCCTGCCACCACCGCCTACACTGAGCGGTACATGGTGCAGTTCCTCATCGAGAACAGTCTGGGCGCCTTGTGGATGGAGATGTACCCTGACTCGGATCTATGTGACGGATGGGAGTACTTTGTGGAGGATCCCAATCTGCAGAATGAGGATGGGACACGCAAGCAGGGTCGGGACCGGTGCCCCGTGGCCGAACTGACCTTACTGGACCCTGCCTGCGGCAGCGGCCATTTTCTACTCTACGCCTTCGATCTTTTCGCCCAGATGTACGAGGCGGAGGCCCGGATGGAGCGCCATGCACTGGACCGGGCTGAGATCGGCCGCCGCATCCTGCGCGACAACCTATACGGCATAGATATTGACCTACGGTCCATCCAGCTTTCAGCTCTTAACCTGTATATGAAGGCGTGCACCTACGCCAGGGTGCGTCTCGACGAACTACAGAACGAAGGCTCTGTACAGATGAACCTGGTCTGTACAGACATCGTTCTGCGCCGAGGACCAGAACTGAAAGAACTGCTCGATCTGTTCGAAGGTGACGCGCTGACTCAAGAGTTGGTTAACACCATCTGGCGTGGGTTGGAGAACGCTCGCGAACGGGGCAGCCTGCTCAAGGTGGAGGAACAGGTGGACGAGGTGATTGCCCGGAAGCGCAAAGCGGAGAGAGACACCTTCTGGGAGCATCCAGAAGAGCTCTGGGGACAATGGAAACGAGATTTTCTGAACACGCTTAAGGAGTACGTGGACCGCGCGGCTGAGTGTTTCGATGTGAACCGGCGTATGTTTGGACAGGAGGCCATCAAGGGTGTTCAGTTGATCGACCTGTTGACGCACCGATACGCGGCAGTGGCAACTAATCCGCCATATATGGGTGATCTCCAGATGGGGCCAACGCTCAAACAATTCACCAAGCACTCGTATGCAGAAAGCTCGTCTGATATGTACGCTGTGTTCATAGAGCGCTGTTTACAGTTAGCTGCCCAAGACTCTTACATAGCGATGATTACCCAACAGGCCTTCATGTTCAATGTAGATTTGGCGCAACTGCGGGCAGATATCATCACGAAGAACTGGATACGATCTCTCGCTCATTTGGGCCCGGGGGCATTCGAGGACATAGGAGGTGAGAAGGTTGACACTGCGATGTTCACTGTTCGAACTACCTCACCGGGCAACAAGGAGGGGGTGTTCATCAGACTGCTAGAAAAACAGACTTCTGCGGAAAAGAACTCCACTCTACGGCATTTGGTTCGAAATCACATTGAGGAGGGATGGTTCGAAATCCAGCAGGCGGATTTCCAGGTCATCAATGGAACGCCAATGGTCTACTGGATCACTCCTGCTATGCTGTCTGCTTTTAGAGATCACGGGCGGGTGACCCAACTGATTGAACCCAAAGCAGGATTGTCCACCGGTGACAATCCTCGATTTGTCCGTTATTGGTGGGAGCTTCCAGCGACACAGGACGGAACTCCCAAGTGGCGTCCTTGCATGAGTGGAGGAGAATACACGCGCTGGTACAGGAGTCCCATCTTCGCAATCGATTGGCAGAATGATGGAGAGCGAATCAAGAACTTCAGAGGCTCAAGTGGTCGTCAACGGTCTGCCGTTCGTAATGAGACATTCTATTTCACAGAGGGACTGACTTTTCTGAAGAATGGCACAGTGGCATTCAGTCCATGGTACACTGCAGGCAACTGTGTGTTCCTAGACACGAATAGGTTCATTCATGTCAAGAGAGTAGGGGTGTTTTATGCTCTGGCTTTCCTCAATTCGGCTTTCGTAGATCATGCTCTAAATCTACTAAACCCCGCGGGCGGTTTCAGTCATACGAACATCAACCGTATCCCGTACAAGCCACCTCAAGCAGAAGAGAACTTGATGTCACAAATCGCGAAGCGCTCGGTTCAAGTCAAGCGCGAGTTGTTGGATTCCTGCGTAGAGGATTTCGAGTTCACAAAGGTCGCTTTTGAACGGAATGGCGTTACTGCCGAATCTCCCACCTTACTGGCATTATACGAAACGTGGTTGCAGCAGGCAGAAGACTCAGAGACAGAATTGATCGTCAACAAAGCGGCGGTGGATCGTCTAGTGTTCGAGGCTTATGGTTTTGATGACACCTCAGTAGACTGGTTAATGCGCTTTGAAACTACACCCGCGGGTTGGTATCCCGTTCTTGAAGGTCATGCAAATACTCCTTGTGGGATCTTGCCGGTCGTTCAGAAGTATGTAGCCCAGCTGCCGCGCATGGAATTCTCGGAAAAGAAGCTGAAAACAGTTAAGAGCGAATTGGCTCAACTCTATGCAGAACAGGGGAAGTGCATCGAGGAAGTGAGCGGGGCTCTGCAGATCAACCCTGTTTCCGTGGTCGCCCTACGACGCGAGATGCACCTTATCAACCCTGCTGACTTCATGTACCAGGTTGAGAACTTCCTGACCCACCACACTTTGGAACTGTGCAAGCGAGACGAGGACGGGATCATACCGTATGATGATGGATTACAGAACCCTTCATTGCTGGAGCAAGTCAGAGGCGAGATCGAGCATGTATTTGGATCCGACCGGGCGGTGGCCATCGAAACTGAGATGGACGAGATCCTCGGGCGGGGTGGCCTGGCCGGGTGGCTGGGGAACCCCTTCTTCAGAAAGCACGTCACCCAGTTCAAGAAGCGACCCATCCTTTGGCAGATCACCAGCCCGGATCAACAGTTCCGTGTCCTTGTCTACTACCACAAACTAGATCACGACACACTGCCCAAGATCCGTAGCCAATACCTGTGGCCCCTACTGGAACGGGCCAGAACCCACCTCCGGGCTGCTCGAAGACAGGATCCCCCTGACATGAAGACGATCGGGGATTTGGAAGCGTACATCGCCGACCTGGAACAGTGTGACCAGCTGCTGGAGAACGTCATTGGGGGCTCCATCGAAGTGGGCCTGCCCGACTGGGCCAATGGTCCGTACCGTGGCGGGAGGGCGCCTTACAGCCCGGACCTGGACGATGGTGTAAACATCAACATCCTGCCTCTACAGGCCGCGGGTCTGCTGCCCATGAAGAAGGTGGTGTGAACAACCATGAGTGATGTTGAAGTCACCCACTGCCATCCCAACCCTCACATTGGCGAGACTCTGACCATCAACTACCTGCGCCACCATCTGCCAAATGGAATGCTACTCGTTAACTACCACATGCCCGACCTAACGGCAACGCAAGAGATTGACGTGATCGTCCTCAACCATAACGGCACGTATTTGCTTGAGGTGAAACACTGGTACGGCCCCATCGAGGCTGACCAGACCCATTGGCGTCACAGCAGCGGTGATCTGCGCCCGAGTCCCATACCCATCATCGAGCAGAAGGCAAAGCGCATGCACGGATTCCTGGCAGAGCAGGGCTGGCAACAAGTCAGCGCGGTGGGATTGGTGATCCTGTCCAAGGGCACAAGTGCTTTGAAGATCGATGACCCGAGCGCACACAAGGTCTTCGGTCTGCACGACAGCCTGATCGAAGCCCTGACTGGCCGAGACTTTGTGTTCTATCGGAACAGTCCGACTCTTCGAAGCACCGAGCTCCATCGCCTGCGAAACGCAATCCTCAAGTCTCACGTGAGCGCCGCCGAACGGCGCGTCGCAGGCTATCGCGTGCTCGACGAGCGGGACCTTGACCTCTACGTGGAGTTGATAGCTGAGGACCCGGAGTTTCTTGGGCGAAAGGTGCGCATCAAACAGTATGATGTGCCAGCCATTGGATCGACGCGTGAACTGGAGGAAGCGGTTGGCCGTTTCAAACGTGACATGGCTGCCCTGGTAGAGGCAGGACCTCATCCTCACCTGGTGATGCCGTATCAGTTCGTTCGTGATGAAAGCTCTGATGAGCGCTACTATCTCGTCCTGGAGTGGGTTGGCGAGAAGACGCTAGCAGATCGTATTGCAGCGGGACCGATCGAGCTAGACGAGCAGTTGCTAGTCCTCCGTGATGTTGCTGGCGCTCTGGCCCATTGCCATGAACATGGAGTCTACCATCGCAACCTCTCTCCGCCCAGCACTTACTTGACCTCCGAAAGCCAGGCGAAGGTCGGGGACTTCGACTTTGCCAAGGTGCCGACGATTAGCCAAACGCTGGCTCAGACGGGAAAACTGCTGGTGGCGGGGCGCCATGTCGCACCCGAGCAACTGCTCCACGCTCACGACGTAGATGAGCGGGCCGATATCTTCTCCCTGGGCGCCATCTGGTACGACATGCTGTTTCGGCCGCAACCTGATGAAGTGCTGGATCGGACTCGGATCGAGAGTACATCTCTACCAGACGAGGGCAAAGAGATCCTGCGCATGATGGTGGCGGAGCGCCGGTCAGAGCGACCTGCATCCATGGAAGAAGTGCAAGAGTTGTTGGAGCTAGTGAAATAGCCTGGACTGATTTGAAACCTATGACCGACTGAATCTGGCACTAGGCGAAGGTGGGTGATGCCTCTGCAGGAAGGCATGGTTCTGGTGGATCGTTATGTGGTGCTCCGCGCTTTGGGCGAAGGCGGTATGGGCGCCGCCCACCTAGTGGAGGATCAACGCCTGGGCCGCGACTGCGTGATCAAGGAAGTGCTCACGCACGACACTACAAGCGGTGACCAGTTTGAGCGCGAGGGCCGCTTGCTGGCCAGCTTGCAGCATCCAAATCTGCCAGTGGTATATGACTACTTCTTCGATGATGAACGTCCTTATCTGGCCATACAATACGTAGAGGGGACAACGCTGGACCGTCTCCAAAGCGAACGATCCGCCCCCTTCGAAATCCATGACGTGCTTAAGTGGGCTAGGGAACTACTGGAGGCTCTGCGGTACATGCACGAGCATGAACCCCCGGTGATCCACCGAGACATCAAGCCCCACAACGTCTGCATTACACCGCAGGGAAGTGCTGTCCTTCTGGACTTCGGAATCGCCCGCCGCTTGGATGAGAGTCGAACCAGTCCGGCGGCGCGGGCCTTCACCTACGGCTACGCGCCGATCGAGCAGTATCCTGAGGATCAGCTAGGATCCATGCCATCCGTGCAGCGATACGTTGAAGCTCTGCGAGCAGAAACAATAAGAACCGGCCTCTATACCGATGTCTACGGCTTGGGCGCAACTCTGTATTTTGCGCTGACCCTGCTGCCGCCTCCGGATGCGTGCATGCGCGTCTTGGAAGACGAACTCCGGTCTGTTCGAGATCTGAACCACGAGGCGCCCGACTTCCTGGCGGCGGCGGTAATGAAGGCGCTGGCAGTTCATCCAAGGGACCGCTTCCAGTCCGCTGCCGAGATGGTGGATGCCCTGCAGCCGGAGACCGTGGAGGTGTCCGCTACACACCTGCGCCGTCGGCCACCTCGTCCTTTGCCAAGGGGAAACATCGTTGCGCTGGATCAGGATTTCGTCTACGTCACAGCGGGGGAATTCCTGATTGGCAGCAACGATGCTGAGATGAAAGAAGCATGTCATCCGCAGCATGCTGTCGCTCTCGGTCCCTACTGTATCGCCCGCCGCCCGGTGACCAACACTGACTATCAACGCTTCATAGACGACAACCCCGAGCACTCGGTTCCCTACAGCCCGTTGCGCTCTGCCCAGCGCAATAACTGGGACCAAACGACGCGCACCCATCCTCGCGGACTGGAGGATCACCCAGTCGTACTGCTAACGTGGCATGATGCCCTCGCGTATTGTCGCTGGCTTAGTGAAGTGATCGGGTATCGCTGCCGGCTGCCCACCGAAGCAGAATGGGAGAAGGCCGCCAGTTGGGACCCAGCTACCGGGGAGGCGAGGCGGTACCCCTGGGGGGATGAATTCAACGACGATCGGTGCAACGTGGATGCCCACGGTGAGCTGCGTCTGGAATCTAGCCCGGTGGGCGACTATTCCCCTTCCGGAGACAGTCCGTTCGGCGTCGCGGACATGAGTGGCAATGTCTGGGAACGGACGGGCAGTCTCTATCGTCCCTATCCGTACGACGCGGTTGACGGACGGGAGGATCCAGAGGCCGAGGGACAGCGCGTGGTGCGCGGAGGCGCCTACGACGAGGCGCCTTTGCTGGCCCGCTGCGCGTGGCGCAACGCTGTCAGGCCCAGCTTGCAGCTTGCCAATATCGGCTTTCGGGTCGCTTGTGACGCGGAGTAGCGACCTACCACAATACGATTCTAAGGATGACAGATGCTGGTTGAAGCCATCATAGAGGAGTTCATCACCTATTTCGAACAGCAACCGGGTAGTGACACCATTCTGTGGTTTGATCCGCAGAGCGAGTGGCACGGACTCTTGCCCTACTTGGAGTCCGACCTGCCGCTTCTGGTCTATGACGGCAGCCAACTCCGCCTGCGCCACGAGTTGGCCAAACGTCAGGCGGGTCAACGCGCCGTTGTGTATCTACCGATGGAACAAAGAGAAGCGCGCTATCTCCGTCCCTACTTCTACACTTCCAAGTGCCACACGTCGACGATGGAAAAGAGCCTAAGGGATGAGGGTGTGAACCTGCCAACCGACATGGCGATTCTGCGTGAACTGAGGCCTCTGCTGCGTAGTCTGTCCATCGTGTCGGTGGGGAAGGGGCACACTTTCTGGCAAGGCATAGTCAACCTGGAGACTGCGCTTGGCCGTCTCATCGCGGACTTCGACGACACCCTGCTCCGCCTCCTCTCGGATCCTCACCGAAGCATGATCGACTTGAGCAGGCGAGAGCTGACAGAGCCGTTCTTCAAGCTGGTTACGATCCAGTTCGGCGTTGAACCACCCGAGGCGGGGAAAGAAGAGCCATGGGCCGACCGTTTCACCGCACTGCTGTGCCTGGTCGAGACGTACGAAGTGAGTGAGCAGGCCCCAGGCTTCCCCTTCGACGGTGTGCTTCCCCCACCAGTGCACCGGGATCGGTGCCGCAATCTTCTGCGCAAGTGGCAGCATCATGACCTCTTCAAGTCAGCCTTCCGGGAGCGCGCTAAATCGATCGATGCCCAATACCCCTTGGGATCGTGGGTGGCAGGCCTCACTAGGCCGCCTAGCAGTAGTGCCTTCTTGAATGTTGAGAAAGCTCTGTGGAAGACAGCGCAGAAGGACCTAGATAAGCTCAGCAGCAAGGCCGAGTCGGTCGAATTCGCTCGTGAGAGACAGGAGATCTTCCAGAATCGAGCTGCTGGTTTCTGGGCTTGTGAAGGAGAGATGCCTGGCTGGCGAGTCCTGGCCGGCATGGCTGAAACGGTCATAGGCGCCCAAGAGGCCGTGCGCGACCTCGAAACGTGCACCACAGCAACCAGCATGATTGAGCGGTACGCTACGGAGTGGTGGAAGATCGACAACAGCTATCGCCGTTTCCGCACGGAGCTTGACCGGGGCGCACTCCATCTTGATGCCGCGGCAAGGTGGACGAATCTGATCTATCACGAATACCTGGAGACCACCAACAGCCGCTTTTCTGACCTGGTCACCGAAGAAGGTACGTGGCCACCGGCAGGGCAACAAGTTGGCGCTGCGGCGGTGTGGAACCAGCGCTCGAGTGACTCTGGAGGATTGCGAGCGCTGGTCATGGTCGACGCGTTACGCTATGAGCTTGCCCAAGATCTCACAAGACGACTGGAGATCGATCCGTCCAATCTCACTGCAGGCCTCAGTCCTGTCCCCTCGGTAACCGATTTGGGCATGGTCGCCCTATTGCCCGGGTGGCCGGAGTTTCGGGTAGACTATGACAACGACTGGATCATCGCGCCCCCAGACGGCGCTGACAATCTGGCTCCGAAAGCCAAGCGATTGGCATGGCTGGTCGATCACTTGCGCTCCGTGGAGGTCTTCGATCTGGATCAGTGGCTGTCCACGCCTCTCGACCGGCTTGATCAGAGTGCGGGCTGGATCGTGATCACGTCATCCGAGATTGACTTCGTTGGCGAAGGGGCTGGAACCGTGATATTGCACGCTTGCGACCCCTTGCTCGACCGTCTTGAGCACGGGGTGCGGCGTCTACTGGCTGTCGGGTGCACCGAGGTTCACGTCGTCACTGATCACGGATTTTTGCTGCGAGAATCGGTTCGTGAGCCGGAGAAGGTCAAGGTCGACGTTGAGGGGGTACTCAAGAAGCGAGATCGCTACTTGATCGGAAAGGTATTGCCGCCAACGGATCTGCCCCATCTACCTGTCTCCGGAAGCCATGACCTGGTCGCTTGGTTCCCACGGGGAATCGGCTGCTTCGCCACACCCGGGCCGTACAATTACATGCATGGAGGGATTGCCCTGCAGGAAGTCGTCACCCCCTACATTCAAGTCCGGCAGTCGGTGGTTGAGCGGCTGGTAGAAGTCTCGCTGCAACTGGTTGACGGCCCGGAGATTCGTAATGCTATCTTCAAGATTTGCCTGATTCCAAAGAGCGTCGACTTGCTCGCCAAGCCACGCCAGGTCGAGATCGACATCCTAAGACACGGAGAACGCGTATCCCGTGCCTGGCGGGAAACAGTGAAGCAAGACGCTGAGGAGCGATCACTAATGCTGGAACCTGAGTACGGGCTGGCTCTGGGAGACCAGGTGCAAATCCGCGTCCGCGATGCCATCACCGGAGAATTGCTGGACGAGGAACCGGCCGTCATACATGTAGCACTTGATTTGTAGCGAGGAGGTATCCCAGCGTGAATTCGGAGCGCAAGGTCGTGGATGCCGTGGTGATGGACCGGGTGGATGAGAAGCTCACAGCTACCTTCCCTGGTGTTGTGGTGCGCAAGGATCTAGTCCGACAGATGAAGTCTGGGTTCAATGTACCTATCTACGTCTTGGAGTATTTGCTGGGCAAGTATTGCTCATCCACTGATCCAGAGATCATCAGCCAGGGCCTAATCCATGTGCGCGAGACCTTGAGCCAGAACTACGTCCGCGCCGATGAGAGCGAGAAAGTCAAAGCTATCACCCGCCAGAAGGGCGAGCACCGAATCATCGACAAGGTCAAGGCACGGCTCGACACCAACGTGGACCACTTCTGGGGTGAGCTGGTCAATCTGGGGGTGAAGGACGCGTTCATCTCCGACCAAGAGGTTCACCGCTACGACAAGCTCCTGATGGGCGGTATTTGGGCCATCGTCGACCTGGTTTACGATCCGGAGGTTCATGAGCGGGGCATCACCCGCCCCTTCGCTATCCGTCGTCTCAAGCCTATACAGTATGCCACGACTGATGCCGGCGATCTTATTTCTGGCCGTGCCACCTTCACCACCGAAGAATGGCTGGATGTGCTGCTCCGTAGTATTGGTCTGGAACCGACCCATCCCGATTTCACTCAGCGCAAAAAACTCCTCTATCTGTTGAGACTCGTGCCCATGGTCGAGACCAACTACAACCTCATCGAGTTGGGACCTCGCGCTACGGGCAAGAGCTTCGTCTATCGTGAGATCTCGCCGCATGCCATTCTGATATCTGGAGGCCAGACCACCGTAGCCCAGCTCTTCATCAATCTCAGCACTGGCCGGGTTGGATTGGTGGGGCTATGGGACACAGTGACCTTCGACGAGGTGGCGGGCGTTGGCTTCCGCGATCCGAACGGGATCCAGATACTGAAGGACTATATGGAGTCCGGTAGCTTCTCTCGTGGCAAGGAAGAAATACCGGCCGAGGCAGGCATCGTCTTCAACGGCAACATCGAAGGCGATATTGAGATGCTGGTGAAGACCTCCCACCTACTTCAGCCACTGTCTGAGGCTATGCAAGACCTCGCTCTCATTGACCGCATCCACTCTTACCTGCCAGGGTGGGAACTGGACAAGATGCAGCCGGAGTACTTCGGTGCCCACTACGGGTTCGTGGTGGACTACATTACCGAGATCTGGCACGGGCTGCGCAAGACGAGCTACGCCGACGTGATCGATGGACACTTCAGCCTGGGTAGCCACCTCAATCAGCGAGATGTGCGCGCTGTGCGGAAGACAGTATCCGGGCTGATCAAGCTGCTGCATCCGGATGGCAGATTCTCCCGCGATGAGTTGGAGGGCTACCTGCAATTGGCGCTGGAAGGTCGCCGAAGGGTCAAGGAACAACTGCGGCGGATGGGAGGGCTCGAATACTGGGCTGTCAACTTCTCCTATCTGGACCTGGAGACACGAGATGAGACCTTCGTTTCTGTGAAGGAGCAGACAGCAGGTGGACTTATCGATCCAGGTCGATTGGATCCAGGCATTGCGTACAGTGTGGGCACTGACCAAGAAGACGGACGTCTGGTCATCTTCCGGGTGGAGGTTCAGAGTTCTAAAGGAAGCGGCAAGCTGCGGATAGCAGGCGCAACGTCGCGCGCCATCCGAGATGCGGTTCAGATGGCGCAGACCTATCTCAAGTCCGAGGCCCCGCGGCTGGGGCTCAGGAAGAACCCCAATGACTACGACCTGCACGTGCAATTGGTGAACCTGATGCAATCGAAGGAAGGCAGCGAGACAGGCGTCGCGTTCTTCGTCGCGATTGTAAGCGCGCTGCTCGGCAAGCCGGTGATGGAATCGTTGGTTGTATTGGGTGAGATGAGCATCCGAGGTGGCCTGTTAAAGGTTGGGTCACTGACCGAGCGCCTGCAGTTGGCTATGGACAACGGTGCCAAGCGCGTCCTGCTCCCTTCAGAGAACAAGCGCGACTTCGCGGATATCCCATCGGACGTGCTGGACAAGCTGCAAATCATCTTCTACTCCGATCCGGTCAATGCAGCCTATCGGGCTATGGAGCTGGAATGAGCGAAGTGTAGTGCGCCCTGAGCGAAAGGAGGCCCCACATGGCTATGACAGACAGAGAACGCATCCTCGCCTTCCTCCGTTCCGTCTCGCCCCGGGGGGCCACCAACAGCGAGATCCTGGAAGGCACGGGCATCGAAGGTCGCTACCAGGTCTACCGGCTCACGCGGCAGCACCTTGGTGCGGCAGTCCGGCGGTCATGACGCTAGGAAGGAGGCGTAGATGGAAGAGCGGCGCTATTGCGACCCGCTTGTGGTCGCGGACGACGGTACAACCCACAAGCTGACTCGCGTGCCTTTCGACGAAAGGACTGTTCAGGAAGGCTGGCTGCAGGACCTGCTCGAGCGGCATCCTGAGTTGCTCCCGGTCGAGGACATTGAGCCCGCCTTTGCCCCCCTCATTGCCATAGGGCGCGAAGTGGGCACTCCTGTTGGTCCCATCGACAACCTCTTCATCAACCCCGACGGCTATGTGACGCTCGTGGAGACCAAACTGTGGCGCAACCCTGAGGCGAGGCGACAGGTTGTCGGCCAGATCATGGACTACGCCAAGGAGGTGAGCCTGTGGGATTATGAGCAACTGGATGGGCACATTCGGGCCGCTGCCCGGCAACGGAGGAAACAAGACGCTGGGCCGTTCGAGATGGCAAAGGCAAGTAGCGCTGCCGCTGACCTAGATGAGGCCCAGTTCGTCGACAGGGTCACCAGGAACCTTCGCCGGGGACGGCTGTTGCTCATCATCGCAGGGGACGGTATCAGGGAGAGCGTCGAAGCAATGGCGGAATATCTTCAGCAGACGCCTCAGCTCCAATTCACCCTGGCCCTGGTGGAGTTGCTCACCTACGAGTTGAGTCCGGGTTCAGCGGCACTGCTCGTCGTACCTCAAGTTGTTGCCAGAACGAGGGAGATAACCAGAGCAGTGGTCCGCGTGGAAGGAACCGGGATCGAGTCGGTACACATTGACGTGGACGCGAGCACCCTGGCGCCGCGTGAGACATACCAACGCTCCACGCTGGCGGAAGAAGACTTCTTTGACATCTTGGGCCAGCATGTTGCAGACGAGGAGATAAAGGTTGCCCGCAGGCTGATCAACGACCTGGGGAACATGGGCCTGGAGATCGACTGGAAGCAGTCTAGCTTCTCTGCCAAGCTCGCCGATCCCAACGCCAGCGGCAGGCGACTGACCATGCTCCTACTCAGCAAGCAGGGACAACTGTCCGTGGGCTGGCTGCCCGGCCAGCTAGTAGAGCTGGGGCTTCCCGAGCGGATTGGCCTGGACTACTACCAGCGTGCTGCGGGCCTCTTCGACAACTGCCAGGTTAGGAAGAATCCAGCTGGCGGCTTCGCTTGGTCGCGATCTATACCCCTCTCCGAACTGGCTGAGGCATATGATGGGTTCTTGGAGATCCTAAGTGACAGCATTGATCGCATCAGGAGCGGAGCCCAAGCCTAAGCATGGCACGCGCGCTGACCGTTAGGAGGCCCACATGGCCATGACAGACAGAGAACGCATTCTCGCCTATCTCCGTTCCGTCTCGCCCCGGGCAGCCACCAACAGCGAGATCCTCGAGGCGACAGGCATCGAAGACCGCCACTTGGTCTACCAGCTCACGCAGGAACTGCTCCAGGAAGGCGAAATCCACGGCGTGAAGCGAGACCGCCAGTGGTTCTTCTGGATCGGCGAGCCGGAGACTTTGCCCGAGCCGGTCCCCGCCCCCAGGCCCGCCCCCCGGTTCACGCGGCGCGAGTTCGAGGATCTGGCCCGGCAGAGGATGAGTCAGCACTACAATGAACGGCTGGAGCCCGGCTGGGTGGGCGAGGTCCACAAGCGGTTCCATTTCGTGGCCTCGTATGGGCGCATCGTGGGCCACGCCATCTACTACACGCGGGTGGGTGCGGCGAGGTGGCCTCCCGCCAAGGCGGCGACCATCGCGGAGCACGTCTGGCTCTTGGAGAACACCGGCGCCCCCGAGACCTTCCTCGTCTTCGGCCGCGACCGGCAGGCGCCCGTCATGTGGCTGGAGAGGTACGGCAACCTGGTCTCTCGCGTCACGTTCTTTTTCTTGACCGATGATGGCGAACTGGAAGAGCTTGCCAACCCCTCCGCAGTTGGAGGGAGTTCCTAAGGAGGAGCAAACCGTGAAAGACACAGTGAAGCACAAGCTGCCTGGCGATCCAGGCGAGGGCCTCACCGATTGGTTCGAGAGGATGAGCCCGTTTGTCCAAGAGCAGACGCGACG
>Ga0307380_10004472_pt1 | contig 18895 bp, 20 predicted proteins | sample UN3MG_FD_202239 | JGI IMG/M metagenome (GOLD analysis project Ga0307380, IMG submission 202239) | Soil microbial communities from Risofladan, Vaasa, Finland - UN-3 | ecosystem: Environmental > Terrestrial > Soil > Coastal area > Acid sulfate soil | place: Finland: Risofladan, Vaasa | collected...
ACCCGGTGACGCTGAGCGTAGCAGCCAACCCTCTGTTCAAACTCACCCATGAACTCCTTGCCCCCATCGGTCTGCAATACCTCACAAGAGCCGAAATAGGACATCAGTAGCTCCAGCGCCTGGCGTCCATCCCTGACCGGTTAAGCCGCGAAGCAGTACCACCTGAGCCTCTCGGGTATATGTGTCTATCGCCGTATAGGCGTAAAGCCCTCCAAAGTCCACGGTGTCGTCTGGATCACCTCACGAGGCGCCTTAGCACGAGGCACAGGGCCTCTCAGCCGATTCCTGCGCCCTTTCGGCCTCAACCTCAAGTGTCTGTTGAGTACCCGGTACACTGTGCTGCGACTGACACGGATACCCTCCTTGTCCAGCCAGTAGCCGATCTTCTCCCCACAGCAACCTCGGTGTTCTCGCCTGATGGAGAGTATCCGGCGCTCGATGTAAGGGTCCACCTTCCGTCGACGTGGCCTCTTCTTGGCCTCCTTGTACTCGCCAACAAACTCCCGTAGGCCTACCGCCCTCATCCCCTTCAACCAGCGGTATACCGTCGCCCGGTGCTTCCCCACCCGCCGGGCGATCACCGACACCTTGACCCCTGCCCGATCCAGCTCCCATGCCAACTCAAGCTGTGTCCAACTCCTCATCGCAACCCCTGTGTGTAGATCTATCTCCAACACCTAACTCTACCACAGCTGTCGCATTTCTAATGAGACTAACCGCCCGGACCTCAAGCCAAGGCATACTCTAACGCATACTCTGTCGTCGTTGTCCAAGGAATCCTGAAGCGCATACGGCACTGTCGCTACCCCCGTTGTAGCCCCGCCTGGCTGGAACAACAACGCGCGCGTCGCTCCTGCGCGCTCCCTTGATGCCATGCCGGTGCCCTCGGGAAACCAGTAGCATAGGTGTCGCTATTCTCCGATGATATCCGGCTGAGGCGCTTGCTCCACATTCTTGACACAAGCGGCTGCCTTCTCTGCGTTCCGCCACTCGTGCGGGCGGGAGAGGATGATCGCCTGAGGGACATACCCAACACGAGTCAACAGTACTCTCGTGGCGGCTTCTTGCTTGACGCCATCGACCGCGTGTGGTATCATCCGGCACACGCTCCAGCTGAGTCGAGTCGCCAGGTCCCGGCCGCAGGAGAAGAGGGAGGCATCAAGATATGCAAATCACCGTTGCTGATGAGCGGGCTCTGCTGCTCGAGGAGCAGATCTCGATGGAGCAGGCTGAAGGGCGTGCATGGAGCAAGAAGGGCGATGCCTTCGGCACCATCACCAAGATGACCCGGCTGCTAAAGCAGTCGATGGACGACGAGTTTGAGCTGGCATACAAAGAACAGCGGTACCAGCCCTTTTGGCACGTGGTCTGTACCGCCCACTACATCTATGACCGGACCTCCCCTTACTCAGTTGCCACGAGTGGCCCTGAAGTGGAGTCAGTGACCATCGAGGGCACAGAGTACACCGCAGATGGCCGCTCCATCACCATCACCGGCCTTGACCACTGCGTGGAGGAGGAACACCAGGAACGCTTCGTGGAGGGCATGACCGGCGACACGGCTCCAGCCTTGGCGGACTATCTGAAGTTCCCCGCCACCACGATCGCAGGGGAAGCTCTCGACAGCTTCGCGCGCGAGGGGACCATCGTGGTGCCACCCCAGGCCCGGGCGTCGGCCATTGTCCGTGAGATGCTGGCAGGGATGATCAAGAGCGTCCAGGCGGATCGCATCGTGGAGGAGAAGGTCGAGGTTGAGCGTGTGGACCTCTACTACCGTCCCGTGCACGCCTTTCAGTACCGGTGGCTGTCGAAGGAGAAGGAAGCCATCATGGAATGCGACGCGCTGACGGGCGAATTGAGGCCCGGTGGCAAGACCTTCCAGCAGTACCTGGGCAAGGTGCTAGACGCGGAGTTCCTGTTCGACGTAGGGGTGGATGCGGTGGACCTGTTGGTGCCCGGCGGGGGCATCGCCATCAAAGTCGCCAGGAAGGGCTTAGACGTCGCGCGAAGCCGAGGCAAGAAGGACTGATGGGGCGCCTGACATAGCGCCAGCGTTCCTCTGTGTGAAAACGCTCGACCACGCCCACCTCTGGTCGAGTGGCCGTAGTCAAGCTACGGCATCACTCGAACACCTGGGAGGCAGACTGGTTCTGCCAATAGCACGCTTCGCCGCTCTTCGTGATCGGCGGTGGCCTCTTTTCTGCACGGGAGCTGACCGCGGGATGGCTCCCCCTCTCGATTCACGCCCAGTTGCAGCCGGGGTTCGCGACGTCCCAATATCCTACCCTTCGACACTCCCTCGACTTCAGCTCGACCTACCCGGGATGCTCAGGAGAGGCCCGCTTTCCCAGACTCACGCTGTGACCCGGCCTGAACCTGTCAGACCATCGCTGCATAGCAGTGTATCCCGGCATGCTCGGCGAAAGTACCATAATGGGCAACTCCTGCGGCATCAGCAGGGAATCGCGCCCATACACTATTGACAGGGTGTTTCAGTTGTGCTATAATGTGGTCACGCGATGCGGGAGGACCCCTTGCCATCCTATCTCCTTCGACCCAGGCTCGCACCGCACGCCTCAATCCTGGTCGATCATTGCTACATCGAGAGGAGGAGCCCAGATGTGTCAATTCTGCACCGAACACGGGGGAGGGAAAGAAGTGGTACCTCGAAATCAAGAACTATGCCGACGAACTGCTATTCGAGGAGCTTTCCTCCACCCAGCAGGAGATTACTGAGGTAACCACGCGCGTCGAGTACTTGAATGACTTGTTCGAGAACTTCATCATGCCAGCGATGAGTGGTGTGTCCCAGGAACGAGACGAACCAGAGAGCGAACCGCCACCTGGCGAGCTTCCGGATGTTCTACCCAGCGAAGATGAGACTGTGGCAGCCCGGCAGGTCGAACATTTCGGTCAGTTACTCCCTATCGAGGACGTGGAGGAAGTGATAGATATCGCGTCTTCTATCACGAGAATGGCGTGTGGATGTCGGTTCGTCTCGACGGGGAAGAAAGACGAACGATACCATTTTGGTTTGATGGTAGACAGAAGGGGCACACTGGGCAAATTTCCTGACGCCGCTTCCTCTCTGGAGGTACTGGAGAAGGAAGAGGCGAAGAGCATGTTCCGCGAATACGACGGTGAGGGGCTGATGCACATTGTGTGGACAGCCGTTACCCCCTACGTGATGTCTCTATGTAACTGTGATGGTGATTGTCTGAACTACAAGGGGTACATTCAGAAGAGAGGCGGACCTCGGTTCTTCCGGGCAGAATACGTCTCCCAAGTAGACCCGGACCTTTGTACAGGGTGCAAGTCTTGTATGGCTCAGTGTCAGTTCGGCGCCCAATTCTACTCCTCCACACTATCCAAGGTCTATATCGATCCCACCAGGTGTTTCGGATGCGGCGTCTGCAGGGCGGCATGCGCAGACGGGGCGATCGCGCTTCTTCCGAGGCAAGATGTTGCCGAGGCTGCAAATGTCTGGCTGAAGTGATTGCTGGAACCATGCAGAGTACATCCAGGAACTCGCGAGCAACACGCAGGAGCAGGCAACCCCAATTGGTGAGGATGCCCAAGAGACAACGGTCTCCCGTTGGTGGCCCGGGGAAGCACCTACCCAAAGGTGTTGTTGTTCTGCGATGAGGTCAGAGCAGCGCGACAGCCGGGGTCCCCCAATGTTGGCTGGCTGAGAGTAATGGGCCATCCTACCAGGCGACGGCCTTTGCAGCATCAGATGAGGGGACGCTGAAAGAGCGGAGGCGTTCAGGAGAGGTCTCTACCCACCCTCTATCCCCAAGATCTCCGCCAGTTCCTTATCCGAGGGTACAGTCACGATCTTCCCATCGATATCGAGGGTGGGAGTGGATAGGTACCCCTGGTTCCACTCCTTCACTTGGCGGGCTGCCTCCGGATCCTGGTCCACGTCCACCAGCGTGTACGGAACACCGTGGCTATTGAGGTATCTCCTGCTGCGGATGGTATCCTTGCACCAGGAAGCCCCATAGACCACGATGCGAGGCCACTCGCTACCCTCAGAAGGCTCAGGAGGGCCCTCGATCTCCGGCCGATGATAGTCACTGCGCACAAACAGGTGGCAGATGCAGTGGCCTGTCTCGGCGATGTCGTCCTTGTGGCGGTAGCAAGGGCAGATGAACTTCCGATCCTCCACGGGATCGCCTGTACTCTCTTGTCAAGGGCAGTAGGGCCAGCCGAAGGTGTGCGCCTGCCTGCCTATGCCCGCGACGATCCCCTCCCAAACTTGTTGGTCGGGGTTGAGGCGATAGGGGCTGATCTCGGCGTAGCGCAGGGCCATGCATCTCGCCCGCTGGGTCAACTCCTCCAGGCTCTTCCCGGTGCTGGGAGTTCTATCCATATCCCCTCCGTCGGCTTCGGACTCAGTGAGTCCATGTCGTTGGCTTCGGCTCCACTTGAGTCGTCCAACTACTTCGCTGCGCTCCTGTCAGCAAGAAGAGAGATCTTACATTGACCGTATGATACCACAATACCACACAGGCGCGCGCCTGTCTGTGACCAAAGTCTCATGCAACCGCTTCCCGCAATTCTTCGCGAACCATCCTCCGCACGGCGAGGCGTGGTCCCGCTGCTGTGGGGATCAGCGCTTCTATCGACCCGATGGCATGGCCGAGCTAGCGAGGCTCCGTGCGGGTCCACCTCGGAGGGACCGGCATCAAAACGTACGGAGTGACGATAGAGCACCATCGGAACATCTAGATGGCTTGTGGGATTGGAGCGGCAGAGTACCACGCGGTGGAACGTGCATGGCGGGGGGGATGTTGCTGCGGTCTGAGCCGGGTTCTGGCTGACAGCGGACGTAGGATCGAACCCGCAAGGGAATGGACCCAACGCCTGCGATCGGCAGAGGAAGTTGGTAGACCGGAGCCCATCACTTAGAGGCAGGCAACCGGGTGTGGCAGGGCTGCCCACCAGTCAATAGACCATCGCTGGTGCCCCCAGGGGGGTTCGATATAAAGGTGCCTCTGTTCTGCGATGAGATCGAGCTGAGGTGATAGGGTTACTGACGCAGCCGGCCCTGTCACTGCGCTTATGGCGCGAGGATGAGCGTGCGCGCGTTCGAGTCCCCGGGGGAGTACTTCCTACATATACTCTGGAGTTGTTGTTTGGCTGAGGCTAGCTCCGTGCTCTCTGTTCACTCCGGCACCGCTATCCCAGCTTGCGGGTGATCTCTGCCGACACGCCCTTCAGTATCTCCACCGAGGCCATGAGCTTCTCACGAGTCAGGCTGTACGCCGGACCTACGACGGCCATGGCTGCCAGCACCCCGTCGTCGTGCTTCATGATGGGTACAGCGACGGCGTTCAGACCGCTATTCTCCTCTTCGAGGCACGTGGCGAACCCCTGCTCACGGACCAATTGGAGCTCCTTGCGCACCTCGGCAGGGTCGGTGATGGTGTGTTCCGTGCTCCGCGGCAGCCCTCCCGCCAGGAATCTATCCACGTCATCCTGCTCGGCGTGCGCCAGCAGGACTTTCCCCGTGGACGTGGAGTGCAGACGCAGGGTCGGGTACCAGCCGATCGGCTCTCTCAGATTGGGCGCTATCACTTGCAGCAAGGTGGCCACCTTATCTCCACATCGCTCCGCAAGATAAGACGCTTCGCCCATCTGGTGCGCCACATAGTGCAAATACGGTTGGACTGTAGTCATCAAGGGATCGGAGTAGACAACGGTGTGCCCCAGCCTCACCAGGGGGTGTCCCAACCGGTATTGCCGGGTCTCGGGATCTTGCGCCATGAGACGCTCCTTCACGAGGGTGCTCAGCAGGCGGTGAACATTGCTCTTCGTCATGCCCAGCCTGCGAGCCAATTCGCTCACACCCAGTTGGGGCTCTGTGGCGCTGAACTGCCTGAGAATCGCTACCGCTTTCTCTACCGATTGTGTGGTCACTTTCTCTAGCCCATCCTTCCCGTGCGGTCATCGTTGTTGGCGTAGTATGTGCTGCCGGGAGTGTCGGATGTACCGATGTTCAGCTACATAACTCGCAAGGGCCAATCTCTGAGCGGAAGCCTAGTGGTCCAGCAAGGGAGAGCGATGCTGGCCACAGGCAGGGACACCGTCTGCCCAGCTTGGTGCGACAAGCGCACCGGGCGGGCGATGGCTGAACCAAAGGCTCGACATCCGGCGTTGGTTGCGTGCACATGAACATGAATAGAAATGGTGAGACTGAGCACGAGCAACAGTAGCACCTTCATTAGGTGCTGCATCGTGCCAAGGGATAGCAAATTGGCCGCCATTATAGGTGAGCTTCTTTGGCATGTCAAGTATCGCAGCCATTGTCCCACCACCCACCCTGCCACAGGGGATAAGCTCACCGTCGCGGCGCCCGTGGTTTCATTGTGTTTGGGAAGAACGACCTGGCAACGCCTGTTCTCTCAGCGCATCGATCTCAGACCATCGTTCGCTCTCACTTGACAGCACTAAAGATTCGTGCTATAGTGGAATCCTGACCTGCATGGAGCAACGCGATGATGCAAAGGTTATCGACAGTGCGCGGGAGAACTGTAGCTGCCGTCCTCAGGACGGTCTGGGTGCTGGCTCAGTGGCACCAGGATCAGGTGGCGTGCGGGCAAGGCGGATTCGTGGACCCCGTTCCTGTACCGTTGGAGCCGCGACGAAGAGCGAGTGGCGTCCCAAGTACTGAACAATCATCTGTGGACCGGGGTCCGATGGGCCGGCACCGTGCCGCGGCCTGCCGTGTTCGCCAGTTTGTCCAAAGGTGGATGGGCCAGCAATTCCCCCATCTGTCCGGAGCATGGAATCCTTCTGCCAGGAGGTCCGCCTGAAGACCGTGAGCAGGAGGAGTCTGTGTGGCACACTCACCTCACAATGTGCCTGCGGGTGAGTCACTTACTTGCCCTCCAGTCGATCTCGATCTCTCTTTTGGAGACTCTCCATGCCTTGGGGAGAGACTCCCGGCGCACTGCTGCCATCGCCATGTCTTGAACAGCAAGGCGATAGAATCCCGAGGAAGGGTGTTGTAGCACGTACATCGGGCAGCGGCGGCAACTGAATAGCACGTGCATACAGTGCAGGCAACAAAATGATGCACTGAGGGGCGGAGCCTGCACGAATGACGGTATCTCGTTCCCCCATCGCCGTCACCAACGACGTAGTCATTGACCTCCTTAGCCCGCAGTCTGTCCACCGGGCGGGCTTCCCAGACTCACCAAACGCGCACAGCTCGACATATGCCGCATGACGCAGACCCTGATGGTGCTGGCGTCTGAGACCGCGGAGTAACGGTGTGCCGAGGCCTGGGAGAGGCCTCGGCGAGAACAGCATCGTTCCCGGTTCTGGCATGGTATGCCATCCATGATGCACTGGTACGTCCTACACGCAAAGCCGCGCAAGGAACCCCAAGTCTGCAAGTACCTCGAGAGCGAGGGGTTCGAGGTCTACCTGCCCCTGCTCCCCGCGGGGAGGCGCACGCGCCGCAAGGCCGTTCCTTTCTTCTCCTGCTACCTCTTCGCCCGCCTCGATGGCGCCGGCCACTTCTCCTCCGTTCAATGGACCCCCGGCCTCAGGACCGTTGTCAGCTTCGGCGGCAAACCCACCGTCGTGCCTGACGATGTGGTCTCCGCCATCAGGAAGCGCCTGAACTGGATGCACCAGTCACAACAGACGGTGTACCCTTTCCAGCCAGGAGACCGCGTCGTCGTCCGCAAGGGGCCGCTGGCCGATCTGGAAGCCGTCTTCGAAGAGAGGCTGTCCTCTCGAGACCGGGCCAGGATACTGGTGGAGTGCCTGGGTCGCTGGACCCGCTGTGAAGTCGAAGTCGATGCCCTGAAGAGGGTGTACTGATAGACACGTCGAAGAGGACAAAGAGAAGATGCGCTCTGGCCCTGGTGGCGGCCTGTTGTTTGGGCTCGGCCCTGCTCCTTCGCGGTGCAGCGCTGTGGGGAGCGCCGGGGATGGACCCCCAGCGGCAGACAGTGCCCACGATGACGCCGAGGGAACCGGCACCCACCGAGCCCGGGGGAGACGATGAGGAGGAGGAGCCCGGCCCTGAGACGCCACCAGCCCAGCCCTCGGTGACACCCACCCCGAGCGCCCAGTCGACCGTGAGTCCCCAGCCCACGGAGCTATCCTCTAGCACGCCGCTCCCGCCGCCCACGGTGTCGCCTTCCCCAAGGGCTGCCTCGCCCACGCCAAGTGCTGGATGGGACTTCGGGGATGCACCGGATCCCGGGTTTCCTTCGCTCCTGGCCAGTGAGGGCGCCCGCCACTTCATGGTGCAATCTGAATGGCTTGGTAAAGGGGTGGACCAGGAGCTGGATTCCCGCCAGGTAGGCGCTGACCTCTACGACGATGGAGTGGAGGTGGGCGAGTTGCTGACCTGTAAGCAAGCCGAACTCCAGGTTGTGGTGAGCGTGGCCAACAGGGACGACCCGCAGCACCCCTACGACGGGCAGCACCTGTTGTACTTGAATGCATTGGTGGACTGGGACGGTGATGGCTCCTGGGGCGGCACGGTTCTGTGCCCGGGGGGCCTTGCAGCGCCCGAATGGGCGATACGCAACCTGCCCGTCGACGTCTCCGCTTGGCCGCAGGGAGTCACCTCTACGGTCGTTCCTGTTCAGTTTGTTGTGGGGCCGCAGGCCGGCGAGGCCTGGGCCCGTTTCACGCTGAGTTACGGGCAGGTGATCTCCGGAGATGATTGGGATGGCAGAGGAGCTTTTACCTTCGGCGAGACAGAGGACCACCTGGTCACCATCTCTCCTTCCCCCACCGCTACAACCGTATTGCCCGCAGCCGAGGCAATAGCCACGATGACGCCAACCCCCATGGCTGTGCTGGTGGTGCCGGGGGGAGCCGGCTGGTGGCCATCATTGCTCTGTCTCAGCAGCGGCCTGCTACTGGGCATCGCACTTGTTGCCATCTGGGCCGCCAAGAGGAGGAGGGCGTCGCGCCTCTTGGTAGGAGGGCTCATCTCCATAGCAGTCTTCCCCGTGGTAGCATTGCTGTATTGGGGAAGCCATTTCTCCTCCGTCGTCCTAGTTGCCGAACGAGATTCGCCGACGGTGCCTCCCACCCCGCACGAGCGGTTGATACCAACGCGCACCCCAAGAGGGCGGTCAATAGCCGAACCCGCCCTGTCTAACCCGGAGTTCGGCATCACCTCTACTCCTGAACCAGCCACACCCACACCGAATCTGATCACGACTCCTACGCCCGAGGCACAAGCTGTCATCCCCACCCCACGGCCCTCGGTGATGGCTGTACGGCAGAGATTCGGGTTTGGAGCACCAGTAGCCCCCCTAGATCAGTTCGCGGTAGAGCAACTCCGTGCCGGGTGGTACTACGTTTGGCGGACTGACCCTAACCCTGTCCGTCCTCAAGGGATGGAGTTCGTGCAGATGATACGGGTACGAGGCACCAGTTTCTCTCCCACGGCACAAAACCTGCAAACGATAATCCGCAACAATCCCGGTTCCTTGTGGATCGTTGGCAATGAGCCCGACATCATCTGGCAGGACAACACCACCGCCACTGACTATGCCCAGGTATATCACGAAGTCTACAGCCTTCTCAAGAGCAACGACCCGACCTGTCAGGTGGCCATCGCTGGCGTGTCCCAATCTACCCCCTTGCGGCTGCAGTACCTGGATATGGTCTTGGAGGCTTATCACGACCTCTACGGTCAGATGATCCCCGTGGATGTGTGGAACGTCCATGGCTTCATCCTGCGCGAGGAGCGTGGTTCTTGGGGTGCGGATATCCCCCCCGGCATCACCGTCAACCAGGGTCGTCTGTACGAGATTGAAGATCACGACGATATGGATATCTTCGTTGAGCAGATTGTGGGTTTTCGGCGCTGGATGAGGGATAGGGGGCAACGAGACAAGCCCCTGATCGTCTCGGAATACGGCATACTAATGCCCGCAGAGTATGGCTTCCCATATGAGGGTGTAAGGGATTTCATGTACGCCAGCTTTGACTACTTCCTGACGGCCGCAGACGACTCTCTGGGCTATCCCGCTGACGGCAACCGTCTGGTGCAGCGTTGGGCCTGGTACAGCCTCAGTGACACGGTCTATCCCACCGGTAACCTCTTCGATCCAGATACCGGGCTCGTTACTCCTTTGGGCCTGGCTTACGGCAGCTATGCACCTTCCGTTTAGTCGGGCACAAGACCACATGCTGCTTGAGGAACGCGACCCCTGGCCACGGGAGTCCCGCAGTTGGAGCGCGGCCGCGGCGGTGGAAAGCCACGAGGAGAACAGGAGACCAATCTTCAAAGCGGTCCTTGCAGAACAGGTCTCCCACCACCGGCTGGATACGACCGCCGGGGTCCATGTTGGTTGACATCTCATGGGGTATTGTGCCTCAACGTTGGCAAGGAAGGGAGCGTTGGACGTCTCTTGGAGCACAATGAGTTCTCAGATTTCATCGCCTATCTGCGTCTGAAGAACCTCTCGGCGCGAACCATAACCGAGTACGGAAAAGTGCTACACGCCCTCTTTTCCCACGTCGGCCTGGATGGTTCTTCGCCGAAGGAGATTACCTCTGCTCAATTGCGGGACTACGTAGCCAGCCTGCAGCAGAGGGGCCTGGCTGCCAAAACGGTGAGCAATCATGTCCTGATCATCAAGCGCTTCTTTGGCTTTCTCTCAGAGGAAGGGTACATCGCGGAGGATCCCTCGCGACGCCTTCCCCGCCCCAAGGTGGGGAAACGGCTGCCCAGGGCGCTGACCATCACTCAGGTGCAAGACCTTTTCGCTGCCTTTGAGGCAGAGACGCGCCTGCAACGGCGGGACAAGATGTTCTTCCAGTTGCTCTATGCCTGTGGTCTGCGGCTGAGCGAGGCCTCGAACATCAGAGTAGAAGACATCGACTTGGGCGAGGGGACCATCCGCGTTGTCGGCAAGGGAGACAAAGAGCGGCGGCTGTATCTGAAGCCCAACTTGCTCCAGTCGCTGGGGGAATACATCGCCGAGAACGAATTGAGGACGTATCTTTTCCCCGGTCGGGGCCCTGATAAGCCGGTGACCGGTCGCAACATGGGAGACCGATTCAGGGAGTACGCGAGGGTTGCCGGCTTGGGAGACCGGGTCACGCCACACACTCTTCGACACTCCATCGCGGTCCACTACCTGATCAACGGAGCGCCTATCACCTTTGTGCAAGGGCTTCTGGGCCATGCGAGCCTGGCCACGACAGGCATATACACTCAACTCGCCGATGAGATGACCAAAGAGATCGCCTTGAACACTCCCACGGCTCTGGACGACATACTGCCGCGGGGCAAGGAGAGCTTGAAGGAGCGGGGCCTGGCCTATCACTCGGCTCTTGAGGAGGCAGACAAGCTGGTGGAGGAACTGCTGCGGGAGGTGTGAGCGTCAGGGCCTCACTCTTGGCTCAGGTCAACACACCTTCACCAAACTGAACATACCGCATCTTGTCAAGTTGCCGGGGGTGCTTATTGAAGAGGACAGCGAAGGAGCGAAGATGCTCCTGTCCGGCATGTTTTGGGGAATTGGACTCGCTGCTGGAAGAACCGTTGAGTTGTGTCCTTGCCAGAACATCCTGAGGTCACCGATTTCATCGCCTATCTGCGCCTTAAGAACTTGTCAGCTACCAGCATAGCGACCTATCACAGCGCCCTCAGGAGGCTATTTGCGCATGTAGGCCTCGGAGGATCGGCACCTAGCCAGATCACCCCGGCACAGCTTCGCAACTACGTGGCCAGCTTACAAGACAGGGGTCGGTCTCCAAAGACGGTTGCCAACTATGTGCTGGTTATCAAGCGCTTCTTTGGTTTCTTGCTCGCCGAGGGGCATATCGAGGAGGACCCATCGCGCCGTCTCCCCCGCCCCAAAGTAGGGAGGCGCCTGCCCAAAGCCCTGACCGTCCCCCAGGTCCAAGCCCTCTTTGCGGCCATGAGCGACGAAACTCCTGCGGACCATCGCGACCAATTATTCTTCAAGCTCCTCTACGCCTGCGGGTTGCGCATCGGGGAAGCTGTTCGCGCGAGAGTCGCGGACATCAACTGGGAAGACGGCTGGCTGAGAGTCGTGGGAAAGGGGAACAAAGAGCGCCGGGTATATCTGAAACCCTACCTCGTATCAGCCTTGAGTGCCTACGTCGAGGGGACGGGCCTGGAGGGGTATCTCTTCCCCGGCCAGGCTGGACACGTCAAGGAATGGCACATGAGGAGGCGCCTCAAGAGGTATGTGAGGAAAGCGCGGTTGCCGACGCATATCACGCCGCACACCTTGCGGCACTCCATGGCGGTGCACTATCTGATCGGTGGAGCGCCCATCACCTTCGTGCAAGGCGCGCTGGGTCATGAGAGCCTCGCCTCGACAGGAATCTATACCCAACTGGTGGATCAGATGGCCAAGGAGATCACCCTGAACACGAGAACGGCGCTGGACGGAGACGTAGAGGCGGGGAGGCCCTTGAAAGAAGCGAGGGGTCTCTACGAACCAGAATTCGAGGGCTGGGATAGGTTTGTGAGCGAGGTTCTGGAGTGGTCGAACCGCTTTTGAGTTTACCCTTGCGGAAGTCGTGCTTCCCGGACGGAGACTCCTGTGTTGGCTTGTGTTGGCAAACGCGAGATGCTCGACAGCTAGCAAGGAGCTAGAGTGATCAGAGTTCTGTGCGTTTTCGGCACTCGGCCGGAGGCCATCAAGATGGCCCCGGTCATCAAGCAACTCCGCGCCCGCCCCAAGGCTGAGTGCGTCGTCTGCGTGACAGCGCAGCATCGGGAGATGCTGGACCAGGTGCTAGATCTTTTTGAAATCGAGCCCGACTATGATCTGAACATCATGCAGGACGATCAGAGTCTCTCTTATGTCACGGCCCAAGTGTTGACGCGAGTGGAAACCGTAATCAAAGAGGTGAAGCCTGACTGGGTCCTCGTGCAGGGGGACACGACCACTACGATGGCTGCTAGTCTGGCAGCTTTCTACCAGCATGTGAAGCTGGGACACGTGGAGGCAGGTCTCAGGACATGGGATAAGTCGCGCCCTTATCCGGAGGAAGTCAATCGGAAGGTCACCGACGCGTTGTGCGACCTGCACTTTGCACCAACGACTGGCGCGAAGGAAAATCTCCTGCGCGAGGGAGTTAGTGAAGAAAGCGTGCTGGTCACTGGAAACACGGTCATCGACGCCCTGCTGGATGTGGCCAACCGGGACTTCAGTTTCGAGGATAGCCCGCTGCGGGACGTTCCTTTCGACAGTCATAGAATTATCCTAGTGACAGCACACCGCAGGGAGAGCTTCGGCCAGCCACTGAACGACATCTGCCAAGCTCTCGAGGAGATTTCGCAGCGATATCGTGACGATGTGTACATCGTCTACCCTGTCCACCTAAACCCTAACATTCGGAACCCTGTGTACTCGACGCTGGGCCGAGTGGACAATATCTCGCTGCTTGAGCCACTAGGCTATCAGGCCTTTGTGCACTTGATGAACAGATCTTACCTGATACTGACAGATTCGGGAGGCCTGCAAGAAGAGGCACCCAGTTTGGGTAAGCCGCTGCTGGTGATGCGAGAGGTGACAGAGAGGCCTGAAGCGGTGGAAGCAGGCACAGTGCGGGTAGTAGGCACCGACCGGGAGCTCATAGTAGCTGAGGTAATGCGCCTGCTGGATGACCGAGTGGCCTATGACGAGATGGCTCGGGGAGTGAACCCATATGGTGATGGCAGGGCAGCGCAGCGAATCGTCCGTTGCCTGCTGGGCCAATCCGTGATGGCATTCGAGCCCACGCGCGCGTTTGAGGTGGTGGGCTGACCTTGAGTGGAGAACGCGTGGGCAAAACGGCACGCTCGCTGGTAGTTGAGGTGATCGACATCCAGGGCGAGTGCCCGGTGTATAGCGTTGGTGATGGCTTCGGCATCGATGAGGGGTACAAACTGGTCAGTGATGGGCCGGTCTGCCTGCATGCGTTGCAGTCCATATCGCCTTACTATGTCGCCCTGAGCCGCGGCATTAGAGCAGCAGATCTTGGGCTGGCCGGCCGTGACACCGCGGCCTACGTGCAGTGTCTCGACCCGCGAGCCTACACCGGGGGCGGCACTGTCACGTTCCGAATATCATCGCAGGAGGACCGGTGAGGAAGATCTGCGTGCTTGGGCTAGGGTATATCGGGCTGCCCACCGCGGCGATGTTCGCGACTCATGGCTTCGAGGTGCTGGGGGTGGACATCAACGAGCATGTGCTAGAAACGCTGAACAATGGCGATGTCCATATCCATGAGCCCGGGCTTAAGACGGTGGTACAGGCGGCCTTGAAGAGCGGAAAGCTAACAGTCACGAGGAGCCCAGCGCCCGCCGACGTCTTCATCATTGCCGTACCTACGCCACTGAAGCGAGAAGCGGAGAGCTCGTCGGGCGAAGATCTACTCCCGAGGGCTGACCTGTCATATGTTAGCGCGGCGGCCGACTCTATCGTTGGCTGCCTTCGCGGTGGAAACCTGGTAGTCCTGGAATCCACCGTTCCGCCGGGCACTACGAAGGGCACCCTGGTGCCGATCCTAGCACGCTCTGGCCTATCGATCGCGGGCGAGCGAATGGCAGATAGTGGCGGTGGCGAGGAATGCAACCGGGAAGAACTCGGGATGGTGTTTGTAGCCTATTGCCCTGAGCGAGTGTTACCGGGCCGCATACTCGGAGAACTTGTGCAAGACGACCGGGTTGTAGGGGGAGTTGACGTCGCATCGGCCGAGATGGCGAGGGCACTTTATAGTTCATTCGTCGAGGGTGCGATCTTCTTGACCGATGCCACGACGGCGGAGACCGTCAAGCTCATGGAGAACACCTATCGGGATGTGAACATCGCACTTGCGAACGAGTTTGCGCTGGTTGCCGAGCACGTGGGAATCGATGTATGGCGGGCGATTGAGTTGGCCAACCGTCACCCACGCGTGGACATCCTGCGCCCTGGGCCCGGCGTCGGAGGTCACTGCATTGCGGTCGACCCATGGTTTCTTGTCCAGGCTGCACCCGGGGTGACGCACCTCATCAACGCTGCGCGCCATGTGAACGACAGCATGCTCGGGCACGTGGTGCAAATGGTGAAGAGCGCCGCTGCGGGGATGGCGAGCCCCGTGGTGGCGTGCCTGGGACTTGCGTATAAAGCGGATGTGGATGACATCCGGAACAGCCCTGCAATAGAGGTGGTCCGACTGCTCTTGAGTGAGGGCTTCGAGGTAAGGCCCTACGATCCACATGTAGCGGCGCAGACGGTGACCGGCCAGGTGGATACCCTGGATGCTGCGGTTAAGGGTGCAGACGTTGTGCTCTTATTGACAGACCACGGGGAGTTCCGCCGATGGAGCGAGGCATGCTCGATGAGCCCGAGCGCAGCGATTACACTTGACACGCGCGGATGCTTGGGGGGCGCCGCGCTGAGATTGGGCGACGGCACGCGGGGGGCCACTAAATTAGCTGGCTAGGCGCAAATAGGGTCGGCCTGTGTGCGCTCGGAGCGGCTAGGTCGACGGCATCGCGCCACCTGGCGCACCTTAGGCGTTGCTAATGACTGGCGGTCGACTACAGAGCACAATGTGGGTTTGGGCGGCGGCCGCACTGATGGCTTGCCTCATTGCGGCGACACAAGGGCCAACGTTAGCTGCCTCGTGGCACAGCAATCGCTCGAACCTCGTTGTGGCTCAGTGCTTTGTGAACGCCGTATCCCCGGCATGCGGTGTGGCAAGCCTTTCGGCGGTGCATGACCCTGATAGTGGTCTGTGCAAACCGGCAGACGCACATAGGCTAGATTGCACCAGCGGTGTAGAGAGAAATCTGGCTGCGGCTGCAGTTGCCTTCGGGGATCTTCGCACAGCTCGCAAGGCGCTGGAGACGCTCGTAAGCAGTTGTCCTGAGGATCCTCTCAGTTGGTACTGGCTCGGCGCGGCGTATGAGGCCGAGGGAAGCTGGGCGAAGGCCATCTCGCCGTGGCGCAGGGTCGGCGCGCGAGTCGCGCTGCAAAGATTGGGAGACCGTCTAGCCAAGAGACACATGTGGGGCGAGGCTTTGGAGGCTTATCGAGCAGCTGTCCATCTGGACTCAGCGAATTGTGTATACCAGATCCGCCTGGGCACGGCTGAGTGGTGGGCCCGGCGAGACCTACGAGCGGCGATGGAGCATATGCAACACGCCATGAACCTGTGTCCGTATGTGGTTGACGGCTACGTCGCGGCTGGACGTGTGCTAATCGAGGCGAAGAACTACACTGAGGCGGAACGGATGGCGATATTGGGTAGAGAGGTAGATCCATCCTCAGAGTTGCCGCTGACGCTGCTGGCGCTTTGCCAGCTAAGGCAGAACAACCCTGGCCTGGCGCTGCCCTACCTTGAAGAGGGACTGCGGCTCAACCCTGCGAGTGCGGAGGCTTATGCCCTAAAGGGCTCGGCCTATATCCAGCTAGGCCAGTTCGCCCAGGCAGTGACGGACTTAGAGCGAGCAATCGATCTGGGACCCGCTCAGGCCTGGCACTATGAAACCCTAGGAGTAGCCTACGAGCAACTGGGTGATGTGGCCAGTGCTATCGGGGCATACCGACAGGCACTAGATTTGGAGCCTGCCCGGCAAGGCGCGCGCGACCGGCTGGTGCGATTGCAGGAGCAAGAGTGATCCGGGCGAAAATGGTCGATGCCTCGAATGCCCAACCCGTCTTGGGATTGGCCATTGTTGCCGGGACCGCCGCGGTGGCTGCAGGATGGGCGGTGGCCAGGGGAGGACCCGCAGTCGCTGCGATTTTCCTCGCCGTGGGAGCATTGGCGGCGATTGCTTCTCGGGGGCCGTTCGCCATGCTGCTGCTCTGGATGGCTGTCTCCCCCTTCACACAGGGACGTTTCGTGAACCTAGGGCGCAACGTCCCAGACCTGTCGGTTGACAGAGTGCTGCTAATCTTGGCTGTTCTTCTCGTGTTCATTCAGTGGGCGGGCAGGACCAGAACGTTGCGACGCATGCCCAGGGAGACGTTCTTACTAGTCGCGTTCCTGGCGTGGGCTCTGGTGTCAGTGTTGTTCTGGCGCCCGTCGCAGCTCATAGTACAGCTTGGGATACTGTTTCAGCAGTTCTTCTTACCCATCTGCGCGTATTACCTTGTGGTGCAGGTCGTGCGATCCGAAAGGCAGGTCAGGGAATTGCTAACTGTTTCCTTGTCTGCGCTCATTGTCCTCTCATTGCCCACCCCACTGGAGGAGGTAACCGGGGTGACGGTGCTGGGCCGCGCTGCCAAGTCTGTGGCTGGAGTGGTACGAGTGCAGTCTTTTACTCGTGCGGCCTGGGAATTGGGGCCGGTGGCGGGGATACTGCTGGCTTTGTCTACCCACTGTCTATCGCGCCACGACGAGCCGATGCGCAAGCGTGTGGGCATCATAGCGGTGCTGCTGGGCAGCGTGGCCATCTTTCTGACTTTCCTGCGCGCCTCGTGGCTATCAGCCATTGCGGTGTTCCTGATAACGGGCGTCTTCAACCAGCGCCTACGCAGATGGCTGTGTCTTGTACTTGTCGTCGCGGGGTTAGCGGTCTGGGCTAGCTGGCCTGTCATCGTACGGACCGAGGTGTGGTCCGGTCGGGTTGCAGACCCGACGAACGTCGTGGCACGGCAGGCGATCCTCCGGCAGCAACTGGAGATGTTTCTACGGCAACCTGTTTTGGGACAGGGTGTTGTAGCAGAGGCGCGGTATTATCACACCATAGGGGAGGCCTCTTCTATCTCGCACAACATGTACATGAGTGTTCTGCTGGATTTTGGGCTCTTGGGGCTGCTTTACTTTGCTGCAATTGCTGTCATCCTTTGGAGGAGTGTGCGGCTCTACCGGTGGCTGCCACACGGTGCCTTTGTGGGGCGGGAGCTCGTTGTTGCCCTTTGGGCGGCAGTGGCCGCGTTCGCGATCAATGCCGCGACAATCGAAACGCGTCTGTTTGCATCCATGAATACGCTATTCTGGCTCACTCTGGCTCTGCTTACCGTTGTTGGTGAGCTCGCGGCTGGTGCGCGAACCGCGCAGGCATGAGCTCGATCCGGTGGCGGCGGTCGCAGGTGGCCCTGCCGCAAGCTGCTGGGGGGCAATCGTTCCATGGCCGTGACTGTGACCCGACATAGCCCTCTTCTGTTGTGCGCGTTTGCTGTCCTGATTCTCCGTCGCACTTGCCATCATTATGCACAACAAGGGAGACCGGTAGTCCGACCAGGGAGGCTGATCCATGACATTCTCCACTAGATCCCAAGGCCCTGGTGTCGATCGGCCCCGATTGCTGATCATCGGCCTGGATGGCGCCACCTACGATATCCTGCTGCCGACGATGGACGCTGGCCTTATGCCCAATCTGAAGGCGATTGCCGACAACGGGGTTCGCGCCGTTTTGAATTCCACCATTCCCCCGTTGAGCGGGCCGGCGTGGACCGCGTTTCTCACCGGTAAGCTGGCGGCCAAGAATGGCGTGTTTCACTATTTTCGGCGAGAAGCGCCGGGGCAATCCTTTTCAAAGTCTATCGCTGTGGTCAATGGAGCCTCTATCCGGACGTTCACTTTGTGGGACTGGCTCGGCGAACTGGGCTATCGGGTCATTTCCATCAACGTCCCCATGACCTACCCTCCGCGTCCACTGAATGGGCTGCTAATCACAGGGGTGGAGACACCCCCTGGCTCTCAGGACTTCACCTATCCCCCTGACTTGGCTGCGTCCCTCTCAGGTTACCGCATAGATCAGGATTACTTTCTTGCTGAGCGTCTGTTTGACTGGACAAGCCGGCCAGAGCCAACGCGGATCTTGGCAGACCAGATTGAGCTATTGGTCTCTCGACGCGACACCAGCCTGCAGTTGATGCGGGAGCACGACTGGGACTGCTTCATGGTTGTGTTCTCCGAGACCGACCGTATCGGGCACTATGTC
>Ga0307380_10004474_pt1 | contig 18872 bp, 12 predicted proteins | sample UN3MG_FD_202239 | JGI IMG/M metagenome (GOLD analysis project Ga0307380, IMG submission 202239) | Soil microbial communities from Risofladan, Vaasa, Finland - UN-3 | ecosystem: Environmental > Terrestrial > Soil > Coastal area > Acid sulfate soil | place: Finland: Risofladan, Vaasa | collected...
GTAATAACCCTGATAACATCACGCTTAACTAAATCTTTTGCCACTTTAGCATCTTCCAGTTGTTCACAAATTGCCACCTTATGTCCTCCCTTAATCAGGGTAGCAATATACTTACTGACAGAGTGGTAAGGCACCCCACACATAGGGACCTTATGGCGGGAAGTCAAGGCAATTTCCAGAACCTTTGAACCCAGTTTAGCATCGTCTCCAAACATCTCGTAGAAATCGCCCAGCCTGAAAAAAAGGAGAGTGTCAGGATACTCCTTCTTAATCTTATGATACTGCTCCATCAATGGAGTAAATTTACCCAACCTTTCTACCTCTCAACACCACCTGTCATTGCGAACGAAGTGAAGCAATCTCATTCTTTAATATCACTCCTGCGGCTCTATCTCCGGCGACGGCTTCTTCTCTTCTTTTTTCACTTCTTCCGATTTACCGGCAGCAAGTTGTAACTTCACAACCCTTTCTTCCAGTTCCTTAATCTCTTTCTTTTTCGTCGTAAGGTCCTTCTTGAATTTCATCTGGGTCGCCACTCCCAAAACAGTAGCAAATATCCCACCAAGAAGGATCGCAGCAAACACAAATACAATCAGGGATACCTCAGGAGTCTTCCAGAGTAAAAGGTTCATCGATACTTGCGGCTGATTTACCACAGCCAGAAGAACCAAAAGGAAAGCAAAAACCAGAATTACCATCAACTTCACTTGACTCATACCCACCTCCCATCAAAAATTTGACATTAATCTTCTATAAATTTCCTCTCCCCTGGTGGGAGAGGATAAAGGTGAGGGGGATAATCCACTACCTCACCCTCCCCACCAACGACCACGTATACGCCTCCTCTATCTCCACCGGCACCAATTCCCCAATATCCTTCCCATCCCCCGAAAAAAACACAGTCTTATTACCCCTCGTCCTTCCCACCAACTTCTTCTCCTTCCGGGCAAACCTCTCCACCATAACCTCTTCTACTTTTCCCATAAGTCTTCGATTCTTCTCCAGTACCATCTTCTCACAAAGTTCATTAAGTTTAGCCAGTCTCTTCTTTTTTGTTTCTAAAGGAACGTCATCTTTTTCTTTAGCCGCCTCAGTCCCTGGCCGAGTCGAATATTTGAAAGTAAAAGCTGCATCAAATTCAACATCCTCAACCAACCTTAAAGTATCCTCAAAATCCTCTTTCTTCTCTCCAGGAAAGCCAACCATAAAGTCAGTAGTAATACTTATTTTAGGAATCTCTCTTTTTATCTTATCGATTAATTCTAAATATTGTTCCCTGGTATAGCCCCTGTTCATTCCTTCCAATATTCTATTTGAGCCAGATTGGGCAGGAAGATGGAGATGCTCACATATTTTACTCGAATCTCTTATGGTATCAATCAATTTATCAGAGACATCCTTAGGATGAGAAGTCATAAAGCGAATCCGTTCCAACCCATCTACTTTTTCCACTTCTCTCAAAAGATCAGCGAAGTCAGAACTATTGGATCTATAAGAATTCACATTCTGTCCCAAAAGCATAATTTCCTTACATCCATCGGCCACCTTCTGCTCTACCTCTGAAATGATATCACTAACAGGTTTTGATTTTTCCCTGCCCCTGACATAAGGCACAATACAATAAGAACAGAAATTATCACAACCCCGCATAATTGTAACCTGCCCCGTTAATTCAGAATTCTTGACGCATCCGTAAGATGAAGAACTCCAGAAACCTTCTGTCAACATGGGTAAGTCTCCCCTTACTTCAGTAGCAAGAACTCTCTCCTTTGGCTTCTGAAAGGCTTCTTCAATCAACTTCGGCAATTCTAATATATTATCTGTTCCCAGAACAATATTCACAAAAGGAGTCTTTTCGAATATTTTACTCTTCAATCTCTGTGCTACACATCCCGCCAGGACAAAAACTGTAGATGGATTCTCCTTTCTAACTCTTTTCAAGGATGCCAGGTAACCGAGCGCCCTATCTTCAGCATGCTGCCTGACAGAACAAGTATTAAGAATTATAACATCCGCACCTTCAGGAGAATCTATCTTCCCATAACCCTCCCTTTCCAGAAGCCTCTCCATAACCTCCGAATCCGCATCATTCATCTGACATCCGAAGGTACGGATGTAGACTTTTTTCGGCATATTTTTGTAAGTTTTTGATTCTTTTGACATTGCGATTTTCTTTCTGTTTCTGAAAACAAAAAATTAAAGGGGGCAAAAAGATAAAAGTGGGCAGCCCGTCCCTGCTGCCCCTGTTTTGATCTCAATTTATATGAGAACAAAACACCATGCATGTGTGTGAAGTGTATTTGGACGGAGCATGGTTAATATACTTCTTGACTCCTTTTTGCCTCAAGTTCTTTTTCAAAATTAAAATTCGCCCATTTAGTAAACCAATTTTCTTGACGATTAAGTATTCCAGTTTTAATTGAATCATCAATATCATATAAAGACAGTACTTCTTTCTTATAATTGCTATCTAAATAGGGGCAAGAACAAAGATCGAAAAGCAAAAGGGTCAACTCCGTAGTTTTTGTTCTATTAAATTTATCAATTGCCTCAAATTTATTTTTGATATGTCCTTTTAATATTTCTTTTACTGTGCTATATCTAGGTTTATTTTCAATATAAAAAAGCAAAACAGTTATTAAAAAGTAGTTAAGGTCATAATTACACTTCTTATTTTCAATATTTATAGAGGAATATTTACACAAGACATTCTCATCTAATCGATAATCTCGACCTAGCTCTTTTAATACAATAAGCAAATACAGCGTCTCGACTTGAGCATATTCTGAGTTTTTATTCTTCCGTAGGACCAGAAAAATATCATCATATATTTTCTTATAGATAAAATGCTTATGTTCATGATTAAAGTTGCTTTTTTGTTTAGCAAATTTAATCAATTTACTTAATACCAGGCATAGTTTAATAGTTGTATTAGCTCTTGGATAGACAGAATAGAAAAAGAAAGAAAAATCAAGAATTGCCAGTATTGCTTTTGTAGCTTTTTGTTCATATTTATTTTTATCTTCAATTTCACTATATTTATCTATAAGCTCTACTACCTTTCTATCTACACAAGCCAAAGTGTAATTTAAAACATCTTTATAAGACACTTTGGCTTCTTTAATAATCGTCTTAAACCTAGTAATTAACTTGTTAGAGCTATAGTAAAATGAATATTTTTTCTCGCTTTCTTCTTCCTCCTCGTCTTGAGCTTCTTTTGTAGATACGTTAAATTTAAAATTTCTATTCATTAAATCTGAAATGTTTTGTTTAGCTATAGTCAGTCCCGTAATTATTGGCTTGTCAATCATGCTTTCTTTAGTCTCATTTAAATATAACTTATATTCTTTTAGCTGAAGTCGATAGGAATTTAAAATTTCTTCTTTTGTTCTTTCATCATTATAAAAGACAAAATAATCATCTACGTATCTAAAAATTTCATAATGAACCTTGTAATCTATTTTTTTAGATTTTAGGTCATGCAATACATTTGAATCAATCTTTTGAAGTATCAATTCTGCAAAAATTCTTGAGAATTCTGGACCTATTATTATCCCATGCGTTTCGCCATAATTGGCAGCTTGCATTAAAGAATCAAACTTGCCACCAAATGTATTATTTGATAATCTGATCTTATCTTTCACAATATCCTTGTTTAATAACGCCCAAGAAATAGAGTGAGAGTATATACTATTAAAGCATTTTGAAATATCAAACCTATAGAGCCTGTTATATTTCTTTTCAGCTCTATGATATTTATAGGACTCATAAAACTTATGAACATTACTATAGTTTTTATATGCAAAATAAGTTTTTAGGTTTTTATACTCCTTATCAAGTTCTTCGACTGATTTATGTTCATGATCAAAAGCCAAATTTTCGAGATGCATTTTGTCATTATAATATGTACTCTTAGCCACCCTGTGAGGTTTCCGTATTGAAAAAGGATTTATACTGCAATAATATATGATTAATTCCTTGTATTTTTCATAAAATTGAATTACGGCGAGTTGATTTTTAGGATGTATGATAGTTAACTCCCTGTAATCTTTCTCTTTATGTGATATTTTGTAATTAAAAGGGATAGTTGTAAGATTACCTTTCAATTTTATTTCTCTTTTAATAACCTTTGTGTTTTTAGGAAACCCAAATAGAAGTTTTATAATCGCTTCAAGAATTGGATCATCTTTATGCCATGTAATACTATCGTCGTTCATTTCGATACCATTAGCCACCAAAAAATCATAAAAGCGCCTATTGGAAAATGTCACTGGTATTTCAAATGGCAAAACATCCGAAAGGATTACTCTTTCTTTTTTAAATTTAATTTGTTTTTTCTTGCGTTTCATAGGTCAAGTCTATTTCCATACTTTCATGATTTTCGCAAGTTCGTGGGTTTTAAATGGCGAAAATCTTTTTAACTCAAAACCATCAATAAATTTATACTTTTTCAATCTTTTTTGAAGTCGCGATCCTAAAATTTCCTTATCAATTTTTTTGATTAAATCTTCGTCTAGTTTTTTTAAATCATCTTTTTCAGTTAACTGAGAATTCGAGTAATAGATTCCAGTAAGAACATTCTTTTTATTGTTTTTTAAACGTGTATTTCCTGTTAGAAATCTCAATCTTTTAACTAAAAGCTCTCGTGCCTTTTTTTTATCTACTTTACTCAGATTTTTATAGTCATTAAAAGCCAGATCGATACGATCTTGATATTTATTAATTTTTTTATCTGTCAATCTGGTTTTTACCGTAATAGCATTGGGTTTCTTTTTAGTCCTTTTATCTTCGAGAACCATTTTGAATCCTAAATACTCTAGTTTGCATGATTGTCTTGTTCCCATTAAATCGAATTTATCAGTTTTATCCTTGCTCAGTTTAAGACCCCATTTTATTTCAAAAATGTCTTTTATTTTCTTTAAATAATTTACATTTTGCTCTGCAGGTCTGGGAACAAAGATAATAATAATATCATCCACGTATCTAGCATAATAGGATATCCCTATTTCTGACAAAATATCCTCATCAATTCTTCTCATATACAATTCAGCAAGATAAGCACTAACCCCAACTCCCCTAGGAATCCCTTTATCACTCTTCGATAAATCTTTGTACCTATTCAATATTTGTCTTAGAATTTTTCTCGAAAAAGGTGTTAGCAAATTGTCCTCATTAATTCTTTGCAACAATGGTTTATGAGGAATGTTTTCATAAAAATCATCAATATCTGTCCTAATTACATATTTAGGGAATCCATCACTTAATAAAGCTTTGATTTGGCTAACAATTTCAAATCTATTTGACTGCTTAACATGATACAAATGAAAAATATTGTATTGAATCTGTTTCATTGTAAAATAATGCTCGGGTGAATCTTTTATTGTGTAAACTGGCTTTTTGTTAGGGACATCCTTTCTTTCTAATTCTATTTTAAAACGTGAATCAACTACATTATCGCTTACTTTTTGAAGCTCTGCATTAAGTAGTTCTTCTTTTTTTTCTTTTGACTCTTTTCTTTTTTCATATAATTTTTTCAACTCATCATTATGCTTCGATCTGCTTCTTCCTTTCTCCTTAATATCCTTATTACATTGCTTTATATTTTCTGCAATTTTACTAACATTTGGAAAAAAACGTCCTTCTAAATATACACCTTTCCTATTTTCCAAATCTAATATTCTTCTGAAATTATCTGCAGAAAATGATTGGTTTAACATTATGTGATTTTGTCTCCAATTTTATATAAGCCCCTGGTAATCAAAAAATCATGAATCAGTAATTTTCTATACATCACTATTTTAATAACTCGTCAACTGTATCCCTATATGCGCAAAAATCACAGTTTTCATCAGCCTTCGGCACAATATCAGAATTAAGGCACCGGTGTATTTTTCTTATAGTGCCTTCAACCCATGCATCACTGCCTTCATACGGAATCAATGTTATATCGAATTCCAACTTAGCATCAAATCGATCCATATCGGTCCTACCGTTACAATATATAAAATAGCCAGTATTTGACACCTTGAAATTATTTTGCCTTAATAACCACTGGTATATTTCCATCTGTCTTTTATATGCATTTTGCCAATCCCTATCAAGAGTAATAATTTTTTCATTTTTACTAGTAGATTTATAGTCAACCACTATATACTCTCCTTTAGGGTTTTGCCACAAATCATCGATAGCTCCAAAGATAAGTAAATTAGTCTTCCTATGCAATGTCTGAATTCCTTTAAAATTATTCCGCCACTCGTCAAGCATTTGATGCTTAATAGGAATAGCGTCAATTCCATACGCTTTCATCAATGGATGCACCTCCGCATTTTGCCTCAGAAGATCAAATTCCTTTTTAAGCAAAGCGTCTACTGCGCTATTTAGCGTATATGGGTAACTTGGAGGTCGTCCAACCCCCAACCGTCGATCCAAATAAAAACACTTTGGACATTGCATAAAAAGCTCAATCTTAGATCGACTTAACTTAAATGGGGCAGAGCTACTTGGCTCATACAGGTTATTTGATCTTCTTGGAGTATAATATTCAGACATTTTTATTTCTCAATCTCGCTTTAACGAAATCGTATCCTATAAATTTATTGAATAAATCATCCGTCATATGAGGCCTTTACCACTAAAGCTAAAATAATCATTGTTTATCCATTCTTACTTTTTCTGTTCCTTTGTACCTGAAAATGCCCGGTAACCTAAAATGATCAAATTGATTGGTGTAATAATAGAAAGTATGCCGGAAAAAAGTGAATTTTTTCCATATTTCGCTGCTATCTTACCAAAACGCGTCTGAAATATCTAAGGTAATATCTGGTATGTCTTTAATAACATTATTCTTGAATTAATATTAACTATTTACACACTCCCGGTTTTTTTGGGACGGTTTTTCTCTACAAATACATGATTTAACAGTTTAACAAATTTTCGGTCCGCAATTTTCGCCCTGTTTGACAGGTCGTCTAGCGACTAATAATAATCTATATCCAAGAATTTTTCTAGGAAGTCAATTTCACTATTTTTTAAAGCACGAAGTAAAAACGGATACCCTCACTTAAGATTCTTACTCAAAAAGCACTTGTCTATTTTGTTCTGTTAATTTCGCTATACGGTCTATTAATTGTTGTAAATTAACAAATTTGACTGAATAGAACTCACTGTAAGGAACTTTGATATAGCTCCATTCAATGCCAGTTAGTTTAGTTGCATCTTTGCACCATTGAATAGTTCTTATATCCTTTAAAACAACTTCTATATCTTCACGGCCTTTTGTCTCTATTATCCATGCCTTTCTTTTATCTTTAGGAAGTTCTTGTTCAGCAATAAAATCAGGATAGTAATGTCTTATTGCACCTTTTGAATTAATGTATTCGATACAAAATCTTGTAAACCACTCAGCCAACTTGGCAAATTTAGCTATGTCCGAAGCAGTATCAAGAAACTTTGTGAAGTCTATTTCAAATTGATTATAACATGGCACGCGGTTAAATATTGTATGCCCCGCTCCTACAACCTCGCGACGCCAGAGAAATGTCTCTGTATCTGACAATTTAATCGGTTCGTTTTCAAGTTCAACTTTTGTCTTAATTGATATATGTTTACCTAGCGCTTTAGAAAAAATATCAACAATAGAATTAACATTTTGCACTGTTGTTAATAATCTCCTTATAGTTTCATTTTCTAACTCAATTTCCTCTCCGAAGTATCGTTTCTTTAGATATTTTCTTACCAACGGATATACTGAGGCAAAATGTCCCTGCAGGTGTGTAGAAGTCAAAATCCTATTTGTTATGTGCGAAATAATATCCTCAGCTATTGGGATTCCTGTATCAATAGTAACTTGCTTTTGAGCGACGCTCTTTTGGGTTACAACCTCCTTAAGTTCGACCTTGCCGCGTATTATCTCTTTAACTTCAATTTTATTTGGATTTTTAGGCAACTGTGTAGTATCAAATGTTGAAATACCGGAAAATTCTCTCCGATGTGCAGGTGTAAGGACAGGTATCTCTATATCATATTCAAGTTTCTTCTTAACTGGAAAGATATGAACCCCAGGTGAGGGTGGAGTTTTTGTCGATGCAATACCTACTCCTTCTAGTTCTAACTGTTTTACGAATTCTTCAAATGCATTTGTTCCAATTAGTTCAAGAATTTGAACGTAATTGGGTCCAACACCGCTCATCAAACGTAGTCCTCTTCCTATTGATTGTTCAGGTAAAATTCGAGCTTTTGAGGTGAAAGGACGCAAACCGAGAGTAACTGAGACATTCTGTACATCCCAACCTTCACGCAGCATCAATACGCTTACCACCGCACGAATCTTGTTTGTTTTCTTGTCTATTGACCGAGCAGCCTCTCTAGCTCCCTTCAAATCTTTTTTGGTAATTTCACCAGTTTTATCCGTATGAATCAAAAGAACCTGGTCTTTTCCCTTAAAAGGCCCTTTCGTTTTCAAAGCACTATAGATATCATCAGCATCTTTCGTATTTTCCGTCATTATAAAAAGCACGGGTTTCTTTCCAACTTTACCATAGGCATCAAAATGCTCTTGCCATCTTGAAATAGCAACATTTATCCACTCCCCATAAGCAACACTCGCCCTATCATATTTTTCAGGATCAACCTTATCTACCTGATGAGCAATAAGTGGAGATTTCACAATTCTATCTTCTATAGCCTGTGCGAGTGGATAGTCAGTAACTATCCATGAAAAGAATGTACCATTCTGGTCCTTTGGAGTCGCAGAAAAATCAAGTTGTGTTGTCAATCCCTTCCCTGTTCGTGCTTTCAGGTCTTCATGCAAACGCAATATCACTTTATACCACTCTAAATCAGGATCGTGAACATGGTGCCCTTCATCATTTAGTATCATCAAATTATTATGTTTTCTTATACGGTCTAAAATGTCTTCTTCCCAGGTGCCTGTTTCAGTCTTTGGCCGAGGACCAAGAACTCTTTCTACAACATTTATGATCTCTTCTGTTCTCGATTCATACAATTGCTGAATGTTAGTGAGATACAATCCACCTGAAGAACCTGCTTTTTTACTTTCTCCTCTCATTATGAAAGTAAATTGCCAATGATTCTTCCACTCTGGCGGAATTAAAGGAAACTTTGTAAAAATTATTCCATTTTGAAAATCAAGTTTCAATCTTTCAAAAACTATCACATTTGGCGCAATAAGCAGAAAGTAGTTGCTTAAGTTTGAGTTGTTTTCAAATCTCTTATGGAAATACGACCAAGAAACTACCATTGCCATTACTACTGTTTTTCCTGAACCCGTTGCCATCTTTATGGCATATTTGGTTAAATCTGGTGGTGGAAGTTCCTGGTGTGCAAGCTGGCCTGTTTCAGGTACTAACCGTGAAAGTATTCTCTTTTCCTTGGCTGTTTCGATAATTTGTTTTCTTTTTGTGAACAAATCATCAGCATAAGCCGCTGGGTCCATATATTTTTCCACAAGATCAGCAACATCATAGATTTTTTTGATTTCATAAAGGTATATAATCGTCTCTATTGCTTCACGCTGACAAAAATAGAATTGAAATCTGGTCCCATCCGGCAAATAATGTTCTTCTTGAAACCACCAATCTAATAGTCTTCTTGTAGTACCACAAATGCCTGGATAATCATTTTCCCGCCACTCATCAACTTCTTTACGCAGTTGTTCTACCAGCAATGTCTTACTTGGGCGGCGTCCTTTGATAATTTTGTATCCACCCTTACCATCTTTTTCAAGGTGCTGGGTGGGTATCTCGTACGGAGAACGACCTGGGACTTCGGGTAGTTTCTGTTCCAAAGCTATAATTGGTTTTTTTGTTGATTTATTTTTCTTTGGCATCAGATCGTTACCTCTTCAATATGGGTGGTATCATTGCCAAATATATCTATAACTTTTATCATAATCGTATATTTTCCTTTCTTATCATATTTATGTCCATCGGATTTTAGTTGTAGGGTTCTATCTTTTCTCGTCCTGTATGACTGCCATTGATTATGAAAGGTATCATCTTTATATTCCCAATCTACTGCCCAGTAATCAATATAATCAGACCATTTCTTTATTTTCTTTCGCACCTCTTCAGGAATAAGGTCAGTATTCTGGATAACAAAATCGTTAAGTTCAATCACAAATTCATCATATTTATTTTTACTAACTTTAGCATCAAGATACGCTAATTCAAAAAACTGTATCTCACCAGAATCTACTGCCCTTGCATCCATGACTTCTCTTGGTATAGTTTTAAGATGCAAATTTATACCCCGTGATTTTGACTCTTCTTCTACTACATCATGAAGCCCCATCTCCCATTCCCAGCCAAGCACATCAAGTTCTTTCTGTCCTGCTGATTTACATTCCTCAAGTGCCTCTTGGATTTCTCTTAAAGTAACCGGTGCGTCAACGCTACCCACAGAGACCATCATTCTTCCTTTTTTACCGTGAAGATAGCGAAATCCAGTAATCGGCTCTCCCTGATAGAGTTTTACAATGAACTGTAGGTACTCAGAAATTGTCTTTTTAGTATCCTTTTTCTTACTGTCTCCGAAGGTAATTCCCTGCCAGTATTGCCGTTCATATTTGCCAAGATTCAAAACTTCAAAAGGTCGACACCCATCTATTTCGAGAAGTCGCTTGCGGGTAGTATGAACTGCGAATCGAGATAAATCACACACAATCCATTTGCGACCGAGTTTCTCTGCTACTGCACCTGTTGTGCCTGAACCACAGAAGAAGTCAGCTACAATATCACCTTCGCTAGAAGAAGCTTTGATAATACGTTCTAGAAGACTCTCTGGTTTTTGGGTTTCATAACCGACTATTTCTGAGTTGGAACCTTGAAGGTTCGGTATATCATTCCAGAGATTATTAGCAATCTTTCCCTCATTTTCTCTTTCATTCCAATAAGCTTTCTCCTGTAAAGTTCCACCAGTAAATAGTAACCTATTATCATTTTCTAAAACCTTCAATTTCTCATATTTCATTCGCCAACCTTTTTGCGGACACTTCCATATTTTCCCTGTATTATCTTTATAATCATAAGTTGTCTCTGGTCCTGGAGATGCAGTTTTTTGCAAAGGAAACAATCTGTACCTTCCTCTACCATCACCGTCGTCCTTATTATACATTGCTATGGTTTTTTCCGATAAAGGCATAAACACCCTATTAAATATATACTGACTACTTTTAGAAAACCAGAAGATAGTGTCTACATCTCGTGGAAAGTTCCTCGAAGTGGTTTTTCCTGAGGAACTCCGAAGCCATATAATCTCATTTCTATAGTTATCACTTCCAAATATCTCTTCTAAAATTAATCTCATATGACTATTCACCCTATAATCACAATGGACATAGATAGAGCCTATTTCTGATAATAACTCTCTCATCAAAATCAAGCGTTCATACATCATCTGCAAGTAGGAGTCTACACCCTTCCCCCAAGTATCTCTATAAGCTTTCTCTTCGATAATCGATTGCTCCTTGGTTATCATTATATTTCCTTCTCCAATTTGTGTTCTAAAGGAAAAATCTGCTCCAGTAGCAAATGGGGGGTCAATATAAATCAAATCTATTCCCCCAGCAAATTCATCAAGTAAGGATGACATCACATATTTATTATCCCCCCAGATGAGTTTATTCCGCCAACTTGTATCAGTTTTTTGCTGTCCTTCAAAGAAAGTACCCTTTTCTTTTTCTCTTGTTGCCCGAGATTCATTAACTGTTTCAATCACCTGAAATGGTAAAGAAATTCGTTCAACATCAGTTCTTTTCCCTTCCCAGTATAGTCCTGTCTTAAGTTCACCACCATTGGCAATTTCAAACTCATTGTTACATTTCGGGCATTGAACTTTGTTTTTCTTTTTGTCGTTATTCATTTTCTATGCTCCTTAAATTTCCTCGCTTTCCAATGTTCATCTACTCTTTTCTTGATTTCAATTATTTCCCTCCTGAAACTTTTAGAATTATTTTTATTATATGATCGCATATACCTTCCTGATAAATCCGTTATCTGTTTTATAAGTCTACCACATTCGCCTTTTTTAGGTGACAGTATGTAAACCTTTGTACTCGCCCCAATTCCTACACCTGCTTCCAACAATACATTTAAATTCAATCTTAATTTTTTACGGTTATACCCAGCTAAATCAAAAATGCAATAACGAGATTTTTTTATCAACTTTTTTATCTCTTTAAAAAAATCGGCGTCATCTTGAAATGATTCTTTTGTGCCAAACTTTATGTCGTATTTTCTCTTAGTGAAGATTTTTCCAAGAGTAGTTCGATATTTCTCTACTCTCTTTTCACCATAAAAACAGTGGCCTATAAAAATGGAAGGTTTATTTATTTTCAACTGCTTTAATTCCTTTAGGAATAATTCTTGTAAAAGTATCGTTTATGTCTCTACCAACTAGTTCAATTTTATCCTCTGCTTCAAGCGATTTGAGTATATCAAGTGTTCGTTGTTTATCCATAGCCATATCTTTGGAGATGATCCTCAGGCTAACAGGCGTATCATCAGTGTTGAAAACTTGATAATGAATATCGTAAAGATACTTTAAAACAGCCGATTCTTGTACTTGAAATGAGCCTTTTCTCGGCATTTTGCCTGCCTTTCCGAAAACTTTTTCGAACAAATTCTGCCGATCAGATGTAAACATAAATTCTATATTTTTCTCGTGTCCTTTATCTAATCTCGACTTAACGTATTCAATGAAAGCTTTGCTTATCGCTTCTTGGTAATCCTCTGGAGCTATCTTCCCCTGGTTTATTAACATTGCTTTTAGTATACCGTCTATCTTTATAAGATAGGTGAATCTCTTTCTTCCACTTGATAGAATGACAAACCTTATAGCATCGTAGTCTCCAAACTGCGGAGCTGGTTGGTAATGAATATCGTATTTTTTATTTTTCACGCGCCACTCAAATTTTTGCATTGGCTTGCACCTCCCTTGCCCTACAATTATGTCTGAAATCGCAATCAAGACAAATTCTTGTTGGGGGTTTTGTTCTAACTTGAAAATCTTTATTGCGTATTTTTTCTACGACTTCATCAAAGTGTCTTCCAGCACTGTCAATATCGTGTGAACCAATTGGAATATGCATTAATGCTTTATTTTTGTTGTCTTCTCCAGTCCAGTATACATATAGCCTATCAGGTTTCTTGTCATACTTTTGGTCCAATACATGTGCATAAATTGCTAATTGTTTAACATTCGATTTTATTCTTGGGTCGTTTGGTTCAATTGGTCTCTTTTGTGCCTTGAAATCCATTACTTCTAACTTACCATCTTCTCCAAGAAGCAGGTCAATCTTTCCCGTAAGATAATAGGTGCCTTTCTCTACGGTAATTGGAACTTCAGTTTCAATAATTCTATGTAATTCATCTTGGTTGTTCTTGATGTAGTTCAGAACATGGTCAAGTGCATCTTGTCTATGCTGTTGACTTAAAGGATGAATCCCGCGCTTCATAAGTGTATTGAGATTCCGTTCAAAGTATTCTGTTGCTAAATTTCTGTCAATTTTACTCTTATGATTTTCTAAAATATACTTATGTATATCTTCAATAGTTTGATGAACAATTGCTCCAAAAAATATTTGAGCCGCACGTGAAGGTGAAAATTCATACTCTTTATACATCTGATATTGTCGCGGACAAGTATCGTAAACATTGATATGAGAAGTGAGGCTGAATTCTCTCTTGACATCGGGACGTTCGTACGGAACCGCTCTAACCTTGTTCATTGCTGTCTTGTTGACTTTGGGCCATTCTGGGAGATTCTCCCAAATAGGTAAAAAATAATCTTTTGGTTTAGTTCCGCAGGTCAAAACTAAGAATTCTCTTGCCCTGGCAAAGGCTACATAAAAAAGTCTCATTCGGTCAAATTGAGTAATTTTAATTAGAGGCTCAAATTCTTCTCTGTGGTAAAAAGGCTCTAAGTATTTATCTACTTGTTTTCCTGTGCCAATACGTTTATCGAGTGAGCCTACAATTACCACTGGAAATTCTAACCCTTTCGATTGATGGATAGTCATAATCTGTATCTTATCTTTTGGCAGGATATCGTAAGGATCCTCGTATTCGTTAATACCACCTTCCCACAGAAATTTCAGGTAACTATTAAACAGATGTCTCTTCATTGGTATAAGCCATCTTTTAGCAATTATGGGGTATCCATAATAATTCTGGAAAATCTGCAGGATGCTTGAGAATATCGCAAGGTTACGTGCTTTTTCTTCGTCTTCGAGATACTTAGAAAAAGGTGGAAAGGCAAGAATTTGGTAGAAAATATCTAATAAACTTCCTAATCCCTTCCGAGGAGTAATTTTACTTATTTTCTTAACTATATCTCTTAGATATTTTGCAAGGGGATGAGCTCTATTCTTAATAGATTTGATTGTGAGACACTCAAGAGAGTTATTAAGATATTCATAAAATTCAGGAAAGAAATAACCCTTTACTTCTTCCCTTTCTTTACCATAAAAACCGAAAAGAAAAACATAACATCCAATTAACGTTTTTATTTCGTCGTTATCAAAAAATTCTCTTGACCTCGGACAATAATAAGGTAGCCCTGCATTTTCAACGGCCTTGATATAATTTCCGCTATAATGCGGTCTAACGCTCCGGAGAAGTATCGCTACTTCATTTAAGTCATTTATAATTTTTTTATTCTGTAAAAACCTGATGAAATCCACAATTTTATTAGCCTCATCTTTTAAATTTTGTCCCCATATAGCCATTGTGCTTGGATAGCCAGCGTATTTCCTGTCAGGATTAGGCTTTATTGATTTGTCAAAACGAAATCTGTGTCCATTTTCATCACTCCAATCACATTCCTCCATGAAAGCATTATATAATTCAATAATTTTTTTATGTGACCGATAATTAATATCAAGAATTACTCTATTACACTTTTTAAAGTTTTTCTCAAATTCAAGAATATTCCTTACCGTTGAACCTCTGAAACGATACAGGCTCTGGTCCTCATCCCCTACTACACAAAGATTATCGTGTCCCTTAACCAGTTCCAACATAATTTTCTCTTGCACATAATTTGTGTCTTGATATTCATCTACCATAATATAATCAATTCTTTCTCGAATCTTAGATTCCATATTTTTATCTTTTAGAAGATTAAACACTATCTTCTGGAGATGAGCAAAATCTACCATATTTTGGTCAACTAATTTTTGTTCGTAACGTTTATAGGATTTAGTTAAATCTCGGATAAAAGGGCTTTTAGATTTTCCTAAATTTTTGATATCAATCAGTTCTTCTGTAATTTTGTTGAGAAAAGGAACAATTCCTTTTATTGCAGTCCATTTAGACTTCCATTTAGGTTCGCCATTTTCAGGAAACTTTAACCCTGCAAATATTTCATTAAAGTGTTCATAAATAAATAAATGTTGAGTAAGGTCTTCTAGCACTTCGTAATTCTTGCCAAGTTGAGTTTGTTCCAAAAACTCTTGAATCAATTCATTGCATATACTATGGATTGTACCGATTCTTAATTTGAAAATATCAATTTTGCTATTCAATTTAGTTAATTCCAGCCTCAACCGTTCCTTGAGTTGTTCTGTAGCCTTTTCGGTAAAAGTACAAAGCAATATCCTATTTGGGGGGACTTTCTGGACAAGCAAGAGATTCAATGTCCGCATTATCAATACACGGGTTTTACCTGAACCAGGACCTGCAATGATTAACAAGGGACCTTTAATGGTTTCAATAGCCTTCTTTTGAGCATCATTGGGATTAAATCTACACTTCACAAATATATTTTTAAGTTCTTTGTTCATATTCAATCCTATTATACTGAGTCAAAAAATCCATGCTGGCGAAAACTGCAATAACCTTCTTCGTTTATAATGATATGCTCTTGAAGGGTCACATCAACAGTTTCTAATGCTTGAAGAATATCTTTTGTGATTTTATTATCTCGTTCTGATGGTTCAAGCAGTCCACCTGGATGATTATGGGCAATAATTACTGACGCAGCGCTATGCCTCAAAGCGGACTCAACTATTTTTCTTGGAAAAGCAACTGCTTCGTTTACTGTACCTTCTCCAAAATTTTCTTCATGAATGCGTCCATTCTTGTTGTCCAAATAGAAGACTTTGAAAATTTCGTTTTTCTTACCATGATAATACGGACAAAGATAAGCATATAATTGATCAATCGAACTGAATATTGTTTGCTTCGGTATATTCCATTGAAAATATTTTGTAGTGAACTCTCGCGTAAATTTAATAAATACTGCTGAGTATTCTTTGACACCGGGGATTTTTTTCAGGTCTTCAATATCGGCATTGAGCACATTTATCAATGAACCGAAATTTTCTAATAAGTCTTTTGCAATTGGCTTTGTGTCCTTTTGTGGTAAAGCGTAGGTTAAAAGAAGTTCAAGAATTTCATGGTCATGGAAGCCAGATAGCCCTGTCTTGATAAATCTTTCTCTCAATCTCTTTCTATGTCCTTCACCTTTATATTTTTGTTTTCGCATTAGTCTTTTTTTCTCTTAAGTTTCGGGGATGAGTTTCGGGGACACAATACTTAATTATTATTCTTGAGAATCATAGGAATTAGACACCTTAGAATTATTTTTTGGAATTATTTTGCTATTGATTTAAAAATTCCAACATCTCAGTAAAAATACTGATAAGTCTTAACCTTTTCTTTTCTTCTTTTGATTCCTTTTCATATTTTAGAGCCTCAAGATTTCCTATATTTTCTTCTAATTTTTCTTTTGAAAACTCCTGTGGAAACAATAAATAGGTTAATTCAAAAGTATTCTTCTTTTCTACTTTATACTGCGACCGCATCATTCGGATTATTCTTTTGTCAAAATCTTCTTCACTTTCTCCCGCGTAACCCCAAGAGGTCCTAATTCTTCCAACAGAGCCGAAATTCCACGGTCGTTCTACCACGGATTTCGTCCTATTTTCGCCAAAAGGTGAAAAAACAAAAATTAAAATCCTAGCCCATATGTCAGGTTCTACTTCTGGGAAAAGATTACTGGATATATCATCGAGTTCTCGGTCAAATTTCTTTTCTGCCTGCAATATTCTTGCTCTGGACCACTCTAAAAACTCATATAAGGATATTTTAGAAAAAACTTTTTCTGTGTCTTCTAGATTGCTTTTTGTAATTTTCCATTCTAATGGAAAATGATGTTCCCAAATCGCATAGTGCTCTGGCGAAGCTGACACTTTTTCAAAAAACACTTGATAAAAAATGCTAAGTAGTGTCTCTACATAATATCTTTTTTCGTCGTTAACCAAAACGAATTCTGTTTTATGACTTTCCGCGTGCTTTTTGAAGTATTCAAAAAATGAAAATGAATGTCTCTCTTTTAAAACGCGTTCTTCAATCTTTCTTATTATAGATTCTAGTATTCCTGAAATTTCGCTATAAACTGCCCATTCATTTAATTTTTCATCTTGATTTATATATTCATGCTCCCTCTTCCATACTTTAAGATGACATGTTAGAATCTTAGGAAGAAGATCCTTAAGCACTACCAAAGTAACAGTAGAACGATTATCTATAGAGTTACCAAAGTCATACAGAAGTTTTGCCACAGTTTTAAGATTTTTCTCTCTACCTAATAACCTGTCAATCGCGGAAGAAAATGCTGTAAAAAATTCTATTTCATTTTGCGGATTCGTATTTTTTGTCTGCCACACAGAGCACCAAACGGTCTCCATGTCCTTGTGGTTTTTTAAATTTTCTAAATAGGAAAATCTAAATTTAAAAACATTGCCTTTAATCCAATAATAAACATTGAATAATCTGTTAGCCACAAAAATAATACCAACAATAGACAAAATAACTTCGATGAAACGCAATGATCCCGATGAAATCTCCCAAGCACCCATAGGTAAAAAAATCAAAGCAACACAAGGAAGTAATTGTTTGACTTTGAAGACTCTATCCAAAATAACATGAAGATCCAAGTCTCTAAATTCTCTTTTTTTGTCTCTCCTATACACACCAGTTAAAATAACAATCCCTACAGGAACTAAAATACCTAAAAGAGCAATACCTACTACTTGAACTATGTTGGGCAAATTATCCCATCTTTCCAATGTGAGTAGAATATATTTAATAGATGAGGGAATCATAGGAAAAACCTTTACAAGAATTTTGAGTTTTTTAAATCTTTGTCAACTTACAGATTAATTAGATTTTTGAAAACTTATATTTCGCCGGTATTATATAAGTTCACCATAACGTCTACGATTTGAGGGGCAAATCGGGTGCCTTTGTATTTTTTAAGCTCATTTATTGCCTCCTCTTTTGTCAAAGCAGGTCGGTAAGGTCTATGTATAATCATAGCATCAAAAGCATCGGCAACTCTTATTATTTGAGCAAAGAGGTGAATTTCTTCTCCTTTTTGTTGGGAGGGATATCCTGAACCATCGAAGTTTTCATGATGATAGAGTATACCGGCGCAGATATCTTCACCGAGCCATTCCCGGACAGGGGTGATAATCCTTATACCGTTTATAGGGTGTTCTTTTATAACCTGCCATTCATTTTTATTCAAACGACCTTTTTTAATAAGAATTGTATCAGAAATACCTATCTTTCCTACATCATGAAGCTGAGCAGCCCATTTAAGATCAGATAATCCATTAGGATAAAGACGGAGCTGCTTCTCTAAACTCTTTCCAATCAGGGTACAATATTGAGCTACTCTATCAGTATGACCACGAGTATAGCGGTCCTTGGCTTCAATTGCTGAGATTAAAGTATTCTGGGAGGCTACAATGAGCTCGATTTTTTCCTCGTCGAGTTTAAAACCATGAATTGCCCGGGCGGTATGGTTAGATATAGATGAGAATAACTCTAAGTCCTCCTGGGTAA
>Ga0307380_10004477_pt1 | contig 18868 bp, 10 predicted proteins | sample UN3MG_FD_202239 | JGI IMG/M metagenome (GOLD analysis project Ga0307380, IMG submission 202239) | Soil microbial communities from Risofladan, Vaasa, Finland - UN-3 | ecosystem: Environmental > Terrestrial > Soil > Coastal area > Acid sulfate soil | place: Finland: Risofladan, Vaasa | collected...
CTTGGCCTCGGTCGCTTGGTCGGTCGCCCAGCTCCGGAAGCGATCCTTGTGCCCGGCCAGGTCCTCGAAGACGGCCGTGTCGGTGTGGCCGTCGTCGGAGGCGAAGGCGTGGACCCACCGGAAGTCGTTGACCGTGTGCGTGTATCCGGGGCCGGAGAGCGTGGCCGAATCGGGATCGGCCTCGAAGTCGTCCACCCCGGCGGAATCGCGCATCGACGCCGTGTCGTCGCCCCCGCCGCCCTCGGCCGTGAGGATCTCGACGTTCCGCACGATATGGGTGAAAGGGTTCCCTTCCCACTCGCAGTAGCCGGGCCACAGGTCGAGCGTTTCCACGCCGGCGCCGCCGTTGAGCGTCCCCGTATCCTCGCCGCCGGCCGCGTCGACGTCGATCGATTCGGTGTTGCTCACCTCCAGCTTGATTTCATGACTGGCCGCATCGCCGTTGGCGTACATCGTCGCGGAGTACGGCCCCACGACGCCCTCGTCGCTCTGATCCGACCCTACAATCACCGCCGAGTCGTCGCCGCCTGCCCCGTCGAAGGCGATCTCGTTCAGCTCGAAGAAGAACCAATCGGAGTCGTAGTAGAAGCCGTTGATCCACATCTCGTGCGGGTTCGGGGTGGCCCCGTAGACGCCCGTGAACTCGTCGGGCCCGTCGGTGCCGTGGACCGTGACGCTTCCGGTGCCCGTGTCGTACTCCAGGAGGTTGGCGATGATGACGTCTGCCGGCGAGGCAAGGCCCGCCACGTGCAGGTAGAAAACATCATCGGCATATGCCTCCGCGTAGTCAACCTGGTGCATCCCGGACGTATCCAGATGCAGCAAGTTCTGGTCGTCGTCATAAAGCGCCAGCAGGCAATCGCCCGCGTAGTCCACTCTGGCGCTGACCATCCCCTCGCGTGAAGCCGTGAACTGGTAGCGGAGCCGGCCGTAGGCATCCGGCACCTGGTCCTCCAGGACCTCGAACTCGACTGGGCCCGGGATCACGGTCGGGCTCGAGAACGCATTGACGATGCCCGCGTCGCGGCTATCGTCGATTGCGCCGTCGCCCAGCGCGAACACGTCCGTCAACCCGGCCAAGAAACCTGCCTGGTACACGTCACTGTCGACGGCGTCGTCAGCGCCAACGTCCTGCAAGGTGAAGGCGCAGCCGGCGGGAAGATTGCTGAACTCGAGGTAGTACGTGCCGGCGGGCAGACCGCCGAAGCCGTAGAAGCCGTTGGTGTCGGTCGCGTCGGTGCCCATCGAGACGTCATCGCCACCGCCGTAGAGGCCATCGGGACCGGCGTCGAACAGCTCGACCTCGACGTTCTCCACGCCCGGCTCGCCAACCTGCTGGATCCCGTCGGCGTTGAGATCGTTCCAAACGAACTCGCCGATAACGCCGGTGCCCGCACCGTTGTGGAAGCGGAGATCGGCTTCGCCGGTCAGCTCGTCCACGTGAAGCACGTAGGTTTCGCCGGCCTCGGCGTCACTGATTCCAACCTCCATGGCGTCGGAATCCAACTCCACCCACTCCTCTCCGACCGCGTCGTACCCGTACAAGGTCATGAGGGTCCCGCCGGCGGTGAGGTCGACCGAGAGGTCTCCGTCGTTGTCGGCCTGGAACTCGTACCAGAGTTGCCCGAGCATGGGCTGCTGGTCGACCAGCTCGAGTCCGTCAATCGGGCCGTCAATCTCGACCGGATCCATGAAGGCGACGGTCGCACCGTACAGGTCATCGAGTTCCACGTCCGTCAACGCTTCGCTGCCCACCTGGGTCGAGTCGTTGCCGGGCGCGTCGAAGGCATACACGGTCCCGTCGTGCCGAAAACCGAAGAATTCGCCGCCGCCAAAGCCGCGCGTGAGGCCGTCGAAATCGCCGTATCCGGTGTCCGTCACCACCTCGCCGACGATCGACGGCGTGGCGGAGAGCACGTCGATCTTGAGCAGCGTGCTATCGGTCGTGGTCAGATACAGGTAGCCGTCGTCGTCGCACGCGATGTCGCCGGCCGACTGATAGGCCCCTAGATCGACGACGGGCGTCGCAGGGACCGCCGAACCCGTGGCACTGGCTACGTCGACCTCGTAAATCGCGTAGTGATTGGAGGTCGGCGGAAGCCCGACCTCCATGTGGGCTCCGGCAGCGTAAAGTTTCCCATTGGCGGGATTCACTTCCAACGCATTGGCCCACACGGGCAGTAGCTGACCCGACATATCCTGCTCGGGGTTGAGCAACCCGCCGAGGATGGTAAAGCCAATCTCACCGCTGGGCGGAGGTGTCACGATGTCCACGTCCGCGGTGGCCAGCAGACTCGGCCACCCAACGGGGGTGTAAGGAGGATAGGTGTAGACGTCGTCGCCGATGCCGTAAAACGTGTCTCCTGAGAACGAGTACGCGATGTCGCGGACGGTCAGGTCTTCGTAACCCGTCGGCCCGGTGAGACGCCCCAGATACTCCACGTCGCTGTTGCCCAAGTCCTGATAGTCGACGTCGATTCCGAATACGTCCCCCTCGTTGTCGCAAATCCCGGTCGCAAGAAGGCCGGGCACGATGGACAACAACTGACGTTCCTCCAGCCGCTCGACGTGCATGCGGCGAGTGCGAATCTGTCCGGGACGCCGGCGGTTACGAATTCTCATCGGTGCGCACCTCTTGGAAGCTAAACAACGCAGGTTTGCGAGAGACGGTATTGGTGGGGATCTCTGTTGACGCTCATACTAAGTGGTTACAGACTCATCCCCCATTTTGGGCAGCCTAATCTCGGAAGTCAACTTAAAAAAGGGGCCGGGTCCCCACAACGGCCGGAGGTATCGAGCGGTCTTGGGGATGCATATACCTAAGTCTTATCTTGGTAACATGTTACGACTCGCGTACCGGCGTCGCGTAGGCGAGTTCCGCGTCAAGACACGGCCTCCAACGCCTGATGAAAGGCCTTCAAGGCCTGATGAGATGGCGCAGCGACGCCGAGTGGCGAGGGAAGCGGACGAACGCTCTGGGCGATTATCCGCCACCAGGCACAAACCACGAGCAACGCAGCACTCGCAGCCCCCTTGAATTGCGCATAGCGCATTGGCGGTGTGGAGATGGGGCTTGAGATCAGGATCGCGAGGCGACCAGGCTCGAAAACCCTTCGACTCTAGTACGTCAATCCCGCCCGAACCATCACGGTGTCCTCGGGCTCAATGTCGGGCGAGCCTCCGGCGAACTGGAGCTCTCGGCCGAACACGTAGCCGATCTCCAGCCGGCCATCCAGCCCTCCGAGTGCCTTTCGCTCCAAGCCGAGGATCACGCGGAAATCGTGGTAGGTGAGGACGTCGCCGGCGCCGGAAGCGCGGCGGATGGCCCAGGTGCCGCCGCCGAACTCGCCGGCCACGTAGGCCCAGTCCTCGACTTCCTCCGTGCACGCACTCCGCCAGTAGAGGCGGCGTGCGATGCGCGGACGCGGGGCCACCAGCTCGAGCTTGAGGTCGTCGTGGGGCGTCCAGACCAGGCCCCCGATCGGCAGCACGCTGACGTCGTCGCGATCGAGGTAGGCCGCGCCCAGGACGACGTCAAGATTGGGCGTCCACTCGAATCGGGCCGCGACGTGTCCCGGCGTTCGCAGGGCCTCGTCGCTGCTCTCGTCGAAGTCGCTGAACACGCCCGGCGTGACGGCGAAGTCGATCCCGAAACGGGGCGTGAAACGCTTCCACCACCGAAACTGGACCGTCGCCTCATACACGCGGGCCGGCAGGTCCGCTCCCACCGGCTCCTCCAGGTAGCTCACGGCGAACCCCGGCGTGACCACCAGCGGCGAGCGCCGCGAAGGAAAGGGGAAGCCAAGGACGGTCTTCAGCTCCTGTTCGGCGATGCCGAAGCCACCGGCGGTGCCCGAGTGGAGCCACGTGGACGTGTAGATCACTTTCTGGAACACGCCGTCGCGGGCGTCGGGCGGTCGGTCGGGGTTCTCCGGCTCGACGAACTCCGAGAGCGGCTGCGGCAGATCGACGCTCGGGCCCGGATGCGAAACGACGCGGCCCGGGTACTCCTGCTCGGAAGGGGGCATCACGGCCGGCAGACGGACGACCTGCGCTTCCAGCCACGCCGCATCGAGCAGCGACGCCGCCACAAGAATGGTCAGGAGCCGGTGTTGGCGGACGGTCATCGCGGTCAACTCAATACGCCAGGCCGCCCCGGACAAACACCGTGGGGTCCGGGTTGAAAACGAAGGGAGACGAGAAGGGCGGCTGGACCTTGGGGTAGTAGATTTCGCGCTCGAACGTGAGGCCCACTTCGACCAGACCGTTGAGGCCGCGGACCGTCTCGAAATCGAATCCCAAGGCGGCCCGCATGTCGTTGTAGTCGACCCTGGTGGCCGAGCCTCCGAAAACAGGATCCGTGTCGACCGTCCAGGCCCCACCGCCATATTCACCCCGAGCATAGAACCACCATTCGGTGGTGCTGTATCCCGGAAGTCGGACGGCCAATTTCGGGTTGGGGAAGAGGATCTCGAAGCGGACGTCGTCATTGGGCGTCCAGACGATTCCGCCTGCCGGAAACAGCTTATAACGATTTCGGTGGAGGTAGATAACCCCTGCCTTCAACTGGAAGCTGGGCGCGAGCGCGACCAGGCCGTACCCATACCCTTGATACCGGATGCTCTCGTTGACGATTTTCTCGAAGTCGGAGTATACGCCGATGCGGAACGCCAGCTCGCCGCTCAACACCCGCGTCAACTGAGGGTTCCACGCCGCGTTGAGGAACGCGTCGTACGCCCGGGAAGGGAGCTCGCCGTGGGCCAACCGGTCCCCGACGGGGTCCGGCGAGACCGGCCCGTTCCACCAGTGGAACGTGAAGCCGGGCGTGATCAACAGCGGGGTCTGCGGGTTGCGAAGGAACGGGATGGCAAACTCGGCGGTCAGATCGGCGTCGTTGACGCCGAACTCGTTGGAAGCGGTCCCCGGAATCCAGACGTAATCCAAGCGGATCTCTTGCAGGAACCGCGTCACCGTCGTTAAGGTGTCCGAGGGGGCCCCCGGGTATGCCGGCATCGTCGGATCTTGGGGAAAGAGCGTGGGCTGGGCGGCGCCGGGCGTGGCGTAGGGGTCAAAGGTCGGGGACGGCTGAATGTTGCCCTGAAACGTGGCGGCCGGTCCCGGGGTGAAACCGGGGCTGTAGCCGGGGCTGTAGCCGGGGCTGTAGCCGGGGGCCGTGCCGGGGGCCGTGCCGGGCGTGTAGCTCGGTGCGACGCCGCCCCCGTAACTGGGCGCCACACTAGGTGGGTAACTGGGCGCCACACTAGGTGGGTAACTGGGGGTCGTGCCCGCTCCGTAAGCGGGGGCAGGTGCGGCGCCGAAGGAGGGGGATGTTGCGGCCGGGCCGGCGGGCGCGGTTCCGAACGTGGTCCCGGGCGCGGTAACCTGGGCCGTTTTCGTCGGAATCCTCGAAGGGAATTGGACCCGCTGCTGGCCCGCGGCCGGCGAAGTTGCCAGAACCACCAGCGCGGCCAATACGCCGGATTTCAGGCTTGGGAATCCCACCACCGTTTCCCCTGTGAGGATAGCGAAAGGCAAAAGGGCGTAAGATGCCCGGAGGGGGTCATTTCAATATCAGGGAAGCCACCTCGGGTCAAGAGCGGTTGCCGACCCGTCGCCCGGGAACTGACAACCTGCGGAATATGCGTCACCCCCCCTGGGGGTGGGGGGTGAAAAATCGGCTGGGAAATCGTGGGACTCCCGGCGCGTCGAGCCCTGCGGCAGGAGGTCTCCGTGGCCGTCCGGATAGCCACTGGCACCAAACGGTTTTTGAGGTGTTCCGCGTCAACCTTCGCTCGTCACCTCAGACTCTACGCCAATCAGCCGAAGAACCATTTGGAACTAGGGCCCCTGCTTCCGCGTTTGCGACGTATCTGCTTGTGAAAGTGCGACTTACGACGTAACTTGGATCGTACCGTCTCTGGCCGGCCCACGTCTTGCGAAAGCCGCCGAATGCCTTCCGACATGATAGATACCGATCTGCTGGTCCGAGAGACGTTCATTGCCCGGGCGGAACACTACGCTACGGTGGGGTCGACCAACGACCTGGCGCGGGAGTTCGCGGCCCAAGGCGTGGGGCCGTTGCCGCTGTTGATCGTGGCCGACGAGCAGACCGCGGGACGCGGCCGGGGGGCGAATCGGTGGTGGACCGGCAAGGGCAGTCTGGCGTGCAGCCTGCTCGTGGACATCGACGATTTGGGATTCGACCTCCGCCGTTCTCCCTTGGTGTCGCTCGCTGCTGCGGTGGCCATCGTCCGGACGGTTGCGCCTCGGCTGCCGTCCCATACCGTGGGCGTGCACTGGCCGAATGACGTGTTCGTGGACGGGCGGAAGCTTGCCGGCGTCTTGGTGGAAGGTCTTTCCGACCGGCGGATGATCGTGGGAATCGGCTTGAACACGAACAGCTCGCTTCGCGACGCCCCCAAGCCGGTCGAGAAGAGGGCAACCACTCTCGTCGAACTGACCGGCGCCGAGCACGATAGGACGGACCTCTTGCTGGACCTGCTCGAGCACTTGGCGAAGGGGCTCGGGCAGTTGGCGTCCGGGCCGGAGCAGATTGCCGCCCGGGCCGACGCGCTCTGCTTACAGCGAGGAAAGACGCTCACGATCGAGTGGGGCGGGCGCCTGGTCCGCGGCCAATGCCTGGGCATCGACTCCGACGGCGGTCTGTTGCTCGATACCAGCGAAGGCCGCCGGAAGTTCTACTCGGGCGTGCTCCGCGAAGCCACGGCCTCGGCCTCTTCATCCGCCGACTCTTCCGCGGCACGGGATGGGAAGACCCGGCCGTCGTAGATCGAAAGCGCGTGCGCCGCGTGCATCGCGGTGCCGACGTCGCGCAGGCTCATCGAGGCCGTGCTCGTCCGGGATCGCTGGGTCCCCAGATGCTTGACAAGATACGCGACCGATCGGAGCACGCGCGGGTCTTGCAGCCGATCCTCGGGGAGCGAAAAGACGAGCCACTCGAGGATATGGCCGGTGGATCGCACCGTGCCGGCGGTGTCGCGGCTGGTCCCTTTGTGGGCGAAGAAGGTGGGGTGCCAACTGCCGTCGGGGTTCTGGACGTCCAGAGCGAAGTCGTGGAACTTGTCGAGGTACTGTTGGGCGCTGAGAAACCTGCCGTCTATCGGTCGTCCCTGCTTCTTGCGCCGCTGAATCGCGTAGCTTAGCCCCATCAGGCGGTCGGTGACGTCGCTGTCGGACGTGCTCGTCGAACGCGTCATTTCTTCACTGACAAGGCGATCCACGGACCACGCTTCCCCGAGATCGTTCTTCCAGCTTCCCTGGTCTTCCACGTAGTGCGCAAGCCCGATCAAGGTGAACGACAGATCGGTTCCGGTGCGGCAGTTGAGCTTCTCGAACTCGACGAGGTCGGCCACCGTGCCGCGGTATTCCCCCACTCGGATCTCGTAGTCCGCCGGCACGCGCGACTGGGCCAGCACGGCCAGAAACTGCGTCGGATGGGCCTGCAACCCGTATCCGACGCGGGCCATGACCGGACCGCCGCCGGTGCGAAGGAGTCGGTAGCCGGCACACGGGTAGTTCCAGCAGAGGCAACCGATGGCGTTGATCTTCTTGCCCGACGGGCCGTTGTAGCCCACGTTGGCATCGCAGCCGAGGGCCAACGAGAGCTGGATCACGTCGCCCGGCGTGTTGTCTCGCGTGTTCAAGGGCTGCCTGGCAACCAGGGCCAATGCCTCGCGCAGTTTGTCCCGAAGGGCGGTCATTTCCGGGGTGAGCTGGGGCGGGGCGGGGCGATTGATCTTCCCCGGTTCTTTGTCTCCGGCCGGCTCTTCGGGTGCCTTCGAATCGTCCGTTGCGTCCTTCTCGTCGGCTGCGTCTGCCTTTTCCCTCGCGGGGAGCGCAGTCGGCGCTTCGGCACCGCTCGGCTCTTCGGCGACGGCCGGCTCTTCGGCGACGGCCGGCTCTTCGGCGACGGCCGGCTCTTCGGCGACGGCGGCGGCTTTGGTGAGGGCGGGGCCCTCCTCGATCGCGAACGAGCGCATTTCAGCCAGGATGACGAGACAGGCCAACAGCATGGCCGAAGGCAGGATCCGTGCCTTACGGTGCATGGTCAAAATCTCCCGGGATTGATGGATGAGGGCAGCTTGCCGCCCGTGCCGACTACGATGCGTCCGTGACTTCCGCGGCGGCGGGCTCGTCGGCGTCTTCCTTTTCTTCGTCCGACTCACGGCTGGGGCGGTCAATCAGAAAGCCGCCGGAGCTGCTGCGGAGATTGTAGCTGTCGTTCCTGGCTCGGCATCCGTACTCGTCCTTCCCGCCGTAGTCGACCACGAAGCTGAAATTGCCTCCACAGCGGGGAAGATCGTGGTAGGAGATGCCCGACGACGCGTATCCTTGGCCGCTTCCCTTGTAGACGTCGTCGCCGTTGTAGTCGTAGAGGATTCCCAACCCGGCCTGGGCCCCCACGCCCTTGGTCGTGCTGCCGGTGGCTTCGTAGCGATCGTTTCCGCCGAAGTCGAACAGCCCGCCGATGGAGCAGTCCCAGGCGAAGCCCAGCCCCATGATCGTGCCGTGGTAGACGTCGTCGCCTTCGTCGTCGAAGCAGAAGCCCAGGGCGTAATGGCACCCGAAGCCCGTGCCGAATCGCTGGAACCGACGTTCGGTGCGGTTGCCGCCGTCGTAGGCCTTGAGGGTCGCGCCGAGGCGACGGTCGTTGCCGCCGAAGTCGCGGGCGAACCCGACCCCGAGCCAGTATCCGCCGCCGTGAGACAGGTAGTCGAACTCGTAGACGTCATCGCCGGCGCCATCGAGGATCACGCCGATCCCGCCATTGGATACCGCCCGCATCCCCTCGCCCATGCCCTGGGCCCACCCTTCGTAGCCGGGCGTGGGGTTTTCGTCGTCGCGGTAGGAGTTCAAGTAGCGTCCGCCGCCGTAGTAGTGGTCGTTTCCTTCCAGGTCGTCGAGGACGGCGAATCCGAGCGGCCCACCGACCCCCTGGGCCCACATCGCCCCCTTGTACGCATCCCGTCCGCCCCGATCCACGAGGATTCCCACGCCGCAGATCGCCTGGCCCTGAATCCGACGAAGCCCCAGGTACGAGTCGTCCCCCGCATAGTCGATCAAGATGCCCGCCCCGGCCAAGCACGAACCCTGGGCGACGTCTTGGGCCCGGTAGGCGTCGTTGCCCTGCACGTCGAGAAGCATCGAGATCCCCAGCACGGCCGATCCCTGAATGCCCGGCTTCGAGCCCTGGTAGGCATCGTCGCCCTCCAGGTCAATCACGATCAGCACCGGGCGAGAGAGCGAACAGGTTCCCTCCTGGTAGACGTCGTCCCCGCCCAGGTCGATCACCACGCTTGCGCCGGGCATCTTGTCCAGTTGATAGGTATTCTTGTCCCGGCCGCCGATCACGATGTTGCCCGACGGGGTGACCAGGTGCCGCGCGATCGGCCCGGCCACGCCTTCGATTCGGGGCGCATCATCTTCCGCGGCCAACGAGCCAAGTTGCTCGAGCAGCTCAGGGCTGGAAAGCGGAACCAGCGCCTCGACCGCGGCGTACACGGCGTTGCGATCGAGCTTTTCCAGCAGCCCGCAGAGCCGCCGCCCGGTGCTGATCCGGTGAAGCGTGTGTCCGACGTTGTTCTCGCCGGCCATCACCGGATAAAGGCTGTCGGCCAATTCGCGGATCTCGCTTCGGTTCAAGGGCGCAAGCGCGGCGTTGTAGGCGACCTGGGCGCCGGTCAGCGCCTGCTTCACCGCCTCCAGAGCCTGCTCCGGCGAAGTAACTGCGTCGAACGTCCGGGGCTCGCGGCCCTGGCAGTCCGTTTTCGTGCGGGCGATGCTCAGCACGCGGTCCAGTCCGCGGTGATTGTCCAGGAAGCCCTGGTGCAGCTCCCGGGTGAACTGCTCGGCCTCGATGGGGGCCTGCATGGAGTCCCGCATCAGGTGGTCGTACCAGCTCAATCGGCAGAGGCCCGTCACTTCCGAGCCGGTTCGGGGGCCCGCTGTGCTGTCGAGCTTGAGACCTGCATAGCTGCGAAACCGGGCGAACTTGTCCTCAATCTTGCGGGTCTTGAGCCCGTTGGCCATCTCCTGCTCCAGGAGGACCATCATCCCGGAGGCGAGCGGATTGCCCACGGACAATGCGTCGGTCACCGGGGTATCCCCCATCGTGGAAGGGGACCCGACGGCAATCACGGCGAAAGCGAGCAGGAAACCGACGAGGAGTCTGTTGCTTCGTGCCGACCCACAACACCCGCTCGAACGTTCCATCCTCGGTGTCTCCTACGGTGTTGCCAAGGTGCAAGGCCTTCCGGGGATCCTGGTGCGTGCGAGCACGGCGGCGCATAGTCCGCGGGCGCTTCAATACCCGGCGGGATTTGCCAACCGCTCGCCCCGGGAGCCCCCCGGGAGAGTGATTGGGGGGTGAGGCCGGTATTCTAGTTGCGCGTAAACGCCACGTCAATTCCGACGTGGCGTGCCGTCGAACCCCGGCCTTCCCCGCTGCGCCGGCAGTCCCGCAAGTGCCGGCGTCCTCCCCAAGGGCAGGTTTGTCCGTTCCAGGCCGCCTAACCGCGTCCTCTCTCCAACATCGGCTAACCGTGGGGATCAACCGCGGTAAGATTTCCGAAGAAACGGCCTGGGGACCGTCCTCCTCGGAAACGCGGGAATCACTCTCAGATCGCTCCTAACTCTTCCGAAGAAACGGCCGTTGGAGTGCCGCCACACAGACTTCTTGACGGTTGTGTTGCAGTTGCCGTGCCTGCACCACGTTGTATCCCCAACCTCGTACTCGCGCGAGGTGCTCGGGCATGCGGTCCGCGTGGCTCGGGTCGATCAGCTTCAACGTGAGGAGCATCCCCCGAATGCTGATCTCCCGCTGGGTCACAATCGACTCCACTGCGTCGCACGTGTAGCTGGGGGCCACGTTCATGTCGGCCACCAGCCAGCGGATCTTGCGAAACTCGCGACGGCGGACCTGCGCCGCCCGACGGCGGATGTGCGTGAAGTTGGGATGCCCGAGCACTCTCGGGTGCATCTCCGCCGGGTCGATCCCCATTACGATCAGTCCGCGACTCAGCAATGCCTGGCTGGAGCCGCCCGGCGCGCTTCCGATCTCGGCACACCGCGCCCCGGCGTGGATCGGAAGCCGCGACCACCGCAGGGCCTCCTCCATCTTCAACCACGCGCGGGAGACGGCGTCCGGGGGCAGCTCGAGGCGGATCATCCCGCCGGACCATCGCGAGGCAACCGAGCCGGCCCGATGATAGCCCACCCACCACTCGTGCGGCCCCACGAGCACGCAGTCCAGCACGAATTCCCCTCGCCGCGCTTCCGACCAGGGGTCGTGGGCGTCGTCGGCCAGCTTCTCAGGGCCGGGGCAGTGGCGCATGATCGCCGCGTGCGCGGAGAGCGCGTCGGGAGTGATCGTGGGCTCGAAATCGTGGTCGCCGGCCCGGGCCGCGTCGCGCCCCCACACGTGCACCCTGCGGACCGGCCGCCCGCCGCAAACCTCCCACACTTGGCCCGCCAACTCGTCGACATTCTCGCCCGTCGCTTTCCCCAACGAGAGCCCGTACGCCCGGGCAAAGATCGACTCCAGGTCGAAATCGGCCTTCAAGTCGTGGCCCTCGGGCAGCTTGAACGTGAGGAAACCCGGCCGGGAGTAGGCAAACCGGAAGTCCGGCCAGCGCCGCCCAAGCTCCGTCTTGACCGACGCCTCGGCGCCGACCTGACAGGTGATAAACAGGAATTGCGGCGAGTTGGGCATGGGGAAGTGGCAAGTGGCGAGATCTGTAGGGCGAGTGAAACGCACCAAGTCTCCAGGCACGGGTTATGCGACGGTTCGAGGACGAGACGGAGCCACCTGGGTTAGCATGCAGGATGGTGCGTTCATCCTGCCCTACTCGTGCTGCCTCGCGTCTTCGGTCCGGGAGACGACCAGGATCTCGCAGTCGGGGATGGCGGCGATCTCTCGAGCGAGCGCCTCGACGGCGTGGTCGGCGTCGCGGTCGTCCTGGGTTTTTTGACCGATCCCGTTCGCACCCGCCGCCTTGACGCGCGGCTGGAACGATCCGAGTAGGTCCATCAGCTTAGCCGTCGGCCGCGCTTCGGCCTGCGCACCGGTCCGGACGTTTCTAACCCGGACGACGATCTCGTCGGTCGGCGTCCGCCCGCAGTGCAGGTTCCTCTTTCCCCACGTCGCCCCGGTGGCGACCTGGATGCCGTCGAGGAAGCACGACTTGGGCGGCTTGAGGAAGGGGCCTTCGCAGATCACCTCCACGTCGAAATAGCCCTTCGCGTCGACCTCCCGAAGGCCGGCCATGCCCAGGCGCGTTCCGGCGGTCGCCCACGGCCCGAGGTGTCCGTGGAACTGGGCCGCGTAGGCCAGCCACTCCGGATCGGAGCCCAGACGTTCGTAGTGAGGCTGCGGGAGTCGGTGCATCGGTTGCTCCGTAGGGGAAGCGAGGGCCAATCCGCAAACCGCGATCAGCATCCAGTTTCGCGCCATCGCTCGTCCTCCGCTTGGAATGCGTCGTCTTGCGGCACGCGATTATACCCGCGGCCACCCGCCCACGGAAGGAACCAGGCAGAGGTGGGCCGCGAGAAGGACGAGGAAGAAGCACCGCGCACCGCCGCCGTGCATTGCTACCCGGTGCGACCGCGCGGTTGAATGCTCACTTCGGGGCGTTCAGGAGCGGCAACGCTTCCGCAGCCTGCTTCGCCGGGGTGATCGTGAGCGAAAGCGGGTTGGCCGCTGCGCCGTCGCCGCGGATGACGATCAGCTCGGCCTCGGTGGGAGCGGCCAGCGGCAAGTTGGGCAGCACGAGGCGGACTCCCAGGTCGTACCAGCCGAGGATTTCGGCCTCCATCTCGATCCCGCCCAAGTGCAGAAGCACCTGGCCCGGCTCCGGGCCGAAACCTTCTCCGGCCAGCACGACTTCGCCGCCCACGGCCGCCGTGGTCGGCTCCAGCTCGAAGGCCGCCGGGTCGACCGGCAGGATCTCCTCCCGGCGGAGCGTGACGCCGTTGTTCGTCTCCAGGCTCTCCGAGACCTCCCGATTGGCGTCGACGAGCACGTGGAGCGTGGCAAACGGGGCCCGCTCGCCCGGCGCGGCCACGCCCGTCGGCTGGGCGTCGAAGGGCAGGCGGACGTCGACCGATTGCGTCTCGCCGGGCTGCATCGACGTCACCCGGACCCCCGCTTGCGGCAAATTTCCCGCAAGCTTCTCGTCGTCGGAGGCGACCAGGAACACGTCGAACGGCTGGCCGATCGCCGAGTCGCTGTTGTTGCGGAGCCAGACGCGGTAGCGCGGCCCGAGCTGCTCCTCGGGGTGGCCCGGATCCACGAAGCGAACGGCCATCAGTTGCAGATCGTACTGCGCGCCGACCACCACCCGCTCGACGTCGACCCACGTGCCGCAACGGACGGCCGGAAGCGGCACCCACACCGGCACCTCGTAGTAAATCAATCGGGGAGCCGGCACGTAGACCACCGGCCGACACCAGACGGGCCGAGGGTCCCAAAGCGAATAACCCCGATAGTGCCAGCACCAATCCACCCAGGGACTCCACCGGGGATACCAGCAGTAGCTCGGAAAGTACGACGGCCCCCAGTAGTGAAACTGGAAACAGCCTTGCACGTACCACGTGCTGACTCGGCCACGGTAGTGATGGTCGACCTGCCAACTGGAATGAGGCGGGCGAAAGAGGTTGGGTACGTGGGACACGTCTCCGTGCCCTTGTCCGTGCCCATGCCCGTGTCCGTGCCCATGCCCTTGTCCGTGCAGCCCGAGCCGCCGGGCGACGTCCCCTTTCTGCATCATACGGAACTGGTCGGCGAGCTTGGCCTTCCGCCCGATTTCACCCTCAGTGAGCCGATCCAGGTCGCCCGAGCGGTGCCGCTCCGAGAACTGCCGCTTTCCGGGGCTCTCGGGGCCCGGCCTCGCTTCGGCGCGCTCGCCGCGGTGCCGGTCGACGATCTTCATCGGCCGGGAGTGCTCATTGTGGCCGGGGATCCGCTGCCCAGCGTCGCCCGAGCCGGGAGACCGACCGATGGGACGTCGCTCCGCCGATTGGGCGTCCGGGCCGGATTCGGATGGACGTTTCGCGGAGGGATGGCCGGGGGACTTGCGGTCCGCTTGTTCGGTGATCCTCTTCCGCACGTCGGACAGCGAGGGCCGCTGGGCCGGCGACTCGATCGCCTCCGGCTTCGGAACGGTTGGGGCCTTCGAGGCTGGCCCCGCCTTGGGCTTGGCCGTGTCACTCGACCTCGGCGAGGACTGGTCGCGATCGGGCAGCCTCCTGCGAACGTCCGAGAGCGAAGGCCGGTCGGCCGGCGACCTGACGGAATCGGGATTAGGTGTTTTGGTGCCCGTAGGTCCTCGGGGCGCTGTTGGCCCGACTCCCGTGCTCGACGGCGGGGAGGCCGCGGACTGCGCTCGCTCCCGGAGCCTTCTGCGAACGTCGGAGAACGCGGGCCGCTCGCTCGGCCGTTTGACCGATTCCGCCGTGGGCGCTGCCGAGCTCGACGGCGTATGGCTCGCCTCGGGCTTCGCCAGGTCACTTGATGCCGGCGTGGCTCGGACGTTGCCTTCGAGCCTCCTGCGAACGTCGGAAAGCGAGGCTTGCCCGGCCGACGGGCCCACGTCCAACCGGTTCGAAGACCCCAGACTCGCGGACGGCGTCCTTGCCTCGGATCGGACGCTTGACCCGTCGAACGTGGGCAGCGTCGCACTCGTGCGATTCGCGCTCGGCAGGGTCGGGGTCGACCGCGTCACACTCGGCCCCCTGGCCGCGGAGGGGCTTGAGCGGGGTGCGTCGAGCGTCAGGCGGCTGGTGACCGGAGCGTTGAGGCTCGGTGCCCTGAAGCTCGGCGCGGTGGAGGGGCGCCGCGAAGGGCTCGACGACCGGTAACTCGGCACGCTGCTCGTGGGCCCTCTCGATCGGGGCGCGCTGTAACTCGGCCGGCTCACGCTGGGCCCCATCGAGCTGAGCGACCCGAAGCTGGACCGAGTCGAACCGGAGCGACTTGGTGTCCGGTAGCTGGGGCTCCTGACGCTGTGACCGCTCGAGCTGATCCCACTTGGCGACCGGGAGCTGGAACGGATGGCGGAGGACCCGCTCATCGATGAGTGCGAGCCCCGGGACGACAATCCGGAAACCGAGCGTGTTCGTGACGATCCGCCGTGAGATCCCTCCCCGGGAGACTTCGCCGCGGCCGAGGCAACGGTCATCGCCGTGACGAGCCCGAACACAACGGAGCCAAGCAGCACGCGTCGGCCGCACACAATCCAACCGGTATTGCGAAAGAGAACGGACATGGCATTCCCCCCAACGTTAGTGGCAGCGATTTCTGTCCGGCGATTCCCCAGGTAGTGCGGGAGCCAATCCCGTACCGCCACCAACAGAATCCGTGGCCGTGCCCGGCGGGTCCTCCATAACTCATTTTCTATCAAATGGTTATGAACTGACAAGGGAGTTCTGGCCTGGTGATCGCTCAGACATGCAGAGCCGTGAATGTGTCCTCACAATGATTCTGTGGATCACATTGACGACAGGTCCTTACCCGTCTCCCGTTGGGCGACCGGCATGCCGCGTCCGGCTGGGCTCGCCCTCACAAGGCTTCCCTGTCGCCCGGAAAGGGCCTATACTATGGTCTATTCTGCACCGTCTGCTTCGGGCGGCAAGGATAGCCATAACTCCACTAAGAATAAAGAGTTGCGACCAATGTCCGATCCTCAGCAACCTGACCACTGGGACGTGCTCGCGAGCGAGATAGGGGCGCCCCCCCCTCCGCCGCAGCAGAAGACCTCGCGGCACGAGCCAACCGAGGAGAAGAAACCGCCGGAGGACTCGACCCCCGTCCCGTCGTCCAGTACGAAGACTTCGGACGTAGCGCGGGCGGAGAAGCCGCGACGTGCCCCCGCCGACTGGTCTCGAATCGCTGAGGAGTTGGGGGTCGAGTCTCGGGAGGAAGCTGCACAGCCAGCGAATAGGGAAGGCGACTCTCCGCTTCCGGTCGATCTGGCGGAGACTCTCGATGAGGCGAAAGAAGTGCGGCGCGAGCCGGGATCGCCCTTCGGACCGTCCGCTGCACCCGAATCGCCAGCCCCGGATGCGGGACCGACAGCCGCTGCCGTTGGCCCGCCGGAGCCAGAGGTCGGGTGGGCGGAAGCTTCCTCCGAATCGCCGGGACCCGTCGTCGAAGCGACGGGCACCGACCTGGTACCGGCGGGTGCGGAGGCCAGGCTGCCTGGGTTTTCGGACCAGCGGGCACGTCCTCCTGCCGAGCGGGAGGAGACAACAACGGGTCGTAAACGGCGCAAGCGTCGCCATAAGGCCAAGCAGGTCGGCGGCGAGAAGCCTGCCGAGGAACCTGTGGAGGAAGCCGCGTCCAGTGGGGCACCGGACGGAGCCGCGGGGACCGATACGTCGCCGCTTGACGAGGAATCGAAGGAGCGACCCAAGCGTCGCCGGCGTCGCCGCAGCTCGTCCCGGAAGAAGGCCGCCGGTCGCAAGGACGACGAGTCGGCCGAATCGGGAAGCGAGCAAGAGCTTGCTGCGGCACGGGAGGACCTGGAGAGCGTGAGCGAGGTCGCCGCCGAGACGGACGAAGAAGAGCCCGACGCGCAAGGCGAGCCGAGCGACCGGGAGACAGCGAAGGCGGACAGGGCATCCCAGCCGGCCAAGGGGGGGCACCGCGGCATCCCCACCTGGCAGGAGGCGGTCGGGGTCGTCATTTCCGCGAACATGGAGTCTAGGGAGAAACGCCCTAGCAGCACGTCCTCCTCGCGGTCGCGCGGCGCACGCGGTCGATCCGGACGCGGTGGATCCGGACGTGGTCGGTCCGGCGACAAGGCAAGCTGAGGCACGATCGCGATCACGGCCTTCCTGTTGCTTGCGCCGTCTGTTTCCCGTGCTTGACGGCCTTTTGTGGTACACGTCCGAAGCGGACGGCGTGCCCGACTCCCTTGACGCGCGCGATACTCTCCCGCAGGCAACCATGTCGAAACACAGACGATTCCACCTCAAAGACCTCGACCTGCTGCGCGACGAGCTGGCCCAACTCGGGCTTAGCCTGCCGATCGAAGAAGACTTTTCGATCCTGGGCGAGCCGGTGACGATCGGCCCTCACGAGACGCCGAACCGCTTCGTCGTCCAGCCCATGGAGGGGTTCGACGCGGTCGACGACGGGACGCCCGGCGAGTTGAGCTTCCGTCGCTACCGGCGCTATGCAGAAGGCGGCTCGGGCCTGCTCTGGTTCGAGGCCACGGCCGTCCTCGGCGAGGCCCGATCCAACCCGCACCAGGCCTGGCTGAACTCGGGCAACGTCGACACCTATGCCCGCCTCGTCGACAACACGCGGCGTGCCGCCCGCCAAGCGTTCGGACACGAGCTGGTGCTGATAGTGCAGTTGACGCATTCGGGGCGATACAGCAAGCCGACGGGCATGCCGCGCCCGATCATCGCCCACCGCAGCGCCGTGCTCGATCCGAAGCACGATTTGCCGGAGGACTACCCCCTGGTGACCGACGAGTACCTGGACCGTTTGCAGGATACGTACGTCGAGGCGGCGAGGCTGGCCGCGCGGGCCGGCTTCGACGGCGTGGACCTCAAGAGCTGTCACCGCTATATCGTTTCGGAGCTGTTGGCCTCGCACACCCGGGAAGGCAAATACGGCGGAACGCTGCAAAACCGCACGCGTCTTCTGCGGGAGTCGTTGGAGAGGATCCGCGAGGCGGTTCCCGAGGTGTTCGTCACCACGCGGATGAACGTTTACGATGCCATCCCCTACCCCTACGGGTTCGGCGTCGATCGCGATGACTACCAAGTTCCCGACCTCAGCGAGCCGATCGAGGTTATCCGCCAACTCATCGCGATCGGCATTCCGCTCGTCAACGTGACCATCGGCAACCCGTACTACAATCCGCACTACGGCCGGCCGTACGATCGTCCGGTGGCGGGTGGGAGCGCTCCCGAAGAGCATCCGCTGGCGGGCGTGGTGCGGTTTGCCAACATCACGCGCACGATCCAGGAGACGTTTCCCGACTTGCCCGTCATCGCGTCCGGGTACAGTTGGCTTCGGCACCTGATGCCTTACGTTGCGGCCGGCGTGATTCGGTCGAAATGGGCGACGCTGGTGGGCCAAGGCCGTGGGGCGTTCGCCTATCCCGACTCGGTCATGGACGTTCTCACCAAGGGGCGGATGGACCCGGCAAAGACGTGCGTCACGTGCTCCGGCTGCTCGCAGATCATGCGCGACGGCACGATGACCGGCTGCGTGGTCCGCGACGGCGAGATCTACGGCCCCCAGTACAAGCTCGGCCGCCGCTTCGCGCTGGACCACCTCCGCGAGCAGGCCCGGCGGTGTCAGGACTGCGAGTTCGCCACCTGCACGGCCAATTGCCCGGCGCACGTCGATGTGCCGGCGTTCGTCCGGGCGTTTGCCGAGGGGGATATCGGGAGGGCTTACGACGTCCTGCGCGACTCGAACGTGCTGCCGGAGATGTGTGCGTACGTCTGTCCCTCGGAAGTGCAATGCGAGGGGGGCTGCCTGGAGCGGATCTTCTCGGAGCACGCGATCCCCATCCGCGACGTCCAGCTTGTGGTGAGCCGAATCGCACGGCGGGAAGGGCTGGTGGGCGTGCGTCTGCCGGCGGCGACGTCGGGGCGTCGGGTGGCCGTGGTGGGCGGCGGGCCGGCCGCGCTTGGCTGCGCGATCCGACTGCTGGAGAAGGGGCACGACGTCACTTTGTTCGAGAAGGGCGACCGGCTCGGGGGCACCCCGGATTGCATCATCCCCGGTGCCCGCTACGACGATGCCTCGGCGGAAGTCGACGCAATCCTCGCCCCGGCAATCGCCGCCGGACGGATCGAAATCAAGCTCGGCCACGCGCTGGGACAA
>Ga0307380_10004478_pt1 | contig 18866 bp, 9 predicted proteins | sample UN3MG_FD_202239 | JGI IMG/M metagenome (GOLD analysis project Ga0307380, IMG submission 202239) | Soil microbial communities from Risofladan, Vaasa, Finland - UN-3 | ecosystem: Environmental > Terrestrial > Soil > Coastal area > Acid sulfate soil | place: Finland: Risofladan, Vaasa | collected...
GCTGTCCCTCGCCTTAAACGGTATCTTGATGAACAGGAAGGCATTTCAGTTGATAGCATATGGTCTGATATTCCACCTATTCAATCGCAATCAGAAGAGCGCCTCGGGTATCCTACTCAAAAACCCCTTGCACTTTTGGACCGGATTATAAAAGCAAGCTCAAATCCAAACGATATTGTTCTCGATGCTTTTTGTGGTTGTGGGACAGCTCTGGTTGCTGCTGAAAATCTCAATCGTCAGTGGATTGGAATTGACATCTCCCCGACTGCCTGCCGGGTTATGGCAAAGCGTTTGCGTGATGTCTGCGGTATGAAAGAGGATGAAAAGCTCTGGCGCATTGGTCGCGGCTTTGTCGTGCGCGACTTGCCCTGGTCGGAAAAGAAACTCCGAGAACTTCCGCCATTTGAATTTGAGAACTGGGCAGTTATCGCCCTCGGCGGGATTCCCAACAAGGCGCAGGTCGGCGATATGGGAATTGATGGCCGGATTTACCCTGTCTCCGCTACGCCGAAGAAAGTCGAGGGCGAATTAGAATTTATGGATGTTTGGTATCCTATCCAGGTCAAACAGAAAGACAAGGTCGGCAGGCCGGATATAGATTCTTTCGAGGCTGTAATGATGCGCGAAGACCGCACAAAAGGGTTTTTTGTCTCACTCGATTACTCTGGCGATGCGATGAGCGAGATACAGGACTTTTTCAAAAAGACCGGCAAGAGCATAATTGCCCTGACTGTTAAAGATATTCTCAAAGAACAAATCGCCTACAAACTGGCATAAGCTATAAGGGACAATTGGGATGGAAAGTGTAGATACCCTAGAATTCCATAAAAATAATCCGGGTGAGTCTGTTGAGAAATACGTTAAAAGAAAACGTATCGAACTATCACACGAAATCCGTTTATCTAAAAAAATCTATCTTGACACCAAATACTGGATACTCTTGCGAGACGCTCGCACAAGGAAAAACGTTGATGATAATATTCTTCAACTGCTACATCTTATAGAAAGTCTTGTTGGAGGTGGTTATGCAATATGCCCAATTAGTGACACCATTTTTTCTGAGATATTCAAACAAACCGACATCAACACTCTACGGGCTACTGCTCAGATCATAGATGATTTATCTCAAGGTATTACATTATTGCATTTGTTTGAGCGTTTGGATCTGGAAATATTTCATTTTATTCACACAAAAACGAAAAACGCGGATTTTGTTTATTCACTTAACGAACTGGTTTGGACGAAAATTGCGTATGTAATGGGATTTGTTACTCCTAGTTCAAAAGAATTATCTCCAGATATAGATTGTGCAATGCAAAAAGCATTCATAGACCAAATGTGGGTAATGACATTGACCGACATGTTAGATCAAATATATACGATAGCTGAATCTTGGAAGCCGATATTTAATGACTTTTCTCAAAAATTGAATGAAGGAAAATTTTCGCAGATTGAGAAACAACACTCTTTTAAGCAGATTTTCTTGGAGGAATTATCAGGAATACTCGATTTCTATAAGCCAAGTTTTCAGAGTTTAATGGTGTCTCTTTATGAATCCGAGATTGGCCAAAAAGTTGCTGAAGATGAAATTGCTTCGGATAATGCCGGTCGCATGTTTGCTAATCTTATTTATCATGGATTTCGACTTAATAAGATAACGTCTGAGTTGCCCACGTTTCGTGTCAGCGCGGGAATTCATACCGTGATTCACTGGGATAAAGAACGTAAATATAAACCGAATGATTTATATGATTTCCACCATGCGATGGGTGCTATTCCTTACTATGATTATTTTTTGACTGAACATAGTCTTAGGCATTTGCTAAGTAACAAAAATTTGAGTTTTGATACCATCTTTCATTGCAAAACAATTTCTGACATTAACGATGCCATCAGCGAACTTTCTCAAATTTCATCTAATTAAATAGGGATAGTGTGTCTGTTGAAAAAACATTTTGATTTTTGCTTTGTCATTTTACATTTTAATATTTGAGTTCTAATCTTCATATAGAACCACTGTTACGGTATTACTCGGCGGGCTTCACGGGGTTAAAACGGCAATTTGCATATTTACAACAAGGGATTGTAAGCGTGCTATGCGGTGGATTAAGTCCACAGGATGGCTTGCGCCACGTTATCTGTGACCGATTCGTTTCAGGCAGTTTCCAGCGTGTAATCCCGGCGTGCGATTATTTAGTTCTATAAAGATGAACATCCCACGCCTCGAAAATATCGCTGAAAACACCATCCTTTAAAGGTCGTTCAGGGGCCTTTGCGAGCCGATTTTAGTTATTCCCGGTTACAGAGTCGGCAGCTCGTAGCCTTTGCGATATTTTTTCGTCAGATACGTATTTGCCTGGGCATCGTCTATGAATCGTTCGCGGGCAGCATTGAATTTTAATCTCCTGCCGGTCCGCATCGCTATATTAGCCATGTGGCAGAGTGTCGCAGAGTAATGTCCTTCTTCGACGTCGGCGTTAAGGTCGCTGACTTTGCGGCTGCGCAGAGCTTTGATGAAATTTAATGTATGCGTATCACCGCTGCGCGGGCCGCCCGGTCCCTTGCTGCCGTCCTTGAAGGTTACCTGCCAGCCTTGCCTGCCAATAGATACGGTCCCGTTGTCGCCATAGAAAATGTTGCCGTTGTCGTGGCCTTCGAGGGAATAGGGACTCCACAGCCGCATTTCGTACATCAAATAAACATCATCATATTCGAACGTGGCAACCTGCGTGTCCGGTGTCTGGTGGTCGTCATCGTAGAACAACTGCCCGCCACTACAAGTGACAGCCTTCGGCAGCTTAACGCCCAGGCCCCACCTTGCGATGTCAATTTGGTGTACACCGTCATTGCCGGTATCACCTGTTCCATAGTCCCAGAACCAGTGCCACTTATAGTGGTATCGATTTTGGTTGAAGGGACGTTTGGGCGCCGGACCAAGCCACATATCGTAATTAACACCGGGCGGCGTCTCACTGTCGGGCACGCGACCAATAGGGCCGCGCAACTGGCTGTTGATAGCCTTGGCCATTCGGATTTTACCGAGTTTGCCGGACTGCATATACTCGACAGCATCCATCAAACTCTCATAACTTCGGGACTGGGTGCCATGCTGAATAATCTTTTTATGTTTGCGTGCCAGATTAACAAGCAAACGCCCCTCTGATATCGTGTGGCTCAGCGGCTTCTCGACATATACATCTTTTCCGGCAATAACCGAGGACGCCGCCAAAGGAACGTGCCAATGGTCCGGCGTGGCAATACAGACTACATCCAGCGATTTGTCTTTAAGCATTTGCCGATAGTCGTTATAGCCTTCAACCTTTTCATTTCGATCTTTGAATTTTTTGACTTCACGGTCTAAAACATTTCTATCCACATCACACAGTGCCACCACCCGCACTCCCGGAGTATTATGGAAATTGCCGATGAGTCCCCGTCCCCGTCCGTTAATTCCAACGGCGGCTACGCGAATATCACTATTCGCCCCCCGTACCCGGGAGAATGGCATCGCTAATGCAGCTCCAGTCATCAACGAACTCTTCACGAAATTTCTACGCGTTATATTTTTCATAATCAATCTCCATTCATAATCTTTATGGGAAAGAACTACTCTGTCTCCTCATTATGGAGCAGCGTTATCGGCTTAATTTCGGTACATTATTTTACAAATTCCCTGAATCGTCCCTCCATTTGGTTCTTTGTCCTCACCCCTTCGTAAACAATTACGAGGAACCTGAAATGCACCTTTTCGCCCTGTTTAAGCGTAAGGCGAAGGGGCTGCACAGGATTCTTCTTATACTTGCTTTGTCTTTGAAAATCGCCCTGTCCCAAGGGATTAGCGGAAAATAAACCGTAACTTCTCACATGCCAATAAGTGGGATAGTTTATGCTTGCCGGGTGATTAAGAATAGCTACACCAACTACTTTGCCTTTTCTTATTCCCTGCAGAGCGACCCATCGCGCACGCTTGCCCCATACGTTTTTCGCCGTTTCATCGCCGTTGGAGCTGAAATACCTGCCTGTCCCGGAAACTGATTCCTCGGGCAGCGGCTGTCCCGGTTTTAATATCACATTCAAATCACCCTCTCTCAAACAGTCAGCAACCCGAACCGCAAATACACCCTCTTCGATATCTTCAAACACTACCTCGGTTTGCCTGGCCGTAAGGTCGATACTAAAATCAATGGCATATTCATCTTCATTTTCACCTGCCAGAAAGACCATACTTCTGTTTTCTTCGAGCAATATATTACCTTTCCGGTCAATCCAGTGCATTACAGTCGCAAGTTTTCCTTTACCGTTATCAACGGCCACTCCTGTTGTTTTTATATGCTTGATTTGCGGAGGCGGCGCGGCGTTGTTCCAGAAATTGGTTCCATTGACATTATCAACCGCAAAGAAAATACCCACATGATGCTGGTGGTCGTCACTGCCGCCTTTCATTTTCACGAGCGGATTTCTTCGAGTAACTTCAATTCCGGAAGGACTGCGCAGCGGAACCAGCATCGGCTTGGTAAGTTCGCTTCCATAAACATAGCTTGTAAAGTGCCGTCCTCCCACCATCACATCGATTTTATTTTTGCTTTCGATAAATTCCACGTTCTGAGCTATGGGATTTCCCAATGCTGCTGCACAGAGAACTAATACTACCAAAACCACAGCGGTTCTTTTCATAATGTAACCTTTCTACAACTATAGCGTTTCGCGCAGGACAAAATCAATTCGTATTTTTTTCCTCTATTCGGTAAAGATGAACATCCCACTCCTCGAAGGTATCGCTGAAAATACCATCCTTTGAAAGAATCGTTCGATTCTCACCGAGCACTTCTACTGTCCTCTTGCCTTTCAGCGCCGGTATGGTGAATTTCGCCTTTGTCGAACCATCCCGCATACCCACAGCAAAAAGATACTTCGCGCCTTTATAGTCCCTGGCCATAACAGCGACAGGAACATCTTCGTTCTCTGATGACACACTCACATCAGTATCGATAGTCGGACTGTTTAATACAGGCGCAAGGGCATTAATCTGCTTATTTATCTCAGTAACCACCGAAAGCATTTCCCCGTCGCTAAGAAGCGCCGATTCATTGAATTTGGGCTGCCATTCGTGGACAAAATAGATTAAACCCATCGAGCCGTGAATGATAGACATCCACACCTCGCATTTCACTTGCCTGGGAGTAGCTTTTGTTTTCTTATTATTTATTCGAGTACATTCGATACAGTTCCACACCGCTTTTTTCCCATCGGTCCATTTCTTCAGCCGCTCGACACCTCTTGCAACGTACCATAGATTACCAGCAACCTGGGAACTTGAATGAACGGCCGGATAGATATCGAACGAGGCAATATCACAGCCCTTGATGTATTCGGGGTAATCCTCCGGGTGGTTTGTCCGAACGCCCCGCCCGTAATAGCCGTCCCATGCGACGCCCTGACCCAGGTTCAGAAGCACCGGTCGAGTAGGGTCGGCGCTGCGAATCTTATTATAGTCATCGATTATTTTTTGCGGATTAATCGGCGGTCCGTACCCTTTCCCCTTTCCCAGAGATTGGGCATTGTCCGGCTCGTCCCCGTGCATCCAGCCTATAATAGTCGGGTCATCGATATATTTAAGAGCCAGTTCGTTTTGGCGGCAGATGACTTTCATACCAGCGGCTTTCAGTTCTTTAAGCTGATTTTCCGTCGGCCCTCTCCAGAGACCCACATACGTATTAAAACCGGCCATGCGATACCTTGATGCCCTGGCCGGGTTTTGCAGCCATACAGCGATGGGGAAAAAATCCGCACTATTTAATGGGCCGTTCTCCCATTTTACATAAGGACTTGTAACAACAGTTTCCCCGTAAACACTGCCAAAATCGCATACAAGAAAAATAAAGCAGGTTATGAAAATCATATTTCGCCGCATAAAACTACCTCCTGAAAAAACCTGAGTACCAATCTCGGCACACACTATTACGTTGGCCGAGGCGATTAAGGGCTTATTGCAGGCCCTCTAAATTCAAAAAAACCTCGAGGTTATTTTACCAAATAATAAAAATATAAGGGAAGGTCAAATTAAAACCAAATACAATTGCAAAAGATATGTAAATACAATCCCAATCCGATGGAATGCCCACACAAATTGCGTACCAATTACTTTGCAGAATCCCACCTGATGAGTTGGTGATAATAATTAACTGCAAGCAGTCTTTTGAATTAAATCAACGCTTCAACAGCACCCATTTAACTTTACAGCCACTGAAGGAATACAAGACGACTAATAACGTCCTCCGCCTCCCATGTCATCATACATTTCAGTATTATACATGTCCTCGTATCCCCCCATTTCATCACCACCAAGTCTCCCGGGGCGTGCACTGCGTCCTGCTTTGAAGGCCTTGAAAGGCTCCTTAGTCTCGTTTACCAATGTGCTAATCTTACCATACCAATTCTGCAAATCTTTAGCCCAGTATGACGTTCTGACAGGCATATGTTCAATATCAGTTCCATCCATACTGTAAAGCATATCATAATAACGCCTGGTAGTCAGACTCTTATCACCGGCCCAGTCATTCACTGCCACGGCATCAACCATAACTGCTCCGGTACCATAATCAATTGTCTCCGGTATTACAGACTTTTCTTCAGGCCGGACAATAAAACCCATTCGCGGATCCGTCATGACTCTGCCAGAACCTATTCGCGGATCCACCCCTCGACCGTATCCTGATTCGGGCCTTTTCTGTTGTGGCTCGGTCTCAGTCTCAACAACACTGCCTATGACTTCTCCCTGGCTTACCTTAAAATCTTCACTGTGCCAGTACCCCATCTCATATTTGGACACCTGAACCGTAACAACATTGGCCGGCTCACGTATATGCTTTGCGAAAAAGTACAGTCTTCCCGGAATCTCTACCGGCTCTGTAACATCGGAAAACTCGCTCCATAAAACAACTTCGTCCTTCCGCGATTCGTCCTGCCCACTTAACTGATCCGTTCCTGCGACGGGATTAAAAACACCCAACCTGATTCTGTATCGATAGTGCTTTCTCGGCTCAACAGTATCATCATGCGCCCAGAACACCAGAGGCTCCTTCATTTTTTCTAAAAGAGTCCTGCCGGTAAGGCGAATCTTGTCAAATTCATCATAAACGTCGTACATCGAAGGTCCCCTTCGGGTAAGTCTATCTCCCGGCAGTCCGGGCATTCCATAACCTTCCAATCCAATTCCGCCTCCACCCGGTTCTGTAGTCCTGCCTCTGCTTGTTCCCCTCCTGCGTCTGTTGGTTACACCTCCCTGGCCACCTTCAAGTGACGGTACACCAGTTCGACTATTTCGGTCGCTCCCTGTACGGCTGCTGTCCCTTCTGCGCGATGTATCTCCGCCTGCGCCCCCATAAAGACCATCCATTCCCCCTCCCGATATTCCTCCGCCGGCTCTTCCGGTCGTACCACCAAATCCAGAACTTCTGGAGCGCCGAGAGTCTGATTTGTCATTAGTTGTCTGCTTGTCTTCATTGGCTTTTCGTGCCTCCTCAATATCCTCTTTTCTCTGAATATCCAGAAACTTTCTATGTATTACAGGAGGATACCACTCCTCTTTCGCTGATGCCATCGCATAAGCCTCGGGCTGCAACAGGTCTATTTGCAGTTGCCAGTCATCAAACTGAAGCTTCCACACTTTTAACCTGCCGGGCGGTAAGCTGCCGGCATCTTCAACGATTTCAAACAATTCGCCATAGTGGTCAATTTTGCTGCGGGGAATATTCCGCCAATCACTCCAAGTTCCGTTTTCACCCAGTTCCTGTCGCTGCAACTGCACAGCAGCAAAAATCGGCTTAGCAAGGCATGGGTCTGAATACTGCTGCTCCACATCATCTACAAAACTTTGTTCAAATCTATTATATAATCCCTCAATATCGAACTTGGCTTCCACTGTTACAAGGTCGATATCGTTCGGCTCATTTGCAGCTTTATCATAAGGATTCTCCGGTGTAATAACATCCGTAGGCACATAAGCAGCCGCTCTAATGTGCTCGACTTCAACTTCGCCGACCGCACCAATACGAGGAAGACGATATTTCCCCCCCGCCCCTCGTATTGTCTCATCAACTGCATAAGGTACCTGCGGCCATATGTTAACATCAATATCACGTATGGAAGAATCAAGCAGAGCAACAAACTCGGCAAGTTTCGAATGATAGGGCTCCAAGCCCTCGGGTGAGGGGGTAACCTTATCGCTCAAAAGCTGAGCTTCTTCGTACACCTGTTCATCGATTGCAGCAGGGCTGTATTTCCCATCGCCGTATGAAACCTGGTTGGGACTGAAAATAACACGTGTAATCATAAGAAAGATACACACAAGCCCAACAATAACCAAAACTATCTTCTCTACATGTGCTTCGAGAAAGCTTACTATTTTATTCATATCTCAAATCCCACTCTACATTGTTTTTCTGAAAGGTTTTACCGGCCTTTCTTTGGTTCTGCGGCCGCTATTATCGCTTTCTTGACGGTTGCCGGTTTAATTTCCTCGTAACCATCCTTGTTAAAGGTATATTCGCAAATTAAATCCAATTCGACAACAGGATCCTCACCAAAATCATAAAGACTGTAAGGATCATCTTCGATCGACCTGAACTTAGTCTCCAACACGGTTATCTGGTTATGCTTAAAAGTCTGCTCCTGCTCATCGCCGGAGAAACCCCTGAATTTATGCTCCTTGGCACTGCAAAGCTCCTGCAGAAACGGCATAATGGATTTTATGTTAATCACAACGGCAACATTAAAATGTACAACATCATTATCACTATCAACACCTGTAAATCTTCCTGTGCAGGATTCCGCCAGACCATCGTCATTAGAATGGACGTAAAGAGGCTTATCAACATCGGTCTTTTTCCTTTGCGAACCCCCGCGCTGCCTGCGTCTTGCATATCCCCCGCCTCCTGCTCCGGGCCTTTTTAGGCCCATATTAAAACTCATCTGCCTAAGCTGTTTGACCGGTGCTGTCAGAACGCTGTCGAAGTCCGAATTCACAGCACTTATAGTATCGAAAACATCTTCGATGACCCAGTAAGCTAACTGGAAATACCAGCAATCCTTGATGGCCTCATTAGGCTCAACAGCAAGTTTATAATCCACCCAGAAATCGTACCCGCTTAAATCAGCCGGATTCGCATAAACAGATAAAGATTTCGCTCTCTCATGACAAATCTCGTCAACTATCATAAGTTCAAGCTCACCCTTCATCATCGACCTGGCCATAGTCCCTCTCTGAGACGCTCCCGGCCTACCTCCATATGGAGACATTCCCATCGTTGGGGACCGCCCCATCGTTGGGGACCGCCCCAAAGCTTCTCTCGAAGAGGCCCCCGGCCTACCTGCTCCATATGGGTACCCTCCCATCATGCCTCCCATCATACCCGGCCGACCCCGCCGTAAACGGGAATTTACCGCTGATTCCTCAAGGCCTTTCTCTATCTCGGCCTCTGTAGGGTAATCACCCGCCTTGACACGGATAAGCAAATTATCTATCGCTCTTCGATAATTCTGGCCAAATTCCCGGAAAACAACAGTAGAGGAAATGTTAGGATCAAGAAATATATCATAGCTTAACAACTCTCTCATAGTTGTTTGCTTAGCCAATAGTGCTATCTCATTGGCATCTTTGGCATGTTCTTCCTGATGTTTCTGCTCTTGGCTCAATGTCTTACTGGAAGCAGTACTGTTAAGTTCCTTTTTCACTCTTTCGCCTATCTTAACACTTTTAGTCAGTATCTCCTGCTTGAGTTTAGCGTTCATAAGGTGCGTGGGAACCAGGAGAATTACAGCGACAAGCACTATAATAACCGACATCAGCAGCGGTATGTTATTCTTAAAAACACTTAACTTCTGTAAAATATCTTTGAAATTCGGCATATCCATTTTTCAACTCGCAACATCATTCTAGTTCAGTCATCACTTTTCTGCCGCCCGTAGAGCCGGTAGTCGCAGGCGGAGCCGGCCTGGCCATATTTCGCATATATGCAGGTAATTCAGGCGCTTTCGCCTTGACAGTCTCGGGCGCATCTCTCCAGACAAACTTAAGATTTAATACAAACCAATGGTCATTAACCGTAAAAACCTGCTGGCCCCTGTTGTCGAGTTTCTTGCTCCCGTTTTCTTCCCACTCAGCAACTTTACTAATCGTCTCTTTTGTCATAGGGTCAACTAATATCCACTCCGCCCCTTCTTCCTGCGTGGATCCGGCCGGCATTGGTCTATACCTTATATCCGTCACACCTATCCCCACAGGCATCTTCTCTTCCCTGTTTACTTCCCCTATTTCAATCGAGAATTGGTTAGGGTCGGTCTTCTTATAAACCTCAAAAGGGCTGTTGCCGTCAACAAAATCGTCGAGGTGTAATAAGCGGGTAACTATACCCCATTTATCCTGATTATTTTCAACGCCATAAGGATCTATCAATTCAGTTATCTTTTCATACGGACTGTAACCACCTATGGTTACTATAAAGCCGGGCAACTTTTCCTCGGTGGGTTGTCCAGCCATTCCGTACATCCCCCCGGGATAATCTCCATATCCCCCCATCCTGTCCATTCCCATATACATATCTTCCATATACATTTCGTCGTATCCTTCGCCTCCGGGACCGAGTGAGCCCCGGCTCTGCCGGAACATATCCGCACCGCCGAACTGGGCGGTCGCAATGTCACTCGAAAAGAAAGTCTCCATATTCGTTATAAATATCTGCATTCGGCTCTTGCGTGAAAAATCTTTAATCTCTTTGACGTCACCCCTGGCAAAAGCCTGATAAAGTTTGGCTTGTTTGGGATTGTTCTTCTCATTCGGCAATGCTAAAATTACAGTCTCATACAGAGATGGAATCATTTCACGATATTTGAAAGGTTCAAGCTCTTTTTCTATTTTGGCTTTAGATTCGTCACCTAAACGTTTTACAGCATCGTGTTGATCTTTGGCATCATCGATAGTACCAAGAATCCTGCCGGTTTTGTCTCGTACCGGACTGCCCTTGGAGTAATTCATCTTGTCCAGACCGGTCCTTCCAAAACACAAAAGGGAAACCGTAAGCAGCATACATGCCGCGGTGATAAAATACTTGCCCTTGCTTGCCCAGGCCATTGACCTGGCAATACTCCGCGGCAGAAGGTTGCTTTCTATCCGTGCAATACCTAATCCCTGCAAAGCAAGACCATAGACAATACCAAAACCGCTGACATTCTCATGGAATTTAGCCGGCGAAACACCCGGCCCCATCCCAAGTCTTTTAAATGAATCCGGCCTTTCCACTGGTATCTGCAAGGTCTGCTGTAGATATTTGAGCAGGCCTCGCAGCTTCGTTCCTCCGCCCAGAGCAATAATCCTCGTTATTTTGGTATCGGGATTGGAGTTATTGTAAAAGCCCAGCGACCGCTGCACTTCAGAGCCTAAATCCGTGAAAACCGGCTTCATCGCCTGGAATATCTGCCGGGCATACTTGCTTACAGGAGCCGTACGTTTGAGCTTTTCTGCTTTTTCAAAATTAAGCCTGAATGCATCCGATATCGCTCTGGTAAAGGAATTGCCGCCAATAAGAATGCATCTTTGCCAAACCGCCGACTTTGTGCAGACAACCAAATCCGTATTGTCCGCACCTATGTTAAGAACAACAGTTGCTTTTTTGTCGGAAGCAGCCAAATCAGGACGGTCATGTATCAAGTAGTTATATAAAGCCATCGGTGCCATCTGTACGTAGCCAACCTGGACATCTTCTCTGCTGAAATGTTCCAATGCCGCGTTGACCACTTCATTTTTTATCGCAAAAATACCTACCTTGATTTCAGGACTGTCGGGCTCAGTCATCAACTGCCAGTCCCACTGCACATCGTTAATACCAAAGGGAATCTGCTGGACAGCCTCAAACTTAACCATCTCAGGAATGCGTTTCTCCTCAACAGGCGGCAGGTTCACAAAACGTGCAAAACTATTCTGACTCGGCACAGAAATAATTATCTCTTCCATGCTCAAATCGTACTTATTGACAAACTTGCGCAAACTCAATGCAACAAGCTCCTCTCTCTCAGCGTCTGTCACACCATCACCGCTGAGAATCTTGCCGTGCCTGATATTGTCGAAGCCTATTACTTCAACAACACCACGCTCTGTGCTCAAGTTCAATGCTTTGAGGGAATTGTTGCCTATATCTATCGCCCAAACCGCATCGGTTTCTGCCGCCATAACAAACCTCCTGCTTGGTTTTCAATTGGTCTTGTAAATACTTCTAAACAAATATACATTATATCATAATTTAAGATGCCAAAAGTACTAATTCGTTACAGTAATTTTTAAATTATGAAGACTTTTTCCATAAATACTCTTGGCTGCAAAGTCAATCAATACGAAACACAGCAGATTCACGAACTGCTGGAACAACTCGGACTTCATAAGTGCGAACCACCCAAAAAACCCGATCTGGTTGTCATCAATACCTGCTGTGTAACTCACACCGCCTCAGCGAAGAGCCGACAATACATTCGAAAAGCCCAAAAGCTAAGTCCTGACGCTGCCGTAGTTGTCTGCGGCTGCCTGCCAACTGTACAAATCAGCGAATTAAACAACATCAACAAAAATGTTCATCTTATCGGGGATCGAAAAAATCTTGCTGAAACTCTAAGCCAAATAGCCCGCGGCAACGCTGCCGCTTCATGCTTCCGAAGCCCTCAATCCTGTCCGAACATTAATACTATTATTAAAGCAGAAAACGGCTTTAAAATCAAGTTTAAAAAAGAATTGACAAATCATTTGAAACTTCCACCATTAACTTCCTTTAAGGGCCAAACCAGAGCTTTTCTAAAAATCCAAGATGGCTGCGATGGATACTGCAGCTATTGTATTGTACCCAAAACCCGTCCTTTTGTTCATAATAAACCGGTCAAAGCCGTTATTCACGAGGCAAAATCACTCGTACAAGCCGGACACAGGGAAATCGTTGTAACAGGAGTATTCCTCGGTGCTTATGGCCAGGAGAGCGTTAGAAGAAAAAGATGGCCAAGCTGCCAAAATGACAATCTGGCTATTTTACTCGATAAAATGGCCAAAATACCCCATCTTGCAAGGATAAGATTAAGCTCGCTGGAGCCTGCGGACGTAACGCCGCAATTACTCGATACTTTCAGCAAACACACTAACATTATGCCACATCTGCACTTGTCGTTGCAGTCCGGTTCGGATGCGGTCCTCAAAAAGATGTGCAGACAATACAATTCTGATACATTTAGAAAAAAAGTTGAGTCAGCCAAACTTTGGCTCGACAGGCCAGCTATAACGACCGATATTATCGTTGGTTTTCCGGGTGAAACCGATGCTGATTTTGAGCAAACTATTCAATTGGCTAAAGATGCGGGCTTTGCGAAAATGCATGTTTTCAGCTTTTCGCCACGTAAAGGAACTTCCGCAGCAAATATGCAGGGCAGAGTGGGTATAAAAGACATAAAAGAACGTTCAAAAATATTACACCGCTTAAATATTGAGTTGAGCCAAAAATTCCAGCGACAGTTTATCGGCCAAACCGCTGAAATCCTGCTGGAAAATGATGATGAGCAGATTTACGGCCGAAGCGAGAGATATTTTATGGTGTATCTGGAAAAAACACGGAAAAAGTTGAAGAAAAATGACCTTATAAGGGCAAATCTGGTGAGGTATGGCGAACATGGGATGTATGGGGATGAATTGTAAAAATAAACAGAATGTTTTTATATATCCCTTTCCGCTACTGTCCGGTTGTTTGATTTGAGAAATGTTGTAACGACTTAAATAACATTGGATTATAAGCGAAAATGACTGTAATCGATTTGAAATCACTTTTAGAGCCTATCCGGATAACCGTCTCGTTATGAGGCCGAGCGAAAAGTCCGAGGCCGGGGCGGCAGGCCAAAAATTCTAACTTTGTTCAAGTGGTAAAAAATCTCAAAAATAGTAATTCAAAACTCCTCTAAAAGCACAGTTTTTACTTGACGAAAACCTGGATAATTTGGTATAAATAGAATTGGCAGAGTTTATATCCATGTATATGGATATAAGCGGATTACCGCCCCATGTGGGGTGAAAAAAGTTTATTCTTTGGAAAACAGGAGGTGTGATTACGCAAGTCCATAGGTTATTTCTGAAAATAACTTTGTCTTTAAGATTTGATTGATCACATTTCAACCAACAATTTACATTTAGAGAGCAACAAATATTTTGGCGTGTGGCCAAAGCACATTCGTTGTTATCGTAACTATTTTACAGGAGAAAGTATTATGAGAACTCGAATAATCTGGTTGACAGCAGTTTTGTTGATAGGATTTATGGGGCCCAATCCAAGCCAAGCACAGGAAAATATTCTGGTTAACGGTGGCTTTGAGGACGGTGTCATGGCTCCCTGGAGCACATATGGTCCCGTTACCACAGAAGTGGTAGAAAAATTGGATGGCGCAGCAGTTTCGGAGAAACCGATTGAGGGAGATTATGCTCTGCATATCGTGGTTCCCGAAGCAGGTGCAAACTTCTGGGATGCCGGTCTTCAGAACGCAGGCCATACTTTTGAAGCGGGTAAGAAATACACTCTTTCTGCCTTTCTCAAGAGCAAGGAAGGTGACCTGCAGATTAATTTCAAGCCGGAATTGGGAGAAGATCCATGGACGGGATATGGTGATCAGGCCTTCACCATGACTGAAGAATGGACAGAATTCAGCATAACAACTCCTGTTTTTACTGAGAACGTCAATCCTGCGACCATCACATTCCACATACAGTATGCAGCCGGTGATTTCTGGGTAGATAGTGTAAGGTGGTACGAAGGCGACTATGTCCCACCTGTTTTCAAAAGTTTTAAGGCCACTAATCCCGACCCGGAAGATGGTGCCTTGCATGCGGACACATGGGCCAGCCTCTCGTGGGACCCGGGAATCTCAGCAGTAACGCATGATGTTTACTTTGGCGACAATTTAGACGATGTAAACAACAGCGCCGAGAGTGCTTTCCAGGGCAACCAGGCCGCGGATTTTTATATAATTGGCTTCCCCGGCTTTGCTTTTCCGGACGGCCTTACAAATGGAACGACATACTACTGGCGGGTTGACGAAATCAATGAAAATGATCCAAACAGTCCGTGGAGAGGCGATGTCTGGAGCTTTCTGGTGCCGCCCAAGAGTGCCTATAATCCCGAACCGGCTGACGGAGCCAAATTCGTAGATCCGGATGTAGTACTTACGTGGGATCCCGGTTTCGAAGCAAAATTACACCAAGTGTACTTCGGGGACAATTTTGCCGATGTCGATGCCGGTACTGGCGGCACCGCAAAAGGCCCCGTAGGTAATATGGACTTCACCCCCGGAACCCTCGAATTAGAGAAGACCTACTATTGGCGCATCGATGAGTTCGACGGCTTCGAAACACATAAAGGCAACGTCTGGACTTTTACAATGACAAAGACCGGCGGTGGCGTACGGGCAGATTACTTTAATGGTATGAATTTCGAGAACCTTGTTCTGAACCGCGTTGATCCTCAAATCGACTTTAACTGGGGTGACCCGGGCGGGCCGGACCCGTCGGTCGGTGATGATAACTTCTCGGTCAGATGGAGCGGTCAGGTAGAGGCGGCTTTCACAGAAACCTACACGTTCTATGCCAGAACCGACGACGGTGTGCGTCTGTGGGTCGAGGGTCTGCAGCTTGTTGACAATTGGGTGGACCGTTCAGCAACCGAGAACAGAGGAACGATAGACCTTGTAGCAGGACAGTTTTACAGCGTTGTAATGGAATATTACGAAAACGGAGGCGGTGCCGTCGCAGAGCTTCGCTGGTCGAGTCCGCACACTCCAAAGCAATTAATTCCGCAGGCGGCACTATCGCTACCGGTAAAGGCCAGCAGTGCAAATCCGAGGACCGGCTCGGTTGATGTAAAACAAACAACCATTCTTACCTGGGGCCCCGGAGACTTTGCCGAATCGCACGATGTCTATTTCGGCACGGATGAAGAGGCTGTACGCAACGCCGATACAAGCTCGCCCGAGTATAAAGGTTCGAGGGCTCTTGGTTCTGAGAGCTATAACCCCGGCGTGCTTGAGTGGGATGCTACCTACTACTGGCGTGTTGATGAAATCAACAACAACAATCCGGAGAGTCCGTGGGTAGGCGGCGTCTGGAGCTTTACGACAGCCAATTTCCTTATCGTGGACGATATGGAGAGCTACAATGATATTAATGAAGGTGAACCCGGGAGCAACAGGATATATCTGGGGTGGGTGGATGGATTCGACAACCCGGCAATAAACGGTTCTATTGTTGGTCATGCCAATGCTCCTTTTGCCGAGCAGACTATTGTTCACGGCGGTTCTCAGTCGATGCCATTCTCATACGACAACGGTGTTGGGAAATCCGAGGCGACTTTGACATTAACTGACCTGCGTAACTGGACCCAGAAGGATGTTGATACACTGACAATTTGGCATATAGGTGATTCGGCCAACGCTGCCGAGCCGATGTATGTTGTTCTCAACAACAGCGCTGTAGTTACTAATCCTAACACTAATGCGGCACAGATAGGCTCCTGGACTCAATGGAATATCCCCCTGACGCGCTTTGCAGATCAGGGCATTAACCTGGCCAATGTCAACTCTATTACCATTGGTTTTGGCAACAGGAACAATCCGACTGCCGGTGGTGCAGGTATGATGTACTTTGACGATATTCGTCTGTATGCACCGTCCGCAGAACCAGCACCCGATCCAGACGCACTCGGTAATATACTGGCCAACGGCGGCTTCGAGGACGGTGTTGTTGAGCCGTGGAGCACATATGGTGACGTTACCATGGAAGTGGTCCAGGAATCTCCAATTGAGGGTAGCTCTTGTCTGCATGTTACGGTTAACTCAGCAGGTGCGAATTTCTGGGATGCCGGTCTGCAGAACGCAGGACATGTTTTTGAAGCAGGCAAGAAATACACTCTTTCTGCTTTTCTAAGGACCAGCCAAGGTACGATGGATATCAATTTCAAGCCGGAACTGGCAGCAGATCCATGGACGGGTTTTGGTGACCAAGTCTTCACTATGACTGAAGAATGGACGGAATTTAACGTAACAACTCCTGTTTTAACTGAGGATGTCAATCCGGCTTCCATCACATTCCACATAGCTTTTACAGCCGGTGATTTCTGGATAGATGGCGTAAGATTTTATGAAGGTGACTATGTCGCGCCCTGATTTGAGAAATTGATGTGAATCTGATTAAATTCCCATTTTAGTGGGAATGAAATTAGCTGTTGTATTTATTCCGGGCCTATACCGATTCGGTATAGGCCCTTTTTCATTGACGCTGCCAAGACGGTATTTATGCGATAATCATAAAACCGGGGACTAAATCTTCTCATTTATTAAGATGATTTCCAAACCGGCTGATATAATTTCTTATGCCAATATCTGGCTGGACATTTTCGGCTGTTCCGTCGTCGTTTTGACTCAATTTTAAATAATCTCTGAACTAAAACCCCAAAAAAACACGATATTCAATCACTATTATCGAACTGTAAAAAGCGAACCTAAGTACTTTTTTAGGGTAAAAAGCCGAAAATTCAGTAAATATGCCGCCCCAAACAACACTAAAACAGGTTTGGCAAGGTCGCTGATGGCTTCTATTGAGCAACGCAAGGCTTAATAAATTCCTGCTTTTAACTAAAGTGCCCAGAGGAATCTATCGAAAAAACATAGATATAGCAATATTAATCCTGGTGTATTTGTTTGCTGAACAACAAAGACATAAAAGAGCAGAAAACATTATGTCAAAATCCTTAATGATTGTAGATGATTCGGCCACGATGAGTATATTGCAGAGTTGTCGATGCTGTACAGGGAAAGTACGGAATAGTATTTTCAATTATTAAATAATCAGGCTTAATAAATGGCAACAACCCAAACAGAAGAAGCTACTGATAACAAGCCCGAATCTGTGGAATCCGGGACAGTCCAGGAAAGTGGCAGCGAAAAACCCGAGTCAAAAGAGCCTGCCGCTACAGAAGCACCCGCTAATGAAGCTGCCTCCGAACAAGACGCGGGAGAAACTCAGGACCAGAAAGCTGCAGAAGAAAAAACCGACTCCAAAGGGTCCTGCACAGCCGACGAATCTCAAATCGTAGAATTATCAACAGAAGCATTCAAGGCTTTCTGCAATGACATTTCCGCTATGTTTAGCATTAGTATGAAGAGCCAGCATCAGGAAGCTACCATTGTCACAATCGAGGCTCTTAAAGAACATTTTAAGAACCTCGCAGCCGTTACCTGCGTAAAGGCCGATGGCGCATTAGATGGGACATTCCAAATAATCTTAAGCCGGGAGGGATTATTTACTCTTGCTGGTGCCATAGCTATGCCGGCACAAATGACCTCTTTATTAGAGAAATGTGTTGGGCCGGAAAAGACTTTGAAGAATATAAAAAGCGGCTCACTCAAAGAAGCCGAGGAGGTTGGCGATACGGTTGTAGAAGCCTGCAATCTGCTGATAGGGTCATGGGACCGGATATTTCGTGAGGGATTGGAAGGCCACGGCCACCTCCTGCAAACCAATACCTTTATCGGTGATCCATGGGACAATCCAAAAGAAAAAATAGACCTGGTCAGTGATGAAGAATTTGTATTTGCTTCTTATAAAATAACAATTAGTTCTTTTCCGGCCTTCGACTGCGGTGTCATTTTCCCAAAGACGATCTTTGACAAAGTTAATGCTGAAGCCGAAGAAAAAGCCAAGGATGAAACGGAAGAAAAGCCTAAAACTGAAACTGAAGCTAAGCCAGAGACTGAGGTAAAGACCGAAGCGACAGCGGATAAAGATAAACCCAAAGCTGAAGAAA
>Ga0307380_10004479_pt1 | contig 18863 bp, 13 predicted proteins | sample UN3MG_FD_202239 | JGI IMG/M metagenome (GOLD analysis project Ga0307380, IMG submission 202239) | Soil microbial communities from Risofladan, Vaasa, Finland - UN-3 | ecosystem: Environmental > Terrestrial > Soil > Coastal area > Acid sulfate soil | place: Finland: Risofladan, Vaasa | collected...
CGCTTCAGCCGATCTCGCCCTATGGCAGCTCCAAGCTGATGACCGAGACCATGCTGAGCGACACGGCGAAGGCGCATCCGTTGCGCTTCGTGGCCTTGCGCTATTTCAATGTCGCTGGCGCCGACCCCAAAGGGCGAAGCGGGCAATCCTCACCATGCGCGACACATCTGATCAAGGTGGCGGCGGAGACCGCGCTCGGCATGCGCCCGTATCTCGAAGTGTTCGGCACGGATTATGAGACGCCGGACGGCACCTGCATCCGAGACTACATTCATGTGAGCGATCTGGTGCGCGCCCATCTCGACGCGCTGCGCTATCTGCGTGAAGGCGGGGAGAGCATCGTGCTCAACTGCGGCTACGGCCAGGGCTACTCGGTGCTCGACGTGATCGAGGCGGTGAAGCGGGCCTCAAGCACGGATTTCGCGGTGCGCGAATCCGAGCGCCGGCCGGGCGATCCCGCCGCGCTCGTGGCCGGCGCCGACCGCATCCACGAGGTGCTGGGCTGGGAGCCACGACTCAACAACCTCGACACGATCGTCGAGGGCGCCTTGTCCTGGGAGAAGCGCTTGCGGGAACTCCGCGCGGCGTCCTAGGTTTTTGGCCTTTTCGCCTTTTCAGTGCCTAATGCGCTCGCCACAATCGGCCGCAAGCGTCGAATCGCTTGAATCGCTCGAGGGAAGCGCATGTGTTTGCGGAAAAACGCGTTTTGGCGGGCCGGGGTGGCCGCAGCGCTGGTCTTGAGCCTTGCGGCGCAGCTTTTTCCGCCATCGAGTGCCCAGGCCGCCGACGCCGTGACAACGTATAAGAAGGCCGTCGAGGCGCGCTTCGAGGCGTGGCTGCAGGAGTTGTGGCCCGATGCGGAAGCCGCCGGCATCTCGCGCAAGACCTTCGATGGCCAACTGAAAGGCCTCAAGCTCGATTGGTCGTTGCCGCAGATCGTGCCGCCGGACCCGGCCGCTCCCGACGGCCCCGCCCTGCCAGACAGCATGAAGCCGAAGCCGCGTCATCAGGCCGAGTTCGACGTGCCGGCGCGCTATTTCAGCAAGTCCAGCCTCAATGCCCTGGCGGCCACAGGCCGTAGCAAATACCAGCAGCTTGCGCCGGCCTTGGGGACGATCCAGAAGCAATATGGCGTGCCGGCGAGCATCATCGTCGCCATCTGGGGCCGGGAGACCGGCTTCGGCGGCGCGGCGCTTCCCTATGACGCCGTCTCGGCCATCGCCACGCAGGCCTTCATGGGGCGGAGGCAGGACGAGTTCCGCCCCCAGCTCATCGGCGCGCTCAAGATCATCGAGCTCGGGCATGCCACGCGCGCCGAGATGAAGAGCTCTTGGGCGGGGGCCATGGGCCATACGCAATTCCTGCCCGGCGACTTCGAGAGCTATGGGGTGGATTTCGACGGCGATGGCAGGCGTGACATCTGGAACTCGGTGCCGGACGCGCTCGCGTCGGCTGGCAACTCGCTGCACAGCCAAGGCTGGGACGGCGATCAGCCCTGGGCCTATGAGATCGACCTGCCGAAGGGCTTCGACTGCACCTTGCAGGGACCCGACATGGCCCGGCCGATCAGCGAATGGATCAAGCTCGGCGTGGGGCGGGTGCGCGGACGCCCGTTCCCGGAGGCGCGGCTCAACGATAGCGCCTTCCTGGTGCTGCCGGCCGGCCTCAAAGGGCCGGCCTTCCTCGCCACCGACAATTTCTCGGTGCTGAAGCTCTATAACAACTCCGACGTCTACGCGATCTTCGTGGGCCATGTGGCCGACATGATCGCCTACAACGCGCCGGCCGATTTCGTCGGCGAATGGGAGGCGGTGGAGCGCTTTCCCCGCGACCGCATGCAGCGCTTCCAGGAGGTGCTGGTGGCGCAAGGCTACGACGTCGGCAAGGTCGACGGGCTGGTCGGCTTCAAGACACGGCAGAGCATCGGCGCGCAGGAGAAAAAGTTCAAACTGCCGCTCACCTGCTACCCGAGCGGCGCCCTGCTCGACCGGGTGCTCAAGGCGGCAAGCGCCGAATAGCGCGGGCCGTAGGGCCGATGAAATTTAGTTGGGCTCGTGGTTGGGCTGCCTAGGTTTTGCCAGGTCCGGTTGCTACGCTGCCGCGATGCGAATCATCACACCGACTAAGGCTCTGATCTTGGGCGCAATCCCGGTTCTGGGGCTTGCACTTGTGCCCTCAAGCCCGGCCCTCGCGGACAAGTTTCAGACCTGCGTGAAGAGCTTCTGGCCGGCCGTTAAGCGCGCCGGGGTCAGTTGGGACACGTTCGAGAAAGCGACCGCTGGGATCAAGCTTGACCCGGAGGTGATCGAATCCGCGAACTATCAGCCCGAATACAAGAAGCCGATCGGCGAATATGTCGACCGGGCCGTCTCGCCCAAGCGGCTTGAGAAGGGCAAGGAGAAGCTGATCGAGTACAAGCCGCTGCTCGACCAGCTCGAAGCCAAATACGGCGTCGATCGGCATATCATCGTGGCGATTTGGGGCGTGGAATCCAATTACGGAGACAATCCGGGCGACAAGAATGTCATCCAGTCCCTGATGACGCTCGCCTGCTCCGGCACTAAGGCCAAGTTCGCGCGGGGGCAGATCGTCTCGGCGCTCAAGATTCTCCAGCGCGGCGACGTTTCCCATGAGGCGATGAATGGCTCATGGGCCGGCGCCATGGGCCACACACAGTTTATTCCGACGACCTACTCGGCTTACGCCGTTGACCATGACGGCGACGGGCGGCGCGACATCTGGGGCACCATTCCCGACGCGCTCGGCTCGACGGCGGCCTATCTCAAGGTGTCCAAGTGGATCCCGGGCCAGACCTGGGGCTACGAGGTCAAGCTGCCCAAGGGGCTCAATCCCAACAAGATCAGTGAGAAGACCTACAAAACTCTCAGCCAGTGGGAGAAACTCGGGATCGTCCGGATCAACGGCAAGCCCTTTCCGCGCGCCGGTGACAAGGCAACCTTGTTCGCGCCGGAAGGAACCGCGGGTCCCGCCTTTCTTGTGCTCAACAATTTCCGATCCATCCTCCGCTACAACCAGGCGAATTCTTACGCGCTCGCCGTGGGCCATCTGGCCGACCGGCTTGCCGGGTACGGGCCCTTCGTTCAGCCATGGCCGACCGGCGAGGACCGGCTGTCGCTCGAACAGCGCATGGAACTGCAACAGCGCCTGGTCGCCGCGGGGCATTTGGAAGGCGATGTGGACGGGATCGTCGGCAGCGGAACGCTCGAGGGCATTCGATCCTATCAGCGCGCCAAGGCCTTACCGGTCGACGGCTATCCGACGCTCACCATTCTGACGAGGCTGCGGAGCGAGGCGCCGCCCCCGCCACCGGTACCTGTCGCGCCGGCGCAACCGCCTGTCGCTGCGGAGCAAGCGGTGCCGCCGCAACCGGCGCCCGCCCAACAGCCTGTCGCTGCGGAGCAAGCGGTGCCCGCGCCGAATTAATGCTGTAGATTGTTCTTCGTTGCCGATTTGCCGTGGTGGGACAAAGCGTCGGACCTCAACTATTCTCGGCCATGAATAGTGAAAGGAACCTTGGCCCAAGGGCCGGAAGCGACTAGCAATGTCCCAGGCGGGGACAATTTGAGGGAGGACCCTACAGGGGTCCGATTGACGATGTCTCGTATCGGGTCTTGTCACCACTCGGGCCACCGGGCGCCGAGTATCCGCGCGAGGGTCGTTGCCCTTGCCGCGACATCCGTGCCGCTCCTCATGCTGGCCTTTGCGCCGCAGCCCGCCGCGGCGCAGGGCGAGACGCCGGTTCAGCGCAGCTATATCAATCCGTTTCCCAACGGCGACCGCTACCGGATCGTCGTGCTTGGCGATTCACTGGGCGATGGTCTGTGGGCCGGGCTTTACCGCGCCTTCGAGGAGGACGCGACGTTGGAGTTTATCCAGCGCTCCAAGAAGTCCACCGGCTTCGTGCGCACTGACGTCTACGATTGGGACGCCGAGCTCAAGAAGATCCTCAACGACGAGACCTATCAGATCGCCGTGGTGATGTTCGGGGCCAATGACAGTCAGCCGATCAAGAAGGACGGGAAGTCGTTCAAGGTCGGCACGGAAGAGTGGCGCCAGGCATACGGCGAACGGGTGGAGCAATTCATCAAGAAGCTTAGGGCCGTTAACATCGCCACCTATTGGGTCGGGCTGCCGGTCATGCGTGCTCCCAATCAGACGAGCGACGCCGAGAAGCTGAACGACGTGTTCCGCGAGAAGGCATTCATCAACGGCGCCAAATACATCGATACTTGGAACGGCTTTGTCGACGAGTCCGGCCGGTATAGCGCTTACGGGCCCGACATGTCGGGGCAAGTCAAGCGGCTCCGGGGCGATGATGGCGTCCATTTCACCATGCGCGGCTATCTCAAGCTTGCGCATTTCGTTGAGAAAGAGCTGCGCAAGGATTTTAACCTCGCCAAGTCCGAGCGGAACATTCCGCTTGCGGGTAACGAACAAGAGCAGGCCAAGGTCATCGGCCGGTTTGCGCCGACCCCACCCCCGGCGCCGGCGCCGACCGAGGATGCCGAGCCTGACCCGCTCGATGCAGCCGCGCCGGAGGATACCGAGGGGGACGACGAACAGGCGGGGCTGCAAGAGAGTCAGGTTGGCGAGGTTAGCGTCGTCAGGCCAACGCTCACCAACTCGACGCTCCAGGCAGCAAACCTGGCGTCCCAGCCGTTGAACGTGGCGACCACGGAGCCCGAGGTGATCACCAGCGAGCTCCCCGGCGGCTTCACGGCCGTGGCCACAATCTCGGCGGTCACCGATCTATCGCTGGCCTCGTCGAGGCCCCGGTTGCCGTTGTCTCAACGGCCCTATTACAAGGTTCTCGTCAGGGGCGAGCAGCTCGAACCCAAGACGGGCCGGGCCGACGATTTCGCCTGGCCACCGGGTTAGCCGGGACAAAGTTCGCGTAAGGGGACCGCTTCATGTCCCGTGGCAAGAGCAGGCGCTCTCATCGCCAGGCTCGTTGGGGCCTGGATCGCCTTGTCGCCATCTGGGTGGCGGGTCTCCTCGGCGCCTTCGCCGCGGGCCTCTATCTGTTCGCCCCTCCAGCCACCCCGCCGGACCCTCAGGCGGCGGCCGCTGACGCCGGGTCGCAGCGCCTCCCGGCAGAGATATCCGTTTCGGGTTCTAAGCCAGCGGCAAAGCGCCTTGCGTCTCCCTCGAGCAAGTCGGGTCATGGGCGCCCCTTGCAGCATCCATGAGCGGGCGCGCTAGGGGCCTTCCTCGTCGCCGCCGCGATCCTTGTCGCGTTCAACTCGGAAGGCTTGCGCACCGCCGCGCGCGGGAGGTGAGCTGGTCCGATCTCGCAGGCGTGGTCGAGGCGCCGGTGTTGGCGCTGCGGGACGAAAGGGACGCGGCCACGCCGCCCGCCGAGACCTATACCGGCGCCCTGCCGAGACGCGCGAGCGCCAAAGGCCTCTAGACAAGGGCCTCTAGCGCGGCAAGGCCTCTAGCGCGGCAGGTCGGTCTTTCCCATCAGGACTTTGTCGATGGCGTGCGCCGCCTGGCGGCCTTCGCGGATGGCCCAGACCACGAGCGATTGGCCGCGGCGCATGTCACCGGCGGCAAACACCTTGGACCGCGAGGTGCGGTATTCGAGCTCGTTCGCCTTGACGTTGCCGCGCGCGTCGAGATCGAGCCCGAGCGCCTCGACCATGCCCTCCTGCACCGGATGGAGGAAGCCCATGGCCAGGAACACTAAGTCCGCGGGGATCGTGAACTCGCTGCCGGGAACCGGCTTCATCCGCTCGTCGAGGCGGATGCACTCGAGTTGCTCGAGCTTGCCGTCGCCCAGGAACCGGCTGGTGGCCACGCTGAAATCACGGGCGGCGCCTTCGGCCTGGCTCGAGGAGGTGCGGAACTTGAGCGGCCAATGGGGCCACGTGAGCCCCTTGTTCTCATGCGCCGGTGGCTCCGGCATGATTTCGAGCTGGGTCACGGAGGTGGCACCCTGGCGGAAGGCTGTGCCGATGCAGTCCGAGCCGGTGTCGCCGCCGCCGATGACCACGACCTGCTTGCCCTCGGCCAGAATCGGCTCGACGTCGCCAAGCGGCTCGCCGGATACCCGGCGGTTCTGCTGCGGCAGGTAGTTCATGGCGAAATGAATGCCCGGAAGCTCGCGGCCGGGAACCGAAAGATCGCGCGGATGTTCGGCGCCGCCGGAAAGCAGCACCGCGTCGTAGTCGCGCTCGAGCTTCTGGATGCGCACGTCATGGCCGACATTGACATTGTAGAAGAAGGTGACGTCCTCGGCTTCCATCTGCGCCACGCGGCGCTCGAGGATGTATTTTTCCATCTTGAAGTCGGGAATGCCGTAGCGGAGCAAACCGCCGGCCTGGGCATGCTTCTCGTAGACATGCACGTCATGGCCGGCACGGGCGAGTTGCTGCGCCGCGGCAAGCCCGGCGGGGCCTGAGCCGACAATTGCCACACGCTTGCCGGTCTTCTTTTTCGGCGGCTGCGGCCTGACCCAGCCCTCGTCGAAGGCCTTGTCGGCAATCGAGCACTCGATGGTCTTGATGGTGACCGGCTCGTCGATGATGTTGAGCGTGCAGGCGGCCTCGCACGGCGCCGGGCAAATGCGCCCCGTAACCTCGGGAAAGTTGTTGGTCGAATAGAGGTTCTGGGCCGCCTCCGCCCAGTCGTCCTGGTAGACGAGGTCGTTCCAGTCCGGGATCTGGTTATTCACCGGACAGCCGGTATGGCAGTAGGGGATGCCGCAATCCATGCAGCGGGCAGCCTGGCGGACGACCTCGGCGTCGGTCGCGGGGATCACGAACTCCTTGTAATGGCGCACGCGATCGGAGGCCGGCTCATAGGTCCGGTCCCGACGTTCGATCTCCAGAAAGCCCGTGATCTTGCCCATGAGAGTCACGCTCTGCCCTTAGGTCCTTGAAACGCTCAGCCGGCGAGTAGCCATGCCCACATCCCCGCCGTCAAGCTATCGTATCTCCACACGGCATGACCACCGCCTGGTGCCCAGTCCAGGACGTCTGGCGCTCTTGCCGTTGATTATTTGCCGTTACCGCGCAGGCCGATCTCGATTTCCCCGAAGCCGGTTTTATCGGCGACCTGCTGGCGCGCCATCTCTTCCAGCGCACGCCGGTATTCGACCGGCATCACCTTGACGAATTTCGGCAGGTACTCCGCCCAGTTGTCGAGAATTTCCCTCGCGCGCGACGAGCTCGTGTAGTGGAGATGGTTCTCGATCAGCTGGTGCAGCCGCACCTCGTCGAAGCGCGTCATGTCGGTCAGATCCACGAGACCGTGACTTTCGAGGTCGCCGCCTTGATGGCGCCTGCGCTCCATGACCTGGTTCTCGCTCGGCACCGGCTCGAGATCGACCATTGCCATGTTGCAGCGGCGCTCGAAATCGCCCTCCTCGTCGAGCACATAGGCGATGCCGCCGGACATGCCGGCCGCGAAGTTGCGCCCCGTGGGACCAATCACCGCCACGACACCGCCGGTCATGTACTCGCAGCCATGATCGCCCGTGCCCTCGACCACGGCGATGGCGCCGGAATTGCGCACGCCGAAGCGCTCGCCGCCGACGCCGCGGAAATAGCATTCGCCGCCTACGGCGCCATACAGCACCGTGTTGCCGACGATAATGGACTTCTCCGGCACAATGGCCGACTCCGCCGGCGGGCGGACGATGATGCGGCCGCCGGAGAGGCCCTTGCCCACATAGTCGTTGCCCTCGCCGACGAGATCGAGCGTGACGCCGTGCGCCAGCCATGCACCGAAGCTCTGGCCGGCGGAACCTTTGAAGCGCACCCAAATCGTGTCGTCTGGCAAGCCGGCAATGCCGTAGCGCTTGGCGATCTCGCCGGACAGCATGGCGCCGGTGGTGCGGTCGACGTTCCTGATCGGTAGGTCGAGCTTGACCGGCTTCTTGTCCTCGATCGCTGTGCGGCACAGCTCGATGAGCTTCTTGTCGAGCACCTCGTCGAGGCCATGATCCTGGCGCTCGGTATTGCGGATGGCGACGTCGGCCGGCACCTCGGGCCTGTGGAATAGCTTGGTGAAATCGAGGCCCTTCGCCTTCCAATGGTCGATGGCCGGGCTCTTATCGAGAACCTCGGTGCGGCCGATCATCTCGGCGAAGCTCCGGAAGCCAAGCGCGGCCATGTGCTCGCGCACTTCCTCGGCGACGTAGAAGAAATAGTTGATGACGTGCTCGGGCTTGCCCTGGAACCTTGCGCGCAACACCGGGTCCTGCGTGGCGATGCCCACCGGGCAGGTGTTCAGGTGGCATTTGCGCATCATGATGCAGCCGGCGGCGATCAGGGGCGCGGTGGAAAAGCCGAACTCATCGGCGCCGAGCAGCGCGCCGATGACTACGTCGCGGCCCGTGCGCACGCCGCCATCCACCTGTACGGCAATGCGGCCGCGCAGGCGGTTTAGGACCAGCGTCTGCTGGGTCTCGGCCAGGCCGATCTCCCACGGCGAGCCGGCATGCTTGATCGAGGTCAGCGGGGAGGCGCCAGTGCCGCCCTCGAAGCCGGCGATGGTGACGTGGTCGGCCATGGCCTTGGCGACGCCGGCGGCAACCGTGCCGACGCCGATCTCGGAGACGAGCTTGACCGAGACATCGCCCGTGGGGTTCACGTTCTTCAGGTCGAAGATCAGTTGCTTCAGGTCCTCGATCGAATAGATGTCGTGATGCGGCGGCGGCGAGATGAGCCCCACGCCGGGCGTGGAATGGCGCACCTTGGCGATGGTGGCGTCGACCTTATGGCCGGGGAGCTGGCCGCCTTCGCCGGGCTTGGCGCCTTGGGCCATCTTGATCTGCATCATGTCGGAATTGACGAGATATTCCGTCGTCACCCCGAAGCGGCCCGAGGCTACCTGCTTGATGGCCGAGCGCATGGAATCGCCGTTGGGCAATGGCGTGAAGCGGTCGACCTCCTCGCCGCCCTCGCCGGTATTGGAACGGCCCCCAATCCGGTTCATGGCGATGGCAAGGGTGGTGTGCGCCTCGCGGCTGATGGAGCCGAATGACATGGCGCCGGTGGCGAAGCGCTTGACGATCTCTTCTGCCGGCTCAACCTCGTCGAGAGGGACCGGCGCACGCCCCATCTCCTCGGCATTCCTGATGCGGAACATGCCGCGCACGGTGAGAAGCTGCTCCGACTGCTCGTTGATCGCCTGGGCGAACTCGCGATATTTCTCGGGCAGCTGCCCGCGCACGGCGTGCTGCAGGTCGGCGACCACTTGTGGCCGCCAGGCATGGGTTTCGCCGCGCACGCGGAAGGCATATTCGCCGCCGACTTCCAGCGCGTTGCGCAGCACGGGCACATCGCCGAAGGCCAGCCGGTGGCGCTCGACGGTCTCGCGCGCGACCTCATCGAGACCGATGCCCTCGACCTGCGTATGGGTGCCGGTGAAATATTTGGCGAGGAAATCCGTCCGCAAGCCCACGGCATCGAAGATCTGCGCGCCGCAATAGGACTGATAGGTGGAGATGCCCATCTTGGACATGACCTTGAGGATGCCCTTGTCGGTCGCCTTCATGTAGCGCTTGATGGCTTCCTCGGCCGTCAGTTCCTCGTTGAGATCCGGCACCATGGCCTCGATGGTCTCGAACGCGAGATAGGGGTTGATGGCCTCGGCGCCGTAGCCCGCGAGCGTGCAGAACTGGTTGACCTCGCACGCTTCACCGGTCTCGACCACGAGGCCGACCGAGGTCCTGAGCCCGCAGCGGATCAAATGATGATGCACGGCGCTGGTGGCGAGCAGCGAGGGGATCGGAATCCGTTCGGCGCCCGTCGCCCGGTCCGACAGGATGATGATGTTCTCGCCCGCGCGCACGGCAGCCTCGGCACGCTGGCAGAGCTTCTCCAGCGCCCGGCCCATGCCGCCCGTGCCTTGCTCGGCAGGATAGGTGATGTCGAGCGTCACCGTGCGGAACTGGTTGTCGGCGACCTCGCCGATGGCGCGGATGCGTTCCAGGTTCTCGTTGGTAAGGATCGGATGCGCCGCCTCGAGCCGCTTCTGTTTGGAGGTGCCTTCGAGGTCGAGCAGGTTGGGCCGTGGACCGATGAAGGTCACGAGCGACATGACCAGCTCCTCGCGGATCGGGTCGATCGGCGGATTCGTCACTTGCGCGAAGTTCTGCTTGAAATAGGTGTGCAGCAGCTTCGGCCGGTCGGATAGCGCCGAGATCGGCGTGTCGGTCCCCATGGAGCCGATGGCCTCCTGGCCGACTTGGGCCATGGGGGTCATCAGGAACTTGATGCTCTCCTGCGTGTAGCCAAACGCCTGCTGGCGATCGAGCAGGCTGACATTGGTACCCGATGGGGGCACGGGGCCGCCGGGCAGCTCATGCACGCGGATCTGCGTGCGGTCGAGCCATTGCTGATAGGGGTGGGCGCCGGCAAGCTCCGCCTTGATCTCCTCGTCGGAGACGATGCAGCCCTTCTCCAAGTCGATGAGCAGCATCTTTCCGGGCTGAAGCCGCCACTTCTCGACGATCTTTTCCTCGGGGAACGGCAGTACACCGGCCTCCGAGGCCATGACCACCAGGCCATCGTCGGTAACGAAATAGCGGGCGGGCCTGAGGCCGTTGCGGTCGAGCGTGGCGCCGATCTGGCGTCCGTCGGTGAACGCCATGGCGGCGGGGCCGTCCCACGGCTCCATGAGGCAGGCGTGATACTCGTAGAAGGCGCGGCGCTTGGCATCCATCAGCGGATTGCCGGCCCAAGCTTCCGGGATCAGCATCATCGCCGCGTGCGCGAGGCTGTAGCCGCCCTGCACCAGGAACTCGAGCGCGTTGTCGAAGCAGGCGGTGTCGGACTGACCTTCATAGGAGATCGGCCACAGCTGCTGGATGTCCGGGCCAAATAGCGGCGACGACACGCTCGCCTGGCGCGCCGCCATCCAGTTGACGTTGCCGCGCAGCGTGTTGATCTCGCCATTATGGGCGACCATCCGATACGGATGCGACAGTTTCCAGGATGGGAAGGTGTTGGTCGAGAAGCGCTGATGGACCAGGGCGAGCGCCGAGGTGAACTGCTTATGATGCAGGTCCTGGTAATAGGCGCCGAGCTGGTAGGCGAGGAACATGCCTTTGTAGACCAGGGTGCGGCAGGACAGGGACACGGTGTAGAAGCCGATTTCGCGTCCGCCGGTCTCGCCGTTGATGGTGTTGGAGATGACCTTGCGCAGGATGTAGAGCCGGCGCTCGAACTCCGTCTCGTCCTCGATGTCGGGTCCGCGGCCGATGAAAACTTGGCGATGGGTGGGTTCGGTCTCGATCACCGTCGGCGACAGGCAGGCATTGTCGGTCGGCACGGTGCGCCAGCCGAGAAGCTTGAGGCCTTCGGCATCGAGGACGCGCTCGACCACGGACTCACAATAGATGCGCTGCGCCTGATTGGACGGCATGAACATGTGCCCGACCGCGTAGTGTCCGGGCTCAGGCAGCTTGATGTTCAGCGGCGGGCAGACCTCGCGGAAAAATTCGTGCGGAATCTGCACGAGAATACCGGCGCCGTCGCCGTCGCGCGGGTCGGCGCCCGCGGCGCCGCGATGGGTCAGGTTCTCGAGGATCTGTAGGCCATACTCGATGATCGTACGGCTCTTGCGTCCCTTCAGGTCGGCGACGAAGCCGACGCCGCACGAGTCATGCTCGTTGGCCGGATCATAGAGTCCTTGCGCTGGCGGCATGCCGTAGGGCACCGCCTTGAAAGATTCAGGAATGAGCGCGCGGCGTGTCATCGAGTTCGTAGGACCTCTGCTTCGTCCCAAGTCGCAGCGGGACCGTCTAGAGTTTGGCGAGCGGCCAGACCCTTCACCAGCATACGCGGATGGCGTGAAGCGAAGAACCGGCCATTAGGGGGCTAGCGCCCCTTTGCGCTACCGAATGCGGGGGTGAGACCAAGTTTCGCATCTCTCGCGAGGCTAGAGAGCCCCGCGCCGCAGCCTCCAGTACAAAGGTCAGCAAGCCTGTCCTATTTAAGCCCAAAATGACAGATTTGCAAGGGGTGCACAAGAAAGATTCGGCGGGATTTGGCTCCCACGGGCCGCTCGGTCGTTCACCTGGTTCTGGCGGAGGCGTGATTTGACGTGAGCGCGCCTGCGCTGGCCTACTCGGGGCGCAATTAAGCATGCCGGCGCCCCCCAAGTTCCGGCTCATTCACTGACCCAATTCAGGAGCTGACATGACCTACCAGACGAAGAAAATCTCAGGCCTCGCCGTTGGCTGCGCCTTTGCCGCTGCACTCGGGATGGCCGCATCGAGCCAATCGGCGGCGGCTGCGGACGAAAAAAAGGAGAAGTGCTACGGCGTGGCCAAGGCCGCCGACAACGACTGCGCCGCGGGCGAAGGCACGACCTGCGCCGGGACCTCCAAGATCGACTATCAGGGCAATTCGTGGAAGCTCGTGCCGGCGGGCACTTGCGTCACCATGGAGCTGCCCGACGACCGCAAAGGCAGCCTCGAGGCGCTCGACCGCGATCTGCCCCCCGCCTAAGGCCGTCATGACGGCGCTTGGTTCACATGGCGACAGCTCGATCCCGCTTCGCGCCGGGGTCGGGCTGAAGCCCCAGCACTATCGCGACATCCTGGATGGCGCACCCGATATCGGCTGGTTCGAGATCCATGCGGAGAACTACATGGGCGAGGGCGGGCCGCCCCACGCCTTTCTCACGGCCATTCGCGAGCGCTACCCGGTGTCGCTGCATGGCGTCGGACTGTCGATCGGCGGCAGCGGACCGCTCGACAAGGATCATCTCGCCCGCCTCAGGGCCTTGATCGACCGGTATCAGCCTTCGCTGTTTTCCGAGCACCTAGCCTGGTCGAGCCACGACACTGTCTATCTCAACGATCTCCTGCCGCTGCCCTACACGGACGAGACGTTGGCCACGGTTTGCGGCCATGTCGATGAGGTGCAGGAGGCGCTTCAGCATCGAATGCTGCTGGAGAACCCGTCCACCTATCTGGCGTTCGCCGAGACCTCCATGAGTGAGGTCGACTTCCTGCGCGAGATCGTGCGGCGGACGGGATGCGGGCTGTTGCTCGACGTCAACAATGTGTTCGTCCAGGCCGCTAATCACGGTATTGACGCCACCGCCTATCTCGACAGCTTTCCGGCCGAGCATGTGGGCGAGATCCATCTGGGCGGTCATGCCGAAGACGCCGACGACGATGGCTCGGCCTTGCTCATCGACGATCACGGGCGGGAGGTGGCCGATCCCGTCTGGGGGCTGTACGCGCACGCGCTTTCGCGGACGGGCGTGCAGCCGACCCTGATCGAATGGGACAATGACGTGCCCGATTGGCCCACGCTGTTCGCCGAGGCGAAGCGGGCCGATGCCGTCATCGACGACCGGCGTAGCAATCGCATGGCGTCGTAGTGAAGCCCCCGGCGGAGCTTGAGGGCGAATTTGCCCGCGCCGTGCTCGATGCGGACGCAGACGTGCCGGCGCCGCTCGTGCGCAAGGCGGGCGGAACTCCGGCGCGGCGCTTCGACGTCTACCGGAACAATGTCCATGCCAGCCTGATCGACGTGCTCTCGGCGCGCTTTCCCGTGGCGGCGCGCCTCGTGGGCGAGGAGTTCTTCCGCGCCATGGCGCGCGTCTACGTGGAAAAGGAGCCGCCGCGCTCAGCCGTGCTGCTGACCTACGGTGCGGGCTTTGCCGACTTCGTCGCACGGTTTCCGCCCGCGGCGCCGGTTCCCTATCTCGCCGACGTGGTGCGCCTCGAATGGGCGTGGCACACAGCCTATCACGCAGCCGACGCGGCGCCGCTTCCGCTCGCCGCGCTGGGAGAGGTGGCTGGCGGCGCTGAGCATGCCGTCCTCGCGCTACACCCCTCGCTTGGAGTGGTGCGCTCGACCTATCCGGTGGTCACCATCTGGCAGCTTGCGGTGCGGGAGGGGGAGGACGAGCCGTCGCGCCTTCCGGCCGACGGCGAGGACGCGCTGGTGGCCCGGCCCACGCTCGAGGTGGAGGTGCGCCGTCTGCCGGCAGGCGGCGCGGGCTTTATCCTCGCGCTGCAGGACGGTGCCACGCTTCACGAGGCGGCAGACCGCGCGTTGGGCGAGGCGCCGGCATTCAACCTCCAGTCCAATCTTGCGGGGCTCATGGCGAGCGGCGCCATTATCGGCGTTGGCGCGAGACCTTAACGAAACCTTTCCCCAATAGATGAAACCCGTTAAGGCGCGCGTAAGTTGTGGGGCGTAGGCTTGCCGTCAGCCGCCCTGCAAGTGTTCTGCGTAACGGAGCGGCACTCCTGGCAGGTATCTCTCCCATAGCACCTGCGAACTGAGAAGGGCGCCCTCGCTCACGGAGGACGCCCTTCTTGTTAGCGTCAGACGACGTCGGGAACGGCGGCCTAAGCCGCGGCCTTGCTGTCGATGACCTTGGGCTTTTCGGTTTCCGCCTTGGTCGTGATCTCAATGGTGCGGGGCTTCATAGCCTCGGGCAACTCGCGCACCAGATCGACATGCAGCAAGCCATTATCGAGACTGGCGCTCCTCACCACGACATAGTCGGCGAGCTGAAAGCGCCGCTCGAAGCTTCGCGAGGCAATGCCGCGATGCAGGAACGTGGCGTTCTCCTGCTCGCCATGCTTCTCGCCTCGAATCGAAAGCGTGTTCTCCTTCACCTCGATATCGAGGTCGGCATCGCCGAAGCCGGCGACGGCCATGGAGATGCGATACGCGTTCTCGGCGATCCGCTCGATGTTGTAGGGCGGGTAGCTTGGGGTCTCGCCCTCGAACGAACTCAGCGTATCCAGTAAGGAGCCGACGCGGTCGAAGCCAATGGTGGAGCGGTAAAGGGGGGTCAGATCGAAGTGCCTCATGTCACATCCTCCGCAAGAAGCGATATGGTCGTGCCCGCTCTTTCCGACGAGCCGGGCCCTCTAAAAACGCAAGCCTGACGGCCTCGCGCAGCGAGGGATATGGGAACCCGGTATATTCTCGTCAAGAGGACTACTGTGCTGAATACAAAAGCAAAACGCTAAGGCCGATCCGGGTGCGCGGGCCCGCGCACCGCCGCCGCGCCGATCGGCAGGGATGTGGTCAATGATGTGTCCATGGCGCGCGGCGCTGCTATAAGGAATTCGCACACCGGCGTGCGGCTTCCGCCGGGGCTAGGGGCTCTTCACGTTCATGGATCTCGTTTCGACACCGAAAAACCCGATTCCGCTTGGGGCGTCGTCGGGTTATCTCGATATCCGCAAAGGCGTCCGGATTCGCTATGCGAGCTGGCAGTCGGCGCTCGGCGAGCGGCGCGGCACCGTGTGCATCTTTCCCGGCCGCAACGAGTTCATCGAGAAATATTTCGAGGTCGTCGGCGAGCTGCGCCGCAGGGGGTTTGCCGTCGCCATACTCGATTGGCGCGGGCAGGGGGGCTCGAGCCGGCTGACGCGAAGCCTGATGAAGGGCCATGTGCGCGACTTCGCCGACTACGAGGAGGACCTCCACCACTTCATGAAAGGGGTGGTGCTGCCGGATTGTCCGGCGCCCTATTTTGCGCTGGCTCACTCCATGGCGGCCACGGTGCTGTTCAACGCCGCGACCAAGCGGGGCTGCTGGTTCAGCCGCATGGTCATGACCGCGCCGATGGTCAAGCTCATGGGCCTCCCCATGTCACAGGGGCTCTGCGCGCGACTGGCGGACGGCCTGACGCTGTGCGGTTTCGGCAAGCAGATCGTGCCCGGCGGCAACAAAAAGTACTGGACAAGCGAGGAGTTCGAGGGAAACCCGCTCACCTCGGACCGGGAGCGCTTCTTCCGCAACCTCGCCGTGCTGCGCGCGGCTCCCGGGCTTGCCGTGGGGCCGCCCACCATCGGTTGGCTTAATGCGGCGTTCGAGGCCATGGCGCAGCTTGGCGATGAAAAGTTCGCGCCGCGCATCAGGGTGCCGGCGCTGATGGTGGCGGCGGGCGACGATCAGGTCGTGTCGAGCAAGGCGATCGAGGATCTCGCCTCGCGGCTTCGCGCGGGCTCGCAGCTCGTGCTTAGGGGCGCGCGCCACGAGATCCTGCAAGAGCGGGATTCGATCCGCGAGCAATTCTGGGCGGCCTTCGACGCCTTCATTCCGGGCGTCGCGCTCAGCAAAGCCAGCTAGACCGCCAGCATCTCGACGGCCGCGGCGTGCAGACTGCGATCGCCGGCGGCGAGGATGCGGCCGCCGTCCCGCGGATCGCCGCCGTCCCAGGTGGTGACCATGCCGCCGGCGCGTTCGATGATCGGGATCAGCGGCAGGATGTCGAACGGTTTGAGGCCCGCCTCGACCACAAGGTCGATATGGCCGAGGGCCAGCAGGCAGTAATTGTAGCAATCGCCGCCGAAGCGTCTCAAACGCACCGCCCGGCTCAAGCGTTCGAAGCGCTCGGCGTCGCGGCCTTCAAACATGTCGGGCGTTGTCGAGGCGAGAGCAGCATCGGCAAGCGACGGGCAGGCGCGAACCTGCATGGGTCTCGTTTCGCCGTCGTGGCGGAAGAAGGCTTCCCGTTCGCCGCTCCAGAAGCGCTCGCGGGTGAAGGGCTGGTCCATTAGGCCGAGAAGCGGTGCGCCGGCCGCTGTGAGCCCAATCAGCGTGCCCCAAAGCGGCTGGCCCAGGATGAAGGCGCGGGTGCCGTCGATCGGATCGATGATCCAGCAATAATCGGAGGTCCCGGGGGATGTGCCGAACTCCTCGCCGACAATGCCGTGGGAGGGATAGGCCTCGGCCAGAGCCTGCCTGATCGCGGCCTCGGCGTCGCGGTCGGCCGCGGTCACGGGGTCGAAGTCATCGCCGCCTTTATGGTCAACGGCGCCGCCCGTCCGAAAATGCGGCAATATGACCGCTCCGGCCCTATCGGCGAGGCTGTGGGCAAGGGCCAAATAGGCCTGGAAATCGGGTTGTTCGGGCTTGGACACGGGTCAAGGCTTGGCGGTGTTTGCCCTTAGGAGTCAAGGCCTGGCGACGGTTGAGAGCCGTGAGGTCAAGACTTCCTCGGCGGCCACATGACAGTTCTGCACCAGTGTCTCAAGAATGCCGCGAGCCCGGTAGAGCTATCTTGATTTTTGTGCGCCGCAATGACATATTGTTGCAATGCGGCATGGCTCTCCAGGCTGTGCCGTTGCCCTCCTTGGGCGTTTCCTCCCTAGACTTGGGCCGTTCGTTCAATCGGACGGCCCATTTTTTTTGTCAAATCGCCTTTCGCGCTATTCGGCAGCAGCCCGCGGAATGGCGAGACCGGGCACGCCGGGCACGAGCCCGCGCACCATCGTTTCGAGGCTTGCGCGAAGCCGCTCGAAGCCGGCCGACTTTTCGAATCGGGTTTCATCCATATAGAGCGCGCGATTGATTTCAATTTGAAGAACGTGCTGCGCCTTATGGGGGCGGCCGTAATGCTCGGTGATGTAGCCGCCAGCATAAGGCTTGTTCAACGCCACGGCATAGCCGAGGGCTTTGAGCTGGCTCGCCGCGAGCCGGGTCAGCTCGCCGCTGCATGAGGTGCCGAAGCGGTCGCCGAGGACGAAATCCGGGCGTCCCGTGCCCTGATCGGCGATCGGGTTCGACGGCATGGAGTGGCAGTCGATCAGCACCGCGAGACCAAATTCCCTTTTCGCCTCAAGGAGTAGCGCCGCGAGCGTGTCGTGATAGGGCGTATAGAGCCGGTTGATGCGTTCAAGCGCTGCTTCCACGGAGAGCGGCTCGCGATAGATCTCGTCGGACTCCGAGACGATGCGGGCGATGGTGCCGAGCCCACCGACCACGCGGACCGACTGGGTGTTGGCGTAGTGGGGCAGGCCGCCGCGGAACAGGACCGGATCGAGCTCATACGGCTCCCGGTTCACGTCGAGATATGCGCGCGGGAAATGGGCATGGAGGAGGGGGGCGCCGAGATCAGTGACGAAGGCGAACAACTCCTCGACGAAGGCGTCCTCCGAGCGCCGCAAGGTGTGCGGGTCGAGCCGGGAGGCGGCGAGGAAGGTGCTGGGGTAGACGCGGCCGCTATGGGGGGAGTTGAACACCAGCGGAACCCTCAGTTCCGCCGGCCGCGCCACGAAGAAGGGCGGGTTTAGCTCCGTCTCGATCGCCTCAGCCTCGCTCAGGCTCATGGCCTACCCTTGATTTTAGCCGTGATGCGGGGTCCGCCGGCCTTGGAATCCTAGCCTGTAAACTCTGCCAACGAGAGCTGACCCTGTCTAGGCGTGTTCTGTCTTGTGCCCGGCCCAAATAGAAGCAATGATTTGGGGTTCAGTAAGGGGGGCGGCCCCATTTGACCTTTTTGGCCAAGGGGCAATCGCTCGTTTACCAAGTTCGTGTACGCCCAACAGGCGAGAGTTTTAGGGGGACGGGGAATATGGAGGCGAACGATCCACGGGCACGCAGCGTGCAGCGTATTCTGCTTGCCGAGGACGACGATGATATGCGCCGCTTCTTGGTCAAGGCGCTTGAGAAGGCCGGCTACGACGTCGTGTCGTTCGGCAACGGCCTTGAGGCCTATGAGCGGCTGAAAGAAGAGCCCTTCATGCTCCTCCTCACCGACATCGTGATGCCGGAGATGGACGGCATTGAGCTGGCGCGCAAAGCATCCGAGCTCGATCCCGATCTCAAGATCATGTTCATCACGGGTTTCGCCGCCGTGGCGCTCAATCCGGACAACAACGCGCCGAAAGACGCCAAGATCCTGTCGAAGCCGTTCCACCTGCGCGACCTGGTGGATCAGGTGGAGCGGATGCTCGCGGCGTAACGCGCGATCCGGCAAACGGCGGGTTGCCTAGGCTGGCCGCTACCCGATATAGAAGGGCGCCTTGCGGTCCAAGGCAGCGGGCGGTTAGCTCAGCGGTAGAGCACTACGTTGACATCGTAGGGGTCACTGGTTCGATCCCAGTACCGCCCACCATTTTT
>Ga0307380_10004480_pt1 | contig 18861 bp, 19 predicted proteins | sample UN3MG_FD_202239 | JGI IMG/M metagenome (GOLD analysis project Ga0307380, IMG submission 202239) | Soil microbial communities from Risofladan, Vaasa, Finland - UN-3 | ecosystem: Environmental > Terrestrial > Soil > Coastal area > Acid sulfate soil | place: Finland: Risofladan, Vaasa | collected...
CCGATGCCATCGCCCCTAATTAGTGTAATGGTATATGCCAATATATATCTCCGCGCTAAGATTCAAAGCCACCATGCCTCTTAATATAAGGGATAAGCCCGCCCTCTTTAAGTATCACGAGCATCACATCGGGGAACTTTCCTGTGGTGAGCTCGGTTCCGCTGGTAAGATTCTTCACTGTTCTTCCCGCAAGGTCAACCTCAAGCGTATCGCTATCATTGATCTTTTCAGTGTCGCATATCAATACGGGAAGCCCGATATTGATGGCATTTCTATAAAAGATGCGCGCCGCTGACTTCGCCAGGACAGCAGCCACGCCAGCCATCTTGATTACGATAGCGGCATGCTCCCGGCTTGAGCCAAGCCCGAAGTTCAAACCTGCAACGACGAAATCGCCTGGCTTCACCATTGTACAAAAGCCGGGTTCAACATCTTCAAGGGTGTGCTTTGCCAATTCCGGAAGATTACTCCTAAGATGGAAGTACCTTCCCGGGCAGATGTGATCGGTGGAAATATTATCACCGAATTTAAAGGCTTTTCCCCTTAGCATTTACATTAGCTCCCTGGGGTCGGTGATCTCGCCAGCGATGGCGCTCGCCGCGGCAGTAGCCGGGCTTCCCAAGTAGATATGGGCCTCTGGATTTCCCATGCGCCCCCTGAAATTGCGGTTGGCTGTGGAGAGGCAAGCCTCCCCATCCCCCAGCACTCCCTGGTGTACCCCAACGCATGGGCCACAACTCGGCGGCAGAAGCACCGCCCCAGCCTCAAGGAAGGTCTGGATATATCCAGCGCTAATCGCTTCTTTAAGTACATCCAAAGATGCCGGGGCAACGAGCAGCCTAGTTTTAGGATAACGTCTTTTTCCATTCAGAATTGCGGCCGCTACCGCCAGGTCATCCAGGCGACCGTTGGTACAGGTGCCGATGAAAACCTGGTCGACTTTCGTGCCCGCTAGCTCTCTCGCCAGGGCGATATTATCTACTGCGTGAGGTCTAGACAATGTGGGCTCAAGGCTAGAAGCATCGATGGTGATCACTTGCTCATACATGGCATCATGATCAGGGCACAAAGCGTGAAAAAGAGCACCGCGACCGCGAGATTCAAGATAGGCTTGTGTAGTCCCATCCGTAGGGAAAAGCCCCGTCTTGGCCCCTGCCTCCACTGCCATATTAGCCAGGGTGAAACGACCCGCCATGCTCATATTTGCGATAGCCTCTCCTGAGAACTCCAGCGATTTGTAAGTGGCGCCATCAGCACCAAGGCTCCCGATAAGGTGCAGGGCAAGGTCCTTTGCATATACTCCCTTGGCGAAGCGACCACTTACCTCTACCTTGAAGCTCTCAGGTACCCTGAGCCAGGTCTTTCCTAAAGCAATGGCTATGGCAACATCGGTGGAGCCCATACCAGTGGCAAAAGCCCCTAATGCCCCTGCGGTCACGGTGTGGGAATCAGCGCCGAGGATCACCTCCCCCGGGTTAGCATAGTATTCCAACACCAGCTGGTGGCAAACCCCTTCCCCCACATCGCAAATCTGGACGCCGCTCTTTCGGGCGAACTGACGTAGGGTAATGTGGTCATTGGCAAGCTCTCGTGACGGGCAGGGAGCAGCGTGATCAAGAAAAAGGACTACCCTATCTGGATTGGCTGCCTGCCCAAGGCCGCTCTCTTCAAGTTGCCGCAGCGCTAGAGGGCCAGTGCCATCCTGGAGGAAGGCAAGATCGACCCTGGCGATGATGATATCTCCAGCATGGGCATCGCTCCCTGAATTCTCGCTCAGGATCTTCTCGGCGAGGGTCTTCCCCATAGCGTTAACCAATCACTGCGATGATACCATCTTTGGCCACGCGATCCCCAGGCTTCACCCTCAGCTCCCTAACCGTACCATCGATAGGGGTAGGGAGGACACTCTCCATCTTCATCGCCTCCAGGATCACGATGGTATCTCCTGCCTTAACCGCTTGTCCCAGCGTCACTTCGCATCTGATGATTATTCCGGGCATGGGGGCGAGTACAGCACCCTCAGGAGTCACCGCAGGTGTTTCTCTGGTCTCCTGCGTAGCTACGGGTTCCGCCGGTTTTGGTGGCGCTGCGCTAGCAGCCGGACTATTTATTGCAGGATGCCCACCAGCAGGCTCCACCTCTACCTGGTAATACTCATCACCCACAAATACATTATAAGCCTTAAGCCCCGGCCCCTTTGGCGGAACGGCCTTCTCCGCCTTCTCCTCCAGCTTACCAGCTTTCGCTTTGGCTATAAGTTCATCCTCCCGCTTAACGTCCTCTAAGGTCTTTGGTTTTGTCTCCGGTGGTGGCTCCTCCAACCCATATTTCCATTTCAGAAAGCGCATCCCGGTGGTGGGATAGAGGGCATAGATGAGCACATCGCCATCGTCCCTGGCGATTTCTTTTGTATCCGCCCTAGCCTTCTCCATCTCTGGCTCTAGTATATCTGCAGCGCGGCAGGTGATTGGCTCCTCACCACGCTCATACCCCTTGAGCGCTTTCTTTTGCACCTCAGGGTCGATATTAGCCGGAGGCTTGCCGTAGAGGCCATAGATATAGTCCTTGACCTGGCTGGAGATCATCTTGTATCTGCCCATGAGGACATTTTGCACCGCCTGAATCCCCACGATCTGGCTGGTGGGGGTAACCAGGGGGGGGTTACCCAGCTCCTTCCTGGTCTTGGGAAGCTCAGCATATACCTCATTGATCCTATCCAGTGCATCCGCTTCCTTTAGCTGGGATATCAGGTTAGTAGTCATGCCTCCAGGAATCTGGTGCACCAGCACCCCGGTATCGATGACCGACATCTTGGTGGTACCCAGGAAGTCGCGGTATTTAGGGGCAATGGACTCGATATACTGCCCCAGTTTAAAAAGATAGGCCAGGTTAAGCCCAGTGTCCCGCGGCGTCCCCTCAAGGGCGACCACAATAGGCTCCACCGCTGGCTGGGAAGAGCGTAGGGCAAACGGGGCCAGGGCGGTATCGATAATGTCCACCCCAGCCTCGGCGGCCTTGAGGCAGCTCATAGACGCCATACCGCTGGTATAGTGAGTGTGGAACTGGATTGGTATCTTTATTACCGCCTTGAGGGCGCTAACTAGCTCATAGATGTCATAGGGGGCAGCGAGTCCGGCCATATCCTTGATGCAAATGCTGTCAGCTCCCATATCCTGAATTATAAGCGCTTTCTTGACATAATAATCTATGTTGTAGGTCGGCCCCCCTAATTTCCGCTCAGTGAGGGAGTAACATAATGTACCCTGGATGTGCTTGCCACACTCCTTGATCGCCTTAAAAGGAGCCTCGAAATTACGCTCATCATTCACCGCATCGAAGACGCGAAAGATATCGATGCCTACCTTCGCTGCCTGATGGACGAAAGCGAATACTACATCGTCGGCATAGTGGCGATAGCCCACCAAGTTCTGCCCTCGAAGCAGCATCTGAAGCGGGGTATTAGGCATCAGCCGTTTCAAGAGGCGAGGTCTCTCCCAGGGATCCTCATTGAGAAACCTTGTTGGCACATCGAAAGTAGCTCCACCCCACACCTCCGCAGAATAAAATCCTGCCTTATCCATCTCCGCGGCGATGGCTTCCATATCCTCAGTACGCATCCTAGTTGCCAGCGATGACTGATGCCCATCTCGGAGGGTGGTATCGGTGATTTTAAGCGGGTTCTTCTTCTCCATACGATCTCCTCCTTCTAAGGGGGGCTGGGGCGCATATTCTTATTTGCCACGATATACGCATCCTCATCATCTCCGCAAGCCCCCAATATTTCCAATAGCTCATCCTAGGGCGCGGCACTGCGGGCACTGCCAGGGTCTCCTCCTCCTCAAACCGGTCGATGGCCGCCAGGATCGCCGCCATGACCCCCTCTTTTTCATGCATTCTTTCTCACTATAGCGGGATGTTGCCGTGTTTCTTGGGGGGATTTGAGTCCCTCTTATTTTGCAGCATATCCAGTGCCTTTATCAACCTGGGGCGGGTCTCCCTGGGGTCGATCACATCATCGAGATAGCCCCGGGCCGCCGCTATATAGGGATTGGCGAACTTCTCCTTATACTCCGCGACCAGATTCGCTCTGGTCTCCTCGGGGTTCTCCGACTTTCGGATGGCCTCCCTATGTATGATGTTCACCGCACCATCGGGCCCCATAACCGCGATCTCGGCAGTGGGCCAGGCGAAGTTGATGTCGCTCCTGAGGTGCTTGCTGCTCATAGCTACATAGGCACCGCCGTAGGCTTTACGGGTGATCACGGTCACCTTTGGCACTGTGGCCTCGGAGTAGGCATAGAGCAGCTTAGCGCCGTGCCTGATGATCCCACCATATTCCTGATGGACACCGGGCATATACCCTGGGACATCGCAGATGGTGATTATGGGGATGTTAAAGCAATCGAGGAAGCGCACAAACCGGGCAGCCTTGTCGGAGGCATCGATATTGATACACCCCGCCGATATGGAGGGCTGCTGGGCCACGATGCCCACCGAGCGCCCCCCGAGCCGGGCAAATCCAGTAAGGATGTTCGGGGCGAAGTGCTCATGAACCTCCATGAATTGGCCATTATCGAACACCCTCCGGATAACCTCTTTCATATCGTAGGCTTTACTAGCATCCTCGGGTATGATGTGAAGAAGCTCCTCATCTCTCCTATCGGGGTCATCGGCATTTTTCTCAAAGGGAGCTTCCTCCATGTTGTTCTGGGGGAGGTAGGTGAGGAGCTGGCGCACCATCTTCAGGCACTCCTCCTCGTTTGGGGCTACAAAGTGGCAATTCCCGCTCTGGCTGGCATGAACCATCGCCCCTCCCAACTGCTCAAGGGTCACCTCCTCGCCGGTCACCGCCCTGATGACATCGGGGCCGGTGATATACATCTCCCCCATTCCTTGAACCATAAAAATGAAGTCGGTGATCGCCGGAGAGTATACCGCGCCGCCAGCGGCCGGGCCCATGATCACCGATATCTGGGGGATCACCCCCGATGATAGGGTATTTCTGACGAAGATCTCACCATATCCGGCGAGGCTCTCCACCCCCTCCTGAATCCTGGCCCCGCCACAATCCAAAAGGCCAATTAAGGGCGCCCCGTTCTTCACCGCCATGTCCATGACCTTACAGATCTTCTCAGCGGCCACCTCCGATAGCGAGCCCCCGAGGACGGTGAAGTCCTGAGAGAAGATATAAATAAGCCTGCCATCTACCTTGCCGTATCCAATGACCACCGCATCGCCCAGGAACTTCTTATCCCCGAGGCCGAACTCGGTGGCGCGGTGGGTGACGAAGGGGTCCAGCTCCTCGAAGCTGCCCTCATCGATGAGATAGGAGATTCGCTCCCTGGCGGTGAGCTTGCCCTTCTCATGCTGCGCTGCGATGCGCTTTTCGCCCCCACCCAGCTGCGACTCCGCCCTCAGTTTGGCCAGAATTTCCAGCCTTTCTTCAATCGCCATTTCCCCTCCCGACTAGCAGGTTTGTGAAAACGCTCACTTTGTGAAAGCAGTCACATAGTGCATTATATAATGCTAAACCTAAAAATGCAACCAAGTTTACTCGTACGATAGATTAGCGACACGTCGCCTTTCGCCCGCTTTTCCCCGTCATTGCTACGAAAATACACTTATATGTCTGGACGAACCCTACGCACATGTCATTCCCGCGCAGGCGGGAATCTAGACCGACCAGTCTCTGGATTCCTGCTTCCGCAGGAATGACAGCCAAAGCCGGTACAAACATACACCATTTTCATCCTCTGTAGTGCCGCTGGCGAGAGGCATGCTGGATTGCGACCCCGATGTATCGGGGACGGCAATCTCACCTCTAAACTCCCCAGGGCTCTTTCACCACAGAGCTCCCGGGGATGAGAAAAGGGCGAAATCAACCATACTATATATCACATGTCTATCTGAGCGAGATCGTGAAGTTAATCATCCTCACTCCTCCGCCGGGCAATGGAATCCGCTACAAAGAGCAGCTTCCTTGCCCTATTGGCGATAGGAATATCGATCATCTTGCCATCAAGAGAGGTTGAGGCGAAGCCCTGGGCCACAGCGGCCTCAAAGGCGTCAACCACCCTTCTAGCATGGGCTATCTCCTCTGGCGAGGGGCTAAAGATACGGTTCACCGACTCTATCTGGCTGGGGTGAATAAGGAACTTACCCCCAAAGCCAAGCCTTCGAGCGAGCCTGGCCTCATTAACCAGCCCCGCTTCATCCTTGAAGTTATTATAGGGGGTGTCCACTGCGACAACATCGGCCGCCTTGGCGGCGATGACAACCATCGTCCGGGGATAAAGAAGCTCGCTGCCCTCCTCGGTGCGTATCATGCCCGTATCCAAGGTGAAATCCTCAGCACCAAAAGAGATGCCTACAACCCGGGGTGAGGCACTGGCGATCTCGAAGGCGTGGAGCAGCCCCATGGCAGTCTCCACCCAGGGAAGAAGCCTGACATGACCCGCGGCGATCCCTCTTTCTTGTTCCAGAAGCGCAATGATCGCCGCCATCTCTGTTACGTCATGCGCCGTAGCAGGCTTGGGCTGGCTGATACCATCGACCCCGGGGATGATGACAGCCTCTAGATCCTCCCGCGCCAGTCCGCTGGCGAGTGAATTGATACGCACAAAGACCTTTCGCCCTTTTTGCGTCTCCCCTCTCTTCGCCCTCGCCAGCATAGCTAGCGTATCCCTTGCCAGGGCTCTGGCACTAGCTTTCTCTGAAGTGGGCACCGAATCTTCCAGGTCCAAAACGAGCGCATCGACAGGCAGATTCCACACTTTATCAATCATGTTTTGCCGGTTGCCGGGGACAGAGAGTAGAGTTCTAAGCGGCTCCACTTATTACCTCCGTGCTGCTAAAGGCTAGTATGGTGTTTCTGCCAGATAGTTGTCAAGTATTCTCAACGCCACAGGCTTGTGCTAGAATCTGAGGCGATGAGTACCGCTCTTGGCGTTACCGTATGTGGCAATCGGGAGTTCCGCTGGGGTGAGCGAACCTTCATTATGGGGGTGTTGAACCTCACGCCGGATTCCTTCTCCGGCGATGGGCTGGGAGATGACATCGCTGCTGCCCTTGCCCAGGCAAGACGCCTGGTGGCTGAGGGTGCTGACATCCTCGATGTGGGGGGTGAGTCCACCCGTCCCCAATCGTCGCCGGTATCTGCCGAGGAGGAGCTGGCACGGGTGATCCCGGTGATTGAAAAGCTGGCCGGGGAGGTTGCGGTGCCCATCAGCATCGACACCTACAAACCTGAGGTGGCCATGCATGCCCTTGAGGCTGGTGCCAGGATGATCAATGATATCTGGGGCTTAAGGCGTAATCCCTATCTTGCCCAGCTTGCTGCAGAATGGGAGGTACCCCTGGTTATCGCGGCTAACCAGCGGGAAACCACCTACGATCAGATCGTCCCTGAGGTTATTGCTTCCCTGAGTCAGGGAATTGATCTAGCGCGGGACGCGGGGGTGGTCTGGGAGAATATCATCATCGACCCGGGTATCGGCTTCGGCAAGACCCTGGAGGGAAACCTTGAGCTCATCCGGCGGCTGGGCGAGCTCAAGGCGCTAGGACGGCCGATCCTCTTGGGCACGTCGCGCAAATCGATGATCGGGCTGGTATTAAACCTGCCTCCTGAGCAACGTTTGGAGGGGACAGCGGCCACCATCGCCCTGGGCATTGCCGGGGGCGCTGATATAGTGCGGGTGCACGACGTGCTGCAGATGGGACGCGTGGCCCGTATGACCGATGCCATTATCAGGGGAAGGTGAACTTTATATGCAGGTCTACCTTGGCCTCGGTTCCAATTTAGGTGAGCGCCAGGCAAATCTGGCAAGGGCGCTGAAAATCCTTAGCGATAGTGTTCACATAGAGCAGGTCTCCTCCCTCTACGAGACCGAACCCGTGGGACACATCGAGCAGCCCTTATTCCTCAATGCCGTCTGCCGCGCGCAAACGGAGCTAGGCCCCCTGCAACTGCTCTCGCTGATAAAAGGGATCGAAGCCAGCCTGGGGAGAGTGCCGGGCTTCCCCAATGCCCCTCGCTCCATTGACCTTGACATAATACTCTACGGCGACCTGGTTATGGAGACCCCCGAGTTAACCATTCCCCACCCCCGTTTTATGGAGCGAGCCTTCGTGCTAATCCCCCTTCTCGAGATCGCCCCCGATCTCCGCCACCCGGTAAGCGGTGATCGAATAAAGGATATGGCAGCTGTAGTCGAGGGGCAGGATGGGGTGAAAAAGATAGGTGAACTAAAGACTGAAGATGTATGAGATAGACGAAATACTTGCTCTAGTTTCCGAGAGTCTAGCATTCGCCGGCACCTGAGCCGCCTGCGAGTCATGTAAGAGCGAGATAGCAGCATAGACGCAGCCCTGCCGGACGGACTTGGAGGATTGAAACATAAGCTATATAGCTAGAAAACAGAAGGGCCTAAAAACCGTTGAGATCGATGGTATAGGGCTAGTTCTATTTGAACGCAGCAAGCGGGCAAAGCATCTGAACATCTCCGTGAAACCTTTGAGAGGCGTTCGAGTTGCTGTTCCTTATAGACTGTCACTTAAAAAAGCCGAGGAATTTGTTCACGCGAAGTCGGATTGGATAAACAAGCATCTGGAAAGGATAAAACAGTATGAGCGAGAATATGAAGCCAACTCACAGAATGCCCCTGGTATCGACAGGGCAAAAGCGAAAAGAAAACTATCCCGAAGGCTCAAATACCTGGCAGATAAGCACGGGTTTACCTATGAAAGGGCGTTCATCCGAAATCAAAGGACAAGGTGGGGCAGTTGCTCTCAGAAAAACGACATCAGCCTCAATATGAAACTCGTCCGGTTGCCGGATGAATTGATGGATTACGTGATCCTGCATGAGCTTGCCCATACCCGATGCAAGAACCACAGCAGCGAATTCTGGGCCGAGTTGGATAGACTTGTCGGAAACGGGAAGGGTATGGACGCTCAATTGAAAGCATACGGACTGGGATTATTATAATAGCACCATATCCGATCGATTAATTCGCCCAGCCAGGCGTATTTGGGACAACCCGACAGAAAAATGCAACCCAACTTGCATCCGGCCATAGCCTATCATTTCTAGCCTGTTCCCGCGCCGGGCCATTTCACAAGAGTAATTTGCAGTTCTATAATCTGGCCGATCGGAGAAACCCACCAAAAAGGCTTATGCTATATCAACATCAGATGGTACGCTTGCCTAGTCAGGCGAAATGTATCATATATGCCACAGCTATACTTTGCAGATCTTTATCATGGTGCCGTAGTGCTTCGCCTTATATTGCCAGCACAACCTCATGTTGCAATTTTATGACTGTATCACGTAAGCACACCCATCCGGCTACCACGACCGCAGGGCTTACAGTCGCCATTTGACCGCGTATCAGCGAAGTGATAGCCCTTTACCTGCTTGGACGGCTGCGATTCTCCCGGAAAGCCCATTCCCCACAGATGGCCTCCTCAACAGCAAGTCGCTTGCTCTGGTAGAAGACGCTCATCGAGGAGATGGGATATACCCTGATAAGACCTGTTTGACACGACCACTGTAGTTGATGCGGTAAATCCCTGGATAATTAGATTGCGATAGCGGGCTAAGATGAAGAAGAGCAGCACAGGTCTTGATTCCAACATGGGAGGGATGCTATAGTATATGCAGGGCCGGTTAACCGATCTGATATACTCCCTGATAGAGCATAAGGACGAATTTATCCGCTACCACGACGTGCAGTCGATCATCTTCTTCGGTGCCATAACCGCAGCTTGTATTGTCTTTAGCTTCTCGCAGTGGATTCCCGGCCACGTGGGTGTTTTGTTCACCGCTATCATATCGCCTGGGGGACTCTTTGCTTTTTATTATACGGAGCGTGCTCACGGTGAAAGTCTGCCAGGGAAAGCGCTACAGGCTGCCCGTGGCCGGCGACCTGGCCGGGAGATGCTCGCCAGAGCGAGACAAGGTTTAACTGCCAGGGATAGGGCTGTAAAGGCACAGGGCAGAGCGGATCAGGCTACCCCTGATTTCGTCTATGTAGTCGTGAGGCGAAATAGCATATTTGATTGATGGATTGTAATATATGAGTTTTAAAAAGCTGCCAAAACTGCGAATAGGTGATTTGGAAGCTAACCTGGCCATTGTTCAGGGAGGAATGGGCGTTGGTATTTCCTTATCAGGTTTAGCCTCGGCTGTTGCAAATGAGGGTGGTATTGGAGTTATTGCTGCTACTGGGATTGGTTGGCTTGAGCCTGATTCAGGCATAAATTTCAAGGAGGCAAACAAGAGAGCCTTGAGCAAAGAAATAAAAAAGGCAAGGGAGATGACAACGGGCGTTATTGGTGTAAACATAATGGTAGCTCTTTCAGATTCTCATGATCTCGTACAGGTTGCAGTGGATGAAGGCGCAGATTTAGTTTTTCTTGGCGCAGGGCTTCCACTAAGGAATTATAATGCATCGTCGCCGGATAGCTCGAGAAAAGCCACAACCAAGATTGTTCCTATAGTATCTTCTGCAAGAGCGGCCGGAATTATATTTCGATATTGGCAAAGAAACTACAATCATGTGCCTGATGCTGTGGTTCTTGAGGGCCCACTGGCCGGTGGACACCTCGGGTTTAAAAAGTGGCAGATCGATGACCCTGACTATACACTGGAAAAGATACTGCCGGAGGTGATCTCCATTATAAAGCCCTATGAGCAGCATTTTAATAAAAGCATTCCAGTAATCGCCGCAGGCGGCATATACACAGGGGCTGATATTCATAAATTTATCCAGCTAGGTGCTCAGGGAGTGCAGATGGCAACCAGGTTTGTTGCAACTCACGAGTGTGATGCTTCCATAGAATTTAAGGAGGCATATGTAAAATGCAAAAAAGATGATATAATCATAATTGAGAGCCCCGTTGGATTGCCGGGAAGAGCTATACGAAACAGGTTTCTTGAAGATGTGTCATCGGGAGTTAAAAAGCCTTTTAAATGCCCCTGGAAGTGTCTGAAGGCCTGTGATTTTAGAAATGCGCCATACTGCATTGCCCTTGCATTAACCAATGCCAAAAAGGGAAACCTTGAAGAAGGATTTGCTTTTGGGGGAGCCAACGCCTATAGGTCAGATAAAATCACCCCTGTTAAGGAGCTTATAGAGGCTTTATTGGAAGAATATGAAAGGGCAGCATCTGCATAAAATGCTTCGCCTGATACAAGCAGACACGCTTCGGGCTTGCGCCCCCTTGCCCTTTGGGACGTTGCTTCCTCTGGTAGCAACGTCGTATACGCTGTAAACGTCAGGTGAATTTTCAGCATTGATGTCAAAGAGAGAGAGATAGAAAGGAGGTCAAAGTGAACATCTACGCAGGCAACTTGTCACACGAGCTCACCGAGGAGGAATTGCAGGAGGCTTTTAAAGAGTTCGGGGAGATTACATCCGCCAGAATCATCACCGACAGATACAGCGGCGTATCGAGAGGATTCGGATTTGTGGAGATGCCCAGCAAATCTGAAGCCGAGGCTGCGATCGCTGGACTGAACGGCAGGGAGTTGAAAGGACGAGCACTTACCGTTAATGAGGCGCGCCCTCGCACCGAAGGCCCTCGAGGTGGGGAACGGCGCTGATAAACGGTCCTAATTTCTAACAGATTTACAAGAGCCTATTGCACAAAGCAAAAAATTTGAATAAGTTCCCCCACTAGGCTGCTAAAATCGCTATCACAATGGCATGATGGCTCCATTATTAGTCTCAAGATAGGCTTTCCAGTGGGCCTATTCCTCACTGTAATGAGAAGATCCGTGTTTATGCAACAAGCTCATAATAGAGCTTCCCGGGGGGGCTGAGGTTTCACTCGCTTTGGGTGAGAGGAGACTAATACTTCCTTGCGGAAATCCGCGTCACTTCTTGACTACCCCTAGGGGGGGCTGACAGGCTTGGGAAATCGCATTCTCGAACAAGGTACTGAGACGTTTACTTTTACAACAAAGTACTAGCATAGAGTATATATGAGTGCTGGTTGATTAGGTTGCAGGGGTTACAGGGGTTACAGGGATTACAGGCTTTCCACTTCTCGGCCCAAACCCGCTAAAGGTTTTAAAAACTTTCTGTCCACCACACTTCTTGCAAATACCTAGAGCCTCACCATCACTCTGTTCTTTAATAATCCAGTGATGCACACAGGTAATCAGAGGGGGGGAGTCCAGGGTATCAGAAAGCGTCTCACCGTAAGTTAGAGAGTAACAACGTGATTTAAAAATTCTCACACCTTCCTGAATTCCATTATACCACATTTGAAACCAACACCCATAGCGAACTTTTTTGAATATTCGAATATTCAAACGGCTCTGCTTTAACCAAAAAGTCGGTGGGTACCCTGACGTAAGATTGTAAGGCAATATTTTAATGCTGAAAAACATAGCTCATAGATACCCGCTATTTGGGGGATACTTAATTAGTACTAAACATGGAATTCCTCAGGCTTGCTTCTGCTAAGCAGCCGTTTATGCCAGGGCGACCTATCCGCAGTTAGCAGCTTAACCTGGCTTTCGAGGGCTTCTACCTTATTCCGAGGCAACCCCGATCTAATCTGAAAGAGCAATTAACTCACACTATCAAGATAGTGGCGCCTCATAAAACCTCAGGCTATCCTCAAATCTGATAGAGCGCGTATAGCGCACCACTCCAATCAGTAGCAGTCTTGTTGGGTGCGAACGCCCCCGCGACATGGTACAATAGCGCGAGTCATAATCTCTATTGAAAAGTCCATTTCCCAGCATCCGCTAGATAGATGCCCTGAGTTTGAAAATGGGTTATAAAAGTATAAGCGATTATGGAATCATTGGAAATATGCTTTCTGCGGCCCTGGTAGGGATCGACGGCTCCATCGACTGGTGTTGCCTGCCCCAATTCGATTCCCCCAGCGTCTTTGCCGCGATATTGGATGATGAGAGGGGGGGGAGATTTCATATCAGGCCGCAGACGCCTTTTAAGTGCGGCCAAGCCTATCTACCCGATACTAACGTGCTTCAGACCACCTTCCAAACCGCGACAGGCACGGCCACTGTAACCGATTTCATGCCCTGCTACCTAATCTCTGGGCATCGACTGGCCCAATTCCCTGAGATCCATCGCGTGGCGCAGTGCACCGAAGGTGAGGTGTCACTGGAAATTATTTTTGAGCCGAGGCTAGACTACGCTCGAAGTAGGACACGATTAGATATCTCAAAATACGGAGTTACCGCAAATGGAGGGAAAGATACTCTAGCACTCTCCTCTTCGATTCCCTTTGCCACTCATGAAGATAGCGCTGTTAGCCGATTCACTCTTCAACAGGGACAAAAAAATGAGTCTGTCCTGCGATACGGCTCCGATACACCTGTGCCTCCCAGTGCCTATAAATCGGCAGGTAAATTAGAGAGAACCGCGGCATACTGGCAACATCAAACTGAAGGCATGGCCTGTTCGGGCACTTGGCGAGAGGCCATTGTGAGGTCTTATCTGGCCCTGCGCCTGCTGGTTTACTCACCAACAAGTGCCGTTATCGCGGCTCCAACCACATCATTGCCGAATGAAATCGGCGGCGAGCGTAACTGGGACTATCGCTTTTCATGGCTCAGAGATACCTCGCTAACGTTTAATGCATTTCACTGCCTATGGCACAGTGAAAAGGATTCAGGGTTCAGGAAGTGGCTGCTTAATGTATGCCGCAAGGGTGACTCCAGAAACCAGGTTTTCCATAAAATCGATTTTATGGAACCAGTTGATGAACAGGTGCTCGATCATTTTAGGGGATACCGGGACTCCCAGCCGGTACGAATCGGGAATGATGCCTATCGGCAACTTCAACTGGACGTTCCTGGTGAGGTTCTAGAGACCGCCTACAACTACTTCAACATCGGTGGCCACATCGGGCAATGCATCTGGGCACTCCTGGAGAGCTTTGTTAATGACGCGTGCGAGCTGTGGCAGAAACCCGACAGCGGTATCTGGGAGGTAAGGGGTGGCCCATATCATTTTGTGCATTCCAAGCTCATGTGCTGGGTAGCTGTGAACCGGGGAATCAAAATGGCCGAAAAGCTGGGGCACAGGAGAAACCTTGAGCGATGGGGAAGAACTGCCCGGGATATCAAGGATGACATTCTAACCAGGGGCTGGAACTCACAGCGGCGGGCTTTTACACAGCACTACGATACATTAGCTATGGACGCGAGTAATCTCCGCATGCCTCTCTACGGCTTCTTACCCATCTCTGACGAGCGGATAATGTCCACTATCGAACGCACCGTTGAAGAGCTGAGTTTAAATGGCCTTTTGTTCCGATATAGAGCCGACGAGATCGATGATGGACACAGCGGGTCGGAGGGAGCGTTCTTGTCGTGCTCCTTCTGGTTAGCGAGGGATTTGCTCCGGATGGGAAGGCTAGAAGATGCTGTCGCTATGTATCAAAGATTACTTGGCTACGGCAATCATATCGGGCTTTTTTCAGAAATGGCCGACCCAACTTCCGGAGAAGCCCTGGGTAATTTCCCTCAGGCCCTTACTCATCTAGAGGTAATCACCACTGGACTGGAGCTACTCCAAGCCATGCAAGGTAAAAACACTGCAGCAGGCAGATCGCCAGCATGACGCCGTGTAGCAGCATATCATCTCGCTAGCACAACCTCTCTTTACGGAGCTATGTTATAATTGGTAAAGATAGGGAAGGAGGACGCTGTGTTCGTTATAGAAGTACGGGAGCACTTTGATGCGGCGCACGCATTGAGGGGCTACCGGGGGAAATGCGAGAACCTTCACGGGCACCGCTTTGAGGTGATGGTAACGCTGCAGGCACAGGAGCTGGACCAGATCGGCTTGGCCTACGATTTTACGGTGCTCAAGCGGCACCTCAGGGAGATACTGGCAAGCTTTGACCACGTGTGTCTTAACGATGTACCACCCTTCGACCGTATAAACCCCTCCTCAGAGAACATCGCCACCACAATATATGAGGAGTTCCAGAAAAGGGAACTCCCCATCTCAAGCATCCAGGTCTGCGAATCTGCAGACTCCTGCGTTATCTACATGCCGGGTAAATAGGTTTAGGTCCTGGACTCTGATTCCTCGATGACCTCCGGCGGGATCTCGATCGCGGTCACTGCCATGATCCATCCGATCCAGAACCCCAGCGCCAGCACCACGAAAAAGCCAATGATTACCGGAACCGCAATGGCCCAGACGACCAGTTCGTGCTGCAGGACTATCCCGGCGATGAAGGCACACCCTGCCAGAACGGTTCCCAGGCAAATCAGCACACCAACTACGCGAGACTTCTGCATGTTACCTCCTATAATTTAGGTACGAAGCTCCGGCGGGAGTAGATTTGGGATAGTATCTTCTATGGGATAGGTTACCGAGCAACTTTCGCAATACAGTGAGCCCTTGACTATCTCTTGCTCATCCTCCTCCTCGACGGTAAGTTTCAGGTCCCCCTTACACAGCGGGCAGGCGAGGATCTCCATAAGCTCTCGTTTCATCATCCCTCCTTATCATCGAATAGAATTCTACCTCACTACCTTCACATCGTCAATATCGTATACTTGTACAGTACACTAGTGACACAAAATCGCCAGACCATTGCTGCTGCCATTGCGACCCCGATAAATCGGGGTCGCAATGATGGGTAAAAGAGCGCCTTAAAAGTACACTAGGGTATCACCCATCTATCTGAACGAGATCAATAGCGGCCGCTTCGCCTTGACAGCGCTCCTCCTCTCCGAATAGAATGCTTGAGAGCCAGTGAAGGGGTGGCATCTGTGAAAAAGACTAGGATTTGCGAATTGCTGGGTATAGAGTACCCAATAATACAAGGGGGGATGACCTGGATTGCCAACGCAGAGCTGGCCGCTGCCGTCTCCAGTGCTGGAGGGCTGGGCCTAATCAGCCCCAACGCTTCTATGAGGCTGGAGGATGATCTGTTAGCGAACCTGAGGAGCCAGATAAGGACGGCGAAAAGGCTCACCGATAAGCCCTTCGGGGTGAACCTTGTGGTGCAGATCCCGGGGATTGAGGATCTGATCGGTGTAGTAATTGAAGAGGGGATAAAGGTGGTAACTACCTCCGCGGGCAACCCTGCCATCTATACCCCCCTCCTGAAGGAAGCCGGGATGACGGTGCTTCACCTGGTAGCCTCCGTAAGACAGGCTAGAAGCGCGGAAAGAAGCGGGGTGGATGCGGTGATTGCTGAGGGCTATGAGGCCGGCGGGCACAACGGCTTGGATGAGATTCCCACCCTGGTCCTCGTCCCCCAGGTGGTGGATGCGGTGAGCATCCCGGTGGTTGCCGCCGGCGGCATCGCCGACGCGCGCGGCTTCGCCGCTGCCCTGGCCCTAGGGGCGGAGGGGGTACAGATGGGCACCCGCTTTATCGCCACCCACGAATGCATCGCTCACGGCAACTTCAAGGATGGTATCATAAACGCTACTGACACCGGGACAATGGTCACCGGCAGAAGGCTTGCCCCCACACGGGGGCTCAAAAACGATTTCCTGGCAAAGGTCGCCGAGATGGAGCAGCAGGGTGCCACCGCTGAGGAGCTTTTCGCTTTCATCGGTTTTGCCCCGTCAAGGATTGGCCAGTTAAAGGGCGAGATGCAAGAAGGCGAGCTATACTGCGGTGCTATCTCCGGAATGATAAGCGAGATCACGAGCGCGGGCGATGTGGTGCGAAATATCGCAGATGGCTACTCCGGGGTGGTAGCCAGTCTAAGATAAACCATTGAGCTAAAAGGGGGAGTAGGTGAAAAAGACCAGGGTCTGCGAGCTTCTGTGTATCGAGTATCCCATAATTCAAGGGGGGATGAGCCTTATCGCCAATGCCGAGCTGGCGGCCGCCGTCTCCAATGCTGGAGGGCTGGGCATAATAAGCCCCAACGCCGGAGAGCATGACTGGGGGAAGGTCGAGGGGAACCTCAGAAGCCAGATTCGAAAGGCGAAAAGCCTCACCGATAAACCCTTCGGGGTGAATTTCCCCATACCTGTATTAGGGCAGGATAGAAGCCTGCTCGATATCGCTATTGAGGAGGGTATTCCGGTAGTTACTACGGGGGCGGGAAGCCCGGCTCTTCATACCAGCTACCTACAGGAGCATGGCGTCAGGGTTCTCCATTTAGTAGCCTCAGTAAAACATGCAAAGGGGGCTGAGAAAAGTGGTGTAGATGCTGTGATCGCTGAGGGATACGAATCGGGTGGGATAAATAGCCCAGATGAGCTTACTACTTTTATCCTCGTCCCTCAGGTAGTGGATGCTGTGAGCATCCCGGTGATTGCCGCCGGGGGTATTTGTGATGCCCGTGGCTTGGTTGCTGCCCTCGCTCTGGGAGCGGAGGGGGTGCAGATGGGGACAGTATTCATTGCTACCCAGGAATGCATTGCTGACCAGGACTACAAAGACGCCATCGTGGCTGCTAACGATACAGCTACCATAATTACGGGGCGTGGATCGATGCCAATAAGGGGCTTGAAAAGCGAGCTAATAACCCAGGGTCAACAGATCGCAGAGACGGATATCGCTCCCAGACAGATGATATGTGGTGCGGTGGCGGGGATGATCAATGAGATTGTAAGCGCCGGTGATGTGGTAAGAAACATCGTTGAGGGCTACGACAGGATAGTAGCTGGACTATAGGCCTTTTCCGCTCTACCCCCTCCTCTTACTATCTCCCATCATTCCTCAGATTCGCTCTCCCTGATAAGCCTCTCGCCATACTCCAGAAGTAATCTAGGCTCCACTTCAGTCTTTTTAACCTTAAGATATTCCTGGAGTGCCTCCAGCGGCGTGACCCCCTCTGCAGACCATCCCGCTATACGGGGGCGGCGCTCACGGGCCACATCCAGCGCAATGGCAGCAATGAAGTGGGCATCCTTTAGAGCCCTGCGGATCTCCCCATCCTTGAGTTCCCCGACGAGCTGCTCCGGGATCGCCACCTGTACCCGCACGACGGCATCCGCTATGTCATAGCGGGCGATAGCACCGAGCACCGCCTGGGTGGGGTCGGCCTCCTGAACGCCAATATTTACCCTGATGCTGAGGAAGCGCCGTGCCCTCACCGGATGGAACTCGTGGCACACCCGCCTTCCTTGCTCCTGGGGATAAATCTCCACAACGAAGAACCCCTTTTCGTCCTCCTCCTCACTGAAGTCAATGCGCTGGAGGCTTCCCGGGTAGACCACGGGAGGAATTTCACCAAGCACCTGCTTCTTATGGATATGACCCAGGGCAATATAATCGAAGGCGGGGTTTGCCACATTGCTCTGGAGCAGCACATAATCGTACCCCATTATCATGCCCCGCTCCGAGCCAGACCTCGCATTGGAGAGGGATACATGGGCAGCGAGGATGGCGGGCAGGCTCGGGTCCAGAGCAGCGACCTCTAGATTGAGGCGCTCGGTGATGATTCCCTCCAGCCGCTCGTTTACCTCATCGAGGGTTAGGTTCTTAGCCTCCTCCCGGCTCAGCAGGGCGCTCCTCCTGGCCCAGGGCAAGGCAACCACCTGAAGAGGCCCCACCTTTGTTTCCACTCGGTAATTACCTGGGGCATTGGCCACTGTAACATTCTCAATTTCCAGTGTGCGAAAAATCTCCATGGTGGTGGCGCGACCGATGGCGTTGGGTAGGTCGTGGTTACCGATGAGGAGGAAGACCGGGGTGCCAGCCGATGCCAGCTTCCAGATGCGACGGGCGAACTCCCGCTGGTGGGTCTGCGATGGCTCGCGGCTCTTGTAGGCATCGCCGCAGAAGAGAACGAGGTCAATGTCACTTCCCAGTGCGTATGCCACTACCTCATCGATGGCACCGAGGAAATCGTGTAGGCGCCATGATAGCCCCGTCTCAGGGTTTATGCCCC
>Ga0307380_10004481_pt1 | contig 18860 bp, 44 predicted proteins | sample UN3MG_FD_202239 | JGI IMG/M metagenome (GOLD analysis project Ga0307380, IMG submission 202239) | Soil microbial communities from Risofladan, Vaasa, Finland - UN-3 | ecosystem: Environmental > Terrestrial > Soil > Coastal area > Acid sulfate soil | place: Finland: Risofladan, Vaasa | collected...
TTGCATTTATTCACCGCCCTGAATATTACGGATTTACAACATATGACGATAATGAAAGCACGATAAATAAAGTTGATATTTTAATAAGAAAACATAGAGGAGGAGAGACAGCAGATGTTAATTTAGACAGAATGCCTAATTTTAGTAAGATATATGAAAAATCTAATGATAGTTTTATTCAAGATGTAAAGCCAATTGAAGATAATACTGATATTACGCCGAATATGGAGTTTTAACAATCAATTCCAGAACGTTACGGAATGTTTGAAAATGAATTATTTTAAAAACTAAAAAAATATAATTATGAAAGAATTATTCAATGAAATAAAAAAATGGTCGTTAAAATATGAATTTAGTTTTCAATTTTGGGGCGAATACAACAATAATGTATTTATTTATAAGGATGGAATAGAATTGTTTTCGTGTGGTGGGCGTGAAAGTATAGAAGAAGTTGTAAAAGATGCACTTAATTATATTTATAAAATTAATCGGGTTAAACTTGGTGATCGTGTTTGTTAAATACATATTATTTGATGAATTATTTTAAAACATGACAAATATCATGTTCAAAACGTAACCTTAATCGTATCTTTCACGTATAAATAAGTATATAACAACATTTAAAACTAACACTTAGAAATTATGAAACACACAAAATTATTCGTAGTACTTGACGAAGAGAATCTAACAATAATGAAAGATGAAGACGGTAACCCAGCAAAATTTAAGTCAGAGGAATTTGCTGATCGAGCAGCGTGTGGAAAATTAAACATGTGGGTATCTGTTGAAGTTAATTTTGTACATAGATTTTTACATCATACGGTATAGAGTTTAAGTTTAGTTCCATCGCCCCGGCTGGTTTCGACCTCCGGGGTTTTCGGGTGCGAACTAAAACATAAACATTATGAATAACGAGATACAACAGAAAGTAAACCACATATATCACCTCGTAAAAGAGGCCGAAAAAGCAGGTATAAAAGTTATTATAAACTGTCCTAATAGGATGAATTAAAACAAGTATTATGAAAACTTACTTAATAGCAAGAGCTAAAATTGAAGAAAGAGATTATAAAAGAGGATTTGATTCTATTGTAAACTTAAACTATATGTGTGCTTCAGAATATGAATGGGGAGTAATGCCTGACTCATTAAAAAGAATCCGAAAGAATATAAATAAATATACGTATTTAGATGTACCTATTAAAGGTATTATTGTTACTGTATTTTGTAAAGAAAATAGTAAGAGTAATGTTAATAAATACTTAATAGAGTTATCTAGTGGTAAAATGAGAACTAAAAATGGTCATTATTTCGATTGGTATATAAAAAACAGTGATAAAAACGGAATGATGTATGTTAGAGATAGAGTTGATTTTTGGTGGGATATTGAAAATGATTTAATGTTTTGGATTAAAAGCGTTGATTTTGAAACTAAATTCAAAGAAAAAATTAATTAATTATGAAGTGCCCATTCTGCCAATCAATAAACACAGTTCTTTATCATGTTAAAGACGAAATAGAGCTTACTAAATTAGAATTAAGCTTAATGACTGATAAAGAGAAAAAGCAAACAGAACAATGTATCTGTAATGATTGCGGATGCATTGGCACTTTAGAATTTTTTAATAGTGAGTATCATTATTCATTATTCGATATATTAAGTGAGATAATTAAATAAAGAAACTAATCAGATGGAAAAAAAAGTAATAACAGAAGAAATGAGAGCTAAATTAAGATCCTCATTTCCAGATGAAGCTTATAGCCAACATCCAACAAAAACATTCTTAACAACATTAAAAGCAATGTATATTACTGAACGATTAAATGATGTTCTTGGTATTGGTAGGTGGTTTCTTAAAACAGAAGTTGCAGAAAGAACGTCGGATTATATTACGATTAAAGGTGTGTTTTATTCACTTGATTATGATATTGCTCCAATAGAACAGTATGGAGGCCATGTAACAACAGGAAAAAACACAGAGATAGCAGACGGTTATAAATCTGCAATAACTGATTGTACCAGTAAAATAGCGTCTTATTTAGAAATTGGCATAGATATGTTTAAAGGAAAGATAAATCCTAACTCACACAAAATTAAAACACAAGAAATACCCCAAACGAATTTTGAAGCTCGTGATATAACGATAAAAGAGGTTAACGATAAATGGAACGGCAAAATATATAGTGGTAATTCTGTTTTTATTGATAATGTTAAAATAGTAGTATCTAATGAGCAGATAGAAAAATTAAAAAACCACGATAATTATAAGCCGGATGAAAAAAAGTAAGGACTTATTCATAGAATTAAGACTATTAGAAATAAAAAAAGAAATTGAAAACAATAAGATATATGAGCAAATTAGGCATAAAAGAGGTTATTGTTTTGACAGTTGATAAAAAGTATTATGAAAAGCATATTGATATTTTTAAAGAACCAAACACAAGCATAAAAAGCGTATTTGTTGAAGGCGAAAGTCACGACAAAGATGAAACACATAAATTATTACTTAAAAAGTACATGAAAGCTCAAAAAGAATTAAGAGATTACGAATTTAACAAACGACATAAATAATGTCAGTAATTAACGTATATAATTATAAGACACGCGAGGAGGCTATTAAGTTAGTCTCTGAGCTTGACTTAAAGAAAGTGCATCATGTTAAAGTAACATGTAAGAGAGCTAAGAGAAGTGTGTCAGCCAATGCATTGTACTGGATGTGGCTGACTTGTATTGAGCAGGAAACAGGAAATTCTAAAGAAGATTTACATGAAGCTTTCAAACAAATGTTTTTAGGAACTGAATCAATATTAGTTTTAGGCAGTTTATTAAATATCACTTGCTCATCTGCTAAACTAGATGATTCTTTATTTTCTCAATATATGAATAAGGTTCAAACATTTGCTAACACAGAACTTGGAATTACTCTACCTAATCCTGATGATTTAGAGTTTGAAAGATTTAAGGATTTTTATAGTAAATTTATTTAATATTACGTATATTTACATCGGGCTTAGATAGGAGTAATTACCTGTTGAAAGCGGAATCCAGTACCGCCGCCCAATCTTTTTACTGGTATCTTAAAACTGGAAATTATGAAACTAGAATTAAAACATTTAGCACCTTATTTGCCGTTTTATTTAAAATGTCACGCCATGGGTGAATTTAAATTCGGAACGGAAGATTCAGATAGTCCGATTCCTGAAACATTTGTCCTAAACGGGTTATTATTAAATAATAAAGCTTCTATAATGTGCTTAGGACAAAATGAATTAATCCCACTTTATGAGTTATTTCCTATATTACGCCCCCTTTCTGACTTAACAAAGGAGATTGAAATCGATGGCAAAAAGTTTGTTCCTATTGAAAATATTAAAAAATCAATGCTTATTGATTTAGAATATATTGATAAAGATGGTATTAAGTCTATTCATTATTCTACTGGTGAAATTGATTTAATAGCTATTTGGAATGAGATAGCAGATGAGTGTCCTATAGGATTTTATAATTTGTTATTAAAATGGCACTTTGACGTATTTAGTTTAATAGATAAAGGTTTAGCAATTGATATAAACAATTTGTAATTGATAAACTATATTAATAGTACCTGTATGTTTAATAACTAAAACTATGAGTAGATTAAGAAATGAATTTCTAAAACAACAAGACAGTAAATTCAATAAAACTGAACTGTTATTTGAAACAAGTAATAAAAAATATATCGATTGGTTAGAAAAAATAGTAAATAAAAATAATTTATTGCCAGTTATTAAATCTATAAGTAAAGTAGATAAAAATGGATATAGACAAAGTTTTCTAGACTGGAAAAATAAATATTTTATATATAAACCTAAAACTTACGAATATAGAAGCATTAATAATAAAGACGAATATACATTATCCGGTCTACATAAAATGTATAAAAGAGCTATGCAGGAATCACCGTTTTATGTAAACGACAAATAAATAATGATACATATAATATACATATACAAAGGTAAGGTTTACGAAGCTAATAAAAATTGGACTATCCTGCAATGTGAGATTGTGTTAAATAGATTAGGAGCTTCATATTGGGAATGTGGAATAAACGACAACTAAATTAAATGAACCGATACAACTAATATTATCATTATAAAAAAAACAAAATAAATTATGAGTGTAAATAAAAGTATTTTACTGGGAAATTTAGGGTCTGACCCTAAAATTACAACAACTGAAAGCATAACAATAGCAACCTTCAGCATCGCTACAACAACAAAGTATAAAGAAGAAAAAAAAACTATGTGGCATAGATGCGTAGCTTTTGGGAAATTGGCTGAAATAATAGAAAAGTATGTTAAGAAAGGTGATTCGCTTTATATTGAGGGAGCTATTAACTACAACGAATGGACAGACAAAGAAGGAAATAAAAGACTTTCAACAGAAATAATAGTTAACTTTATTGATTTACAGGGTAAGAAAAATGATTCAAATCAACCACAAAATGTAGGTGATAAAGATGATTTGCCTTATTAATAATTAAGTAAATTATTGTATCTTTGTATTAGTGATTCACGGCACTTAAAGAAATTTAATAAAACCCTCTAATGAAGATGCCGTGAACATCCGATTTAGGGGGTATTTTATTTTATGAATGAGTTAATAAAGATTACAGAAAAAAATGGTAAACAGTTAGTAAGTGCAAGAGATTTATATGAATTTCTATGTGTTGAAACTCCATTATATAAATGGATATCTAGGATGTTAGATTATGGATTTACAGAAAATTTAGACTGGACAAAAATGTCCTCTGAAAATCAATCATTTAACTATGAATATATCTTATCTATAGATTGCGCAAAAGAGATAAGTATGATTCAAAGGTCTGAGCAAGGCAAACAAGCAAGGCAGTATTTTATTGCAAGAGAAAAACAAGCAAAAGAATTAGAAAAACAGCAACTACCACAAGATTACTTATCAGCTTTAAAAGCTCTAGTTATATCAGAAGAACAAAAACAAATAGCGCAAGCTGAATTAAAAGAATTACAACCAAAAGCCGAAAGCTTCGATAAATTTATTGATACTAAAACTCTACAAGGATTTAAGGAAGTAGCCAACTTATTAGGATTAGGCCGAAATACTTTAACAGCAAAATTGCGATATTTAAAGATAATCACGAATAAAAACATACCTTATCAACAATTCTTAAACATGGGGTTATTCGAAGTAAAGGAATCAACGCAAAATGGATTTAACAGAGCAACTACTTACGTAACAGCTAAAGGAATAAATTACATAGAGAAAAAACTAAAAGATAAATATAATGGAATATAAACTAAATATTTGGCATAAAGAAAAACAACATTGGATAGGTCAACATAACCCTATACGTACAGATTATGAATTAAATATTGGTGATACATTAACTTTATCTGGACATAATGATTATGATAGTATAATAAAAGATTTAGGATGTAGCTATGTTAAGATAATAGCAAGGGATTATGATTTATTATATAATAGAATTTGTATTTACGCTAAAGTAATTATAGATGATAATAAGTATATTGAATTTAAAAATTTATGTGATGGTTAGATATTAATAAAACTAAAACATGACAAATATCATATATAAAACGTAACCTTAGTTGTATCTTTCACGTATAAATAAGTATACAACAACACCAAATAATTATTAAAATGAAAGAATTTAGCCGTAACCATTTGACAATTGTTTTCTACCAGAAAGAAAACGACAAAAAGTTTTCATTTTACATTAAAAATGAAATAGAATTAACAAGAGAATTACTTGCAATGGTAAAAACAAAGCGAGTAAAAGAAGATAAAATAAAATATGCAGTCGATGGTATATTTTATGCTATTGAAAAAAATTTATTTATAACTAAAAACATAGTAGAGATGGAAAATTTAAATCCAATTATTAAGCTTGCTGAATTAGTACAAAAACAATTCGGTAAAAACATTGAAACAAGAGTTATAGGAAAAACAGGAGCTGACCATATGCCGACTGTAAGTGTTGAAATTAAATTACCAAACGGAGTCACATTCGAAGCTTACGGGACTAATAAAAGGATTGCAAAACAAAAAGCTGCTGAGATAGCATTAAATGAATATTTTTAAAAGTAGATTTAATAATATTAAATACCAGCCCATCACTGAAATAAATGATGGGCTTTAATGGTAAGCGAAAAGATAATACACATAAATGATTATTACCAGTAAGTCATTATAAAAAGATACTTAATGAATTGTATCGTAAAAATTAACTAGAATTATGATAAAATCTAAGCTTAATAAATGCAAAGGAATTGGAATTGCTAAAGATTTTAAATCATGCGGTGAATTATCAGACAAAAGAAATAAAGGGTTATGTCAGAAATGCTATAGGTTATTTATATTTTCAGGAACCAAAGCCGGAAATGAAGAAAAAGAAAAGTTTTTTATTAAGAATAAAAAAAGAGTTGATAGAAAGCAAATAGAGATTAAGTTAGAGGATAAACGTAATAGCAGGAAAGAAAAAAGCGAAATGAATGAATCATCTTCTATGAAGTTAGCAGATACATATTTTAGTAGGTTTATCAGATTAAAGCATTCAGAAGAAGGGTTATGTACATGCTATACTTGCGGTTCAGTATTGCCAATTAAACAGGTCGATAATGGGCACTATCAAAAAAGGGTGCATAAAGTAGTTAGATATAATGAAAACAACTGTAGGCCGCAGTGTAAAAAATGCAACGGTAATACGCTACATAATGGCAAACAAGTAGAATTTAGAATTAATCTTATAAATGAAATAGGATTAAGCGAAGTTGAGGTAATTGAAAACTCTATAAAAGAAAACGGGAAATATACTACATCATTTTACAAAGAAAAAGCTGATTATTATCGTAAAGCAGTACATGAGATACAAAAGAAATTAGGCGTAAAATACTGGTAAATATCATAAACATGACAAATATCATGTCCAAAGTGTAACCTAATTTGTAACTTCACATACAATCAAACAAAGACTAAAACTAAATATTATGAATGAAGCATTTGAATACATAAAAAGTAAGCATAATGGAGAAATACCGTATAAATACGGAACAAATGAGTGTGCTAAATTGATGGATGCATACGCTAAATATTATCACGAACAACAGTTAAAAATTTTAAATACACCTATTACTGTAGGGCAAAGCGAACAGTTTATTTGTCCTTGCTGCGGAAGCGATAAAACCTATAAAACAGAGGCATATCATTGTAATAGATGTGCAGTAACAACAGAACTTTAAATGGGAAACTAAAAATTAAATGCAAGGATAAAGCATGTGCATTATTCAAACCTTGTTGCTAACGTTGAGCGTATGCAGTCGTTATTTTTTACGGATTTGAAAAACGGAATAAAATGGAAAATTTAATAAAAGAACTAAACAACCTTAGACCTACTAAGGAACAAGTGAGAGATAAACCAGCTTACTACGCCTTTGGCTATGTAGATGCTATAAATTCAGCAATAGAGGTAGTAAAAAATAATGCTGTATTACGCAGTGTTATGCCCTCGTTGCATCTTTTTAAAGAGCGTAGGGATAAGTTGAATTTAACACTTAGACAAGTTGCAAAAATAACACATGTTAGTGCAGCCACAATTAGCAGAATAGAACGTGGGGAGGGTGAATGCAGTTACCATAATGTAGTGCAGTTGGATGACTTCTATTGTCGCAATGGGGCATAACATATATATACATAACACAATAAAAATATATCACAAACCTGACAAATATCATATATAAAACGTAACCTTAGTTGTATCTTTCACGTATAAATAAGTATAGAACATTAAAAACAAACATCATGGAAGATACAATAAAAAAAATCGAAAGATTATCAAATGAAGTTAAAGAAGCTCAAACACCTACTATGGAAGGTAGACAAATAGTAGCTAATAATTGTAAAGAATTATACAACGCAATTGAAAAGGCATTGTATGAGAAGTATGGCGAAGCTGCTATTAAAGATGCTTATTCTGATTTATGTAAAGGTAATTTCGCAGAGCCATTTATGTGCGAGAAGAAAAAAGTAAAATTCAATTTATATTCTAATATTTTTGCCAAACTTTAAAACATAAGAAGATGGAAACTTATCTATTAACACAAGAAGAAACAATAGAAGCAGCTGAACAAGCTAAATTAGCAAACCGTGGAACTTATATTAAAAAAGGTAGTTTCAGATGCGATTGCGGAGAAAGTTGTTCTTATTACTTGATTGATGAAAAAACTTTAAATACTATTGAAACATTTGTTTACTGTGAAGCTTGTCACAATGAATACTTTTAAAATTACGTAATATAGATGTTAATAATAATTCTATTTATATGTTACATTATTGTTGTCTTAATAATATTGAATTCAAAAATAATAGACGATTAAAAAAAACGCAATATTGCGACATAACAAAAAATGTTTATTTATGATTAGATAATTTTTTGTAATTCAACGCCCCGTTTCTCCCAAGTTGCGGGGATTTTGGGTGAAACTAAAAATAAATAAAATGAATTTAATAAAAGTAAAAAACAAAAAAAGGACTCTAGGGTATTACATTTGTGAGAAACTTGGAGAAATTCAGATTACAACTGCTAAACAATCTGCGCCTAAATTTAACACTAAAAAATCAGTAACAACAATTGAATGGTTAAGTTGGAATTATCCAGAATTTAAGTTTAAAATCGAAAAATTATTTTAACTAATAAAATTAATTATTCAAAGAAACTTAATAATTTGTGTAACCTTTTATATGTTAATCTCGTATAATTAAATAAAACCATAGGCATATGAAAAACTTAAACACAGAAGTAGCGCAGATTTTAGCGGATATAAATAGAGGATTTAATCTTATATCTAAAAAATCAGATTTAAGTCCATTGGCTCTTGAAGCAAAAAAAGTAAAAGAATTAGCAGCATTAAAAGCGAAGGAAATAGGCATACAGTTAATGTGTATGGATTTAAATAGAGAAATCAAAGCTGCTGAAAAATCAGGTAAAATATTTGGCGAATTAGAAATACTTTAAATTAATAATATGAAGAAGCTAATAAGAAGATTATTTAGGTGTGATTTAAAGGAAGAAAATAAAGTTCTTGAATTAGTTCACGAAAAAGACATGATTATAATCAGGGATTTATTAGATAAGATAAAACATCTTGAAAAAGATAATTTGAAATTTAAGGAAAAACTTAGATAAAATTATCAAAAAAGCATATTTTTTAAATATTGTCTAACGGTTTGCATAAGACCAGTAGCGGAATAGGAAGCAGTACACTATCAACCGCTAAGAACTTAATAAAATGTACAGCACTAACGTACACCACTTAAGCCGATATTGGTTGTTTTATGCGGTGTTAGCACTAGTTGTTTTATGAAAATTGGATTAATAGATAATGATTTTGTTTCGAGAGATAATCATAACTTTCCTAACTTAGCACTTATGAAACTTAGCACATTTCATAAGCAAAAAGGTAATGAAGTTGAATTGATTGGATTTAATGAAATAAACCCAAATACACTATTTAGTAATGACTTTGACGAAATATTTGTTTCAAAAGCCTTTACGGATAGTTTTACCCCTGACTATATTTTTAAACTAGGGAATGTTAAAGTTGGCGGAACTGGTTTTTATTTTGACAAGGCGTTACCATTGGATTATGAAATAGAGCATTCAAAACCTGATTATAGCCTTTATAACAAAGTTTTACACACGATTAAAAAGAAAAACTTTTTTACTGATTATTCGATAGGTTTTACTACTCGTGGATGTTTTAGACATTGCCCTTTTTGCGTAAACATTAACTCAAATAAAGTTGAATTACACAGCCCTATTGATGAGTTTTATGACCCAACAAAAAAGAAGTTGGCAATGTTAGACGATAATGTTTTAGGATTGCCAAACAAAGAGCTTTATAAAATTTTTGACCGATTAGAAGAAATAAATAAGCCATTTCAATATAGGCAGGCTATGGACATAAGGCTTATGAATAAAGAAAGGATTAAACGACTTTTTAAATTAAAGTATGACAATAACTACTATTTTGCTTTTGATTTATGGAAAAATAGAGAGGTTATTGAGCCGAAAATGAAACTATTTTCAGAAATGTATATGAGTTTAAAATCAACAAAAAAACATACAAAACACTTTATACAAAGCAAAATGTATTTGTTTACTGGATTAGATGAAGCTAATAATTATGATGAGATTTTTTGGTTGCAAGATTTAGAAATACTTTTTAAAAGAATTGAAATTTGCTTAACTTATGGTTTTAGCCCTTATGTAATGAGATTTGAAACTGTGGATAAAAGTAAATTTCGTAAAATTTACCAAAACATTTGCCAATGGACAAATCATCCATCGATGATAATTGGAAAGGCTACATTTCGAGAGTTTTTAGAAGATGGGACATTTTCAACAAAAGAAACTAAATCATTCTTTGATAAACATAAGCAATTATGGAAATATTTAGAACTAAAATTATCGTAATGCACTGTCTTTTACAATTGGTGCTAACGGTGGTAATATGAAAAGTTGGGGAATTTGGCTAACGGCTTTGATTAGAGGTTGCAAACTCGAACCATTAACACTCTCGATTAGTGGCACAACAGCCCCAATTTTCTATATTATGTGTTATGCTTTCGAACACACCGTTTATAAATATTGTGATGAAAAAAATAAAACAACACTACATGGAAAAGAAGGGAAATATTTAACCGACTACAAAATAGAGGATATATGGACGAAATAAATAAAGTGCATCACAGAGATTGGATGTTGAACGATTTACCAGATAAGTCGGCGAATTTAATTTTAGCAGACCCTCCATATTTTGAGGTAAAAGGGGATTTTGATTTTGTTTGGAATAGTTTTGAAGATTACTTAAAAGACGTTGAAAAATGGGCGATTGAGTGCAAAAGAATACTTGCAGATAATGGAACTTTATTTTGGTGGGGTATGGATAGAAAAATTGCATACGCTCAAATAATTTTAGATAAATACTTTTATTTGATAGGTACACCAATTTGGGAAAAACCAAGCAACCCAAACGAATGGGATACAAGGCGAACATTTCCAGAGCGTGGAGCTGAAAGACTTTTGATGTATTCAAATGAAGAAGATGTAACAGGGTTGGAGCAAATAATTGAACAATACATTAAACCTAAAAACCCTTTTGCTCTTTATTTGCAAGATGAATTTAAAAAGGCAAAAGTGAATAATAAGGAAATTGCAAAACTATTCCCGAGTAAAACAGGTGGATTAACTGGTTGTGTTTCAAATTGGTTAAATGGCGATAATGTAATAACAGAAGGGCAGTATTTGAAAATACGTGAATACCTTAATAACGAATATTTGCGAAAAGAGTACGAAGATTTGCGAAAAGAGTACGAAGATTTGCGAAAAGAGTACGAAGATTTAAGGCAAGAATTTGAATATAAAAGGAGATACTTTAAAAATGAATTTGGGCTTACTGATATAATGAGATTTGCAAGAGAGAATAATAAGTATGAACACGACACAAAGAAGCCAGAAAAACTAACAAGAGCATTAATTTTAACTTGTAGCCGAAAAAACAACCTTGTAGTAGTTCCATTTGCAGGAAGTGGCACAGAGGTAGCAATGAGTATAAAAGAGGGTAGAAAAGCAATCGGTTATGATATTGAGAAAAAATATGTGGAAATGTCGAACAAACGAATTAAAACTTTCAAAGATGAACCCAGCCTGTTTTAAGGTTGTACATAACATGTATATATACGAAACTAAATAAAAATATATCATAAACATGACAAATATCATGTATAAAGTGTAACCTTATTTATAACTTTCACGTATAATATATAAAGACATTAAAAACAAACATCATGAAAAATCTATTTAAAAGGTCAGACTTAAGTAAAAAAAATGAGCTACTTAAAATCGAGCTTAAAGCATATGAAGAAACCATTGAAGCTTTTAAAAAAGCAATAGATGTAAGAAATAAATTAATAGAAGACTGTAACGCCAAGTTAAGAAAAATGGGTGTTGATTTGAAACAAAGTGACGAAGAAAACATCAATCTTCGCAGGATTTTAAAAACAAACAGATCGGTTAAACCGTTTTAAAATATAAAAAATGGAATCATCAAAAAACATATGTATGTGTACAGTAGATAATTTTGTATATTGTAAGGACATTAAGCATATCGTCTATTGTAAGGCAGTACGGATTAAATTTAGACCGTTAAATTACAATATAAATTACAGCATAAGTTATAATATTCACATAAATTAATTAATTAGAATATGAAAACATTAAAATTTTGGGTTAAAATTAATTTTACAAACATCTCTAATAGAGAAGAAGTAAAATCTTTTATGTCTATAATTATTGTAACATGCATTTTTCTAGCATGCTTAATATTTACAAAACAAATGTTTAATTAATATAAATAGTATGAGCAATGATGACGAAAGGTTGGAAGGGTATGACATTAGAATTAGCTCTAATTTAGAGTTAAAAAAAGCTCGATATAAAACTTTAATTCAAGAACTTTATGAAACTAAAATGAGTATTGATGAGTTTATAGAATTAAAAAGAAAAGCAAATAATTTAGCTATTCAGATAGAAACTGAAAGTAATATATTAAATGGAACATTTGCTAATACAATACAAACATATAGTTTAATTGATTTTAATTCGAATAAACTGTAAAAAAACGTAACATTAATAATAATAATTACGTATAATCAATAAAGCGTTCTTTGAACTAAGTAAGATTAAGAGTTTTAGAATTGAATACTGGATATAAAAAAAGATTCCGGGGCTATATTTTTCTACTGAGAATAAGAGGGTAGGCTTAGATTCAAAGTTAAAAGTTTTTGATAAATTAATAAAAATATGAAAGAGCAATTAATGAATTATAAATTAGAATTAATTAGAGTGAATGCAAAGATTCATTTAGCTAAGCAAGATATAGTTAGAATGAAGTACATTAACGCTCATAGAAGAGACTTGGAAAACATTGGAAATTACATTCAGTATTTAAAAGACAAAATAAAGACATTAAACGAAAATAAGCAAATGCTTGGATTAGTTATAGATGTTGAGTCTAATAGTAATGATTAATTAACTATTATAATAATATTATTAAATAAATGAACAGGGAACCAAATATAATACGGATTAGGCAGCGTAATTATTCAATTGCACGAATATTATTTTATAAGCACATAGAAAATAAGCACAGGTTAGTTTTTGATAATTTATACTTACAAAATTATAAGATTAAATTAAAAGACAAACTGCTATTAATTTACTATAAATGCTTATGTAAAATTGCGCCAGAATTTAGGGCTTATTTAAAATATTGGAAACCTATTTTAAACAGAGCATATTATCAAAAACGTATTAGTTGGAAGAATTTAATAATTTGGCATAAACTTAAAAAAGTGAATACAGAACGATATTCGCCTTATGCTGCCTAATAAAAATATACATATTTTAACGATTAAATTAACCTAACGATGGAAGAGATATTAAAAAGACTACATGAATTAAAAACGGCAAAAGTTGCTATTTACAACAACGCAGACAAAGATAGGGATAAAAACTACGCCCATGGGGCTATGTTAGCTTACAGTGCAGCAATACAGATAATAGGGAATGCTATGGTAAATAAATCAAACGAGAATAGCGATTTAAATATACCAGTTGTTAGGGTCTGTTCTTTATCTAATAAAGATTTTGTTGTTGAAGAGGAGATGAAAGTTAAACGATACTGTTGTAAAGAATGCGGCAACTTACATGTTATATATGATGATAAATATTGTAGTGAATGTGGCGTTAAGGTAGAGTGGCATTTCCGCTAACAGTGAGCGTAAGATACGTTGCGTTTTGAAACATAAAATTTGAATAATAAATTAAATTTAATTATATGAAAACATTTGCAAATTACCTGCTACGCAAGCAATGGATTTTATGTATTGTTATGCGCTTTTTGAGCGTGGAAAAACAAGAGCGAATAGTAATTGCTAAATTTAGAGCTGAACTTGCTTTTTTCGGATACGATGCTTCTGATATGACAGATGATGAAATAAAAGAAGCGATGGTGAAAGTTGGCGAAATGATAAGCAAGATTGGATTTACAACCGAAGAGATAACAGATGCAATGCGTGCGATGGCAAATTGCGCATAACGTTTGGGTAAGTTGTCGTTGCTTGTTAAATAACCTACCAAATATAATGCGAGATACTAACTTAACAAATATAGTGCGATGGAAGAAATATTAAAAAAGTACGGAATTAGCAAACAACTGTTTTTAAAAGTAACGCAGTTTATAAAGTTACAGGTAGACCAAAACATAGTACATACCTTAACTGACCAAAAGCAAATAGCAGCGGAAATATTAATAATGGCGAGCGAGGGCATGAATGTGAAAACGGGCGAAAAGCAATGCAATTTACCTGTTGTTATGCCCAGTTATTTAAGGGAGCGAAGGCAAGCTCTTAATATGAGTATGCAGGATGTAACAAATCAAACAAATATTAGCAAAGCAACTATAAGCAGACTTGAGCTAGGGAATGACGCTTATTATAATCACTTAATTACATTACACCAGTTTTACTCCGATAATGGGGTATAACATATATACAAAACGTAATAAAATAATCTACTTATAGATAAAATTGATAGAATAAAGCAAGGATTTGAGACACTTAAAGAATATTAAAAGAAGATGCTTATTTCAAACATTTAAATGAAGTTTATGAAGACTAAACAAGCTAAAGAAATAATAAAACATGAGGTTGCAACTAACGGAGTTATTACCGAGAAAGCAATGAGGATTTATTGCGAACATAGAATAAGTAAAACAACATTTGATGATTTAGTAAAGTGCGGGAAAAATTTATTTAATCAACATTATACTTGCTAACGTGCAATAAAAAATATCATAAACATGATAAATATCATGTCCAAAGTGTAACCTTAATCGTACCTTTAACGTATAATATATAAAGACAAACACCATGACACAAAATAAAATATTAATCGGAGGACAGGCACTTAGAGAATTAGGTTCCGATAGATATACAAATGACATAGATTATTTAGTAAATGACAGCAAAAATACAAACGCATTTATCACCTCAGAAGAAGTTGATTTAATAAATGCTAATGGCAACAAGTTTTTTGCTGAGATTTTTAAATTAGAGGAAGGTAACGAGATTGCAACCCCTCAAAGTTTATTGGAGCTTAAAGCTTATTCTTTTGTACAACATTGCCAAAACTTCAATTGGACGAAAGTTGATTCTACTGAGTATGATATTAAATTTTTAGTTAGAAAATTCAATTTAAATTCAATTAAAATAGCAAATAAATATATGTCTTCAGGTGAATTATCAGAAGTTCAAAAACTGATAAATTCAGTAAAATTCTAAAAATTACATAGAACTAAAAAATAATATTATGACAGAACAAGAAGCATTAAACAACCCCGAAATGAAAACAATAATGTTATTAAGTGGGTACGTACGAGAATTAAGCGAAGGTGCAGATTATGAAACTACAACTTACAAATTGGCAGAAACGCTAGTAAAAGTATTTTCTATATCGCATGTTAGCCAACAACGTGAACCGTTTTTTGCCGTTCTTAAATGGGCGAAGCAAGCAGACCTAGAGTACCCAGATGACATGCTGTACGATAGCTATAAAGACTTTACGGCAAAATATGGTGGCTAACGTTAGTATAAGAATAGTAGCGCAACCGCAACCGATAAATAAAAGCGTAAAGCCTTATATGCGCTATTATTTTTATAAATTGTTATAGGGCGTTTTTTATCTTTAATTATGAAATACGAAATAAAATATAAAGAATTGACAGAGTTTTTAAAAACTTTAAAAGAAGAAGATTTTCAAAGAAACTGGAATAATAACCCAAACGCACCAATGAAAGAAGGGCATTCTATTGATGATATTGAGTTTTTTAAAATGGATAAATCAAAAATAACTTTAGACACTTTAATTGATTACGGAACTCCATTTTTAGTTGATGCATTAGGAAATGATTTATCAATTGTCGTACAGACGAAAAAGAAATATAAACTGCCAAACGGAAGAGCTGTTAAAGGTAGATTTGATAGAACATTGATTGATGATTGCAGAAAATTATATGGCACTCCATTAAATGGGTACTGGATTATTCCGCAGCGTTTTTTAAATGCCATATAACGTTAAAAATATGAAATGTACGGGATTAAAAGCGGTATCCTATCCCGATACACAACACTTAATTAAAGGTAGTATCGTACAAACTGGCATTGACACCCGTATATTTTATATTTGGTGTTGTGCGTAGTTAATTTTAATCATGTGTAAATTAATAAAAGAATATCAAAAAAATAATAATAGAATTGAAATATACAGATTTAATATTTTAGCAGGTATGCAATTTACTTATCCAAAAACAATTAAAGATAAATTACACACTATTGGACATTATGACGTTGAATTGATTTCAAATAATATTGGAGAATTAATAAGTCAAAAAACACTAAATAAAGTAATGTATGAATGAGTTAAATTCAATTTTAATATTGAAGTATAAAGCTAATAAAAAACTAGAAAGTTTTTCTGAATCTGAAATAATAAAAGAATTAGCTATTCTTGAAAAACAATTAATTAATTGCAATAACAACAAAGAATATGATATGATTGATTTTTCTATTAAAGAACTAGAAAAATTAATTATTGACAAAGCCTGGTCGTGGAGTGTTTAATTACGCACAACGTTTGGGTATGGTTAGTTGCCTGATGAATAACCCACTAACATTAATGCGAGATATAAACTTTAAAATACACGAGCGATGGATTTAAAAGAGCGCATCGATATAAATATAGTTGATTTAATTAATAGAATTGATAGGTTGACTTCTGGAAATGTAGGACACGCAAAAACTCAGCTTAAATTTCAGATAAAAAAGGTTGGTGAATTTATAACCGAATTGTGCGATAACCAAAAATCTGATACGGGCGAAAGGCAATTAACTATACCTGTTATTATTAATTGGGTGTCGGTCACTGAACGAATGCCAGAAGAAGAGTGGGGGGATTATATGGTATGTTTAGAAAATAACGCAATATTAATAGCTAATTATTCACGAATAGGTACTGAACGATGGTTAAGAGTTGGGATTGGGGAAATAAAAAACACCAACCCCGTTAAATATTGGGCTGAACTACCTGAATCACCTTGTTTATATACGGTGCTATAACCAATTTGTTTATTACTAATTAAAATATAAAAATTATGAAAATTAAAATTAAAAGAGCCACAACAAAAGGCTTAAAAGAAGAAGAAGGAGATTTGTTTGAAGCAAATGGAATGCAGTTTTGCTTAGTAAAAGCCGATGGATTATTTTTTTCAATAGAGCTATCAACTGGATGTAATGTGAAAAGTTTTGACACAGACGATTATTCAAAAAAACTAGCAATAGAATTGGCAAAAGAAGAAATTAACCGCAGAACAAAAGCAGAATGGGAAAATGCTTTAAATAATGTTTCCAAAAATTACTGCTCAAGATTCAAATTCAGTTTGCCAGTGAACGAGCTTGTTTTAAATTAGTTATAACGGTGGGTGTAAACCGTCGTTTTAATGCGGTTTGACACGTTGTTATATACCGTTTTTATTAACTGATAAACTTAATTATATATGAAAAATTCTGAAAAACTAAGAAGCGAAGCGCAAGCCGAAGAAAATGACTTAAAAGCACTAGGCTTATATACAAAAGTATTGCGCGAAGAACGCGTTGAAAGGTTTGAAAACTACAAAAATAAATTACTTGCAGAAGGCTTTAATATTACAGAATATGAAGCGCAAGGGAAAATAGCTATTGAGCCTACTATTTACGGTACTGTTGATTATTACCCAAAAGCCAATAAAATACTTATTAGAAAGCAAAACAAATGGAATAAAGGTGGCTTGCAGTGGATTAGAAAGCACTTACTAAATGGTATATAACGTTTAGGTATGGTTAGTAGCCGATAGTGTTCTATTTTTAATGAAGTGCTAACATAAGTAACTTTTAAACACGAATAATATTATATAATTAATATTTTGTATCTTTGCGATAACAAGCAAGCCTAAATAAATATTTTGAGTTATGTTTAAAAAAAATAAACTAAACGAAAATAATATAAAAAAGGATTTTTACGCCAAAAAAAGCAATAAAAGCATTATAGATTGCAATTATTCTTTTAATAGTAAAAACACTAATTATTTAATCGTAGATAAGATATTTAATTTAGAATTACCAAACCAAGGAGATTCTACAAAAATATTAACAAATAAAAATAATTCATCGATAGACATACTTCCTAAAGATGTAGAGGAATTAGTATTAATATGCTCAAGAATAGATGAGAAATCAATATTAAAACTAGATAGAATAGATAATAAATACCTAATTCTGTCAAATGTAATTAAAGATAAAAAAGAGTCTATATATAACTTATGTGTGTCAAAATTTAAAGATGTGTTAGTATTGAAAAACCATTGCAAAATGATACTATTCAAAAACACAACTGGAAGTTATGTTATTTTAACATCGGCTAATCCATCAATAAACGCTAGAAATGAATTTTATAATATACATAATAACGAACAACTATATAAAAATATACGTGAATGTTTAAAAAGCAACGAGATAAATCTAAGATTAATATAAATAGTCTCATATCTGCTTCACAAAATAAATTTGAGAATATAGATATTAAAAAAGATGAGGTCACATTATTAATACAAGATTGCGGAATATCAATACTTGATGTTTTATTATTCAATACAGACCAATATATCAAACA
>Ga0307380_10004483_pt1 | contig 18857 bp, 19 predicted proteins | sample UN3MG_FD_202239 | JGI IMG/M metagenome (GOLD analysis project Ga0307380, IMG submission 202239) | Soil microbial communities from Risofladan, Vaasa, Finland - UN-3 | ecosystem: Environmental > Terrestrial > Soil > Coastal area > Acid sulfate soil | place: Finland: Risofladan, Vaasa | collected...
TGAAGAAGCACTTCGGCGCCTATGACGAGAAGGCCGGCTACGAAATCGCCGGATTCGTCTGGTTCCAAGGCTACAATGACATGTTTGATGAAACCGGCCGCAAGGAATACGGCACCAACCTCGTCCATCTGATCAAGGATCTGCGCAAAGAATTCAAGGCCCTGCAGATGAAGGTAGTTGTCGGCGTTATGGGCGTCAACGGTCCGCGCAACGAGGTTAATCCCAAGCAAAAGGATGTGCGCAATGGCCAGCGTTTCGTGAACACGGTGCCGGAGTTCAAAGGTAACGTCAAGGCGATTGAAACCGGACAATTACTGCACCCGCAGATCCTTGAACTCAAATGCGCCGGCTGGCTTTATCCGGAGCAAGATCTCAAGAAAACGCCGATGACAGCGCAAGAGCAGGCAATGCTTAAACGCGCCACCTCCAACCAAGGCTATCACTACTTCGGCAGCGGTCGTTTCTTCATCCTGCTCGGTAAGAGTTTTGCCGAGACGATGCAGGAGTTGATGAAGAAGTGAGGAAAGTCCAATGAAAATACGTTCAGACCACTACGTTGCCCAATCATTGTGATCCTCCTGCTAATCCGAGGAAGGTACACAACGTACATTGAAAATGCTTACCAATTCTTCTGTTTTTTATAACTTGCTGACATGAAAGCACTTATAAAATCAACATTTTTGTAAAAATTGCAGATAATGGCCTCCCTGGTTGTAGGTCGGTTGTAGGTGCGCCAAGACAAAAAAGCTGAGAAAAGGGGAATAAAAAACACGCCTAAATGAGAGAGCTATATTACGTCTACTCGACGCGATGGTCACTACAATGGCAGGCATCATTGTTCATCTATCATTAATGTGACTTATCTGAACCAATAAGGTCAAAAAAAGGTGTTCTTCTCTGTTCTATACAATGCGCGGCATACAGATACATCGCTGCTGACCAGCTTTGCCAATCTTGACCTTGAGCTGTCCTATCTTGGGCTCTATACCATTCGTTGAAACCGAACTTAACATCTGCTTCCCGAGCGGGCCGTATAAGCTCTGTAAGGGCAATAAGTTTTTTTTCTGCAAGTTTATACCTTTTGGCAGCCACTAAAGCAGCTACATAAAAACCACAGACAAAAGGCCAGATTCCACCATTGTGATATTCACCAGGTTGGTTGAACTGCTCATATCTTGGGATCCAGTCTGGGTCTCCCGGTTTTATATAAGGGAATAAGTTTGGCGGCAACTCAGCCGCTAATTCTTTACTTTCTCTCAGCGAATCACACTCTGTTTCCACCCAAGAAATTAGTTCTCTGGCCCTGGAAGGAGATGCAATCCCCGAAAGAATGGCTAAGCTATTGCCCAACAGGTCGAAACGTTCACTTCGATATACCTTATATGACCATAGCGCGTAATATGGTTTGTACCTGAGTACCAGACCTTCGTGGACGTGCCGATTTTGTCTATCGCCTTTCACTGTAAAACGACCCATCATTTCCTTCAGTTTAGAGGCACGTTCATGCATACCAAAAAGCCGCAGGTAAGTGTAGACTATTGTGTTTACAAAAAGCCCGTAGCCCAATACCCATTGCTCGTCTCGCCAATCACTCGTAGGCAGCTGGTCCACAATAACACGGTCGGTGGGACTTTGGTATTCCATCCACAACATCGCCTTTTTTGCAGCCTCTTCGAGAAAATCGACTTCACCTGTTACCTCGCGGAAAAGTGCCACCGCCATAAGAAACAATGGAGTGCAATCGCTTGAGCCGCGGTCAGTAGGGTCGTGCATCAATGAAGGGATATGGCCAAGACGGCTTTGATTCTGAGCCAGAGTCTCCATTGCCTTTCTTAAGGACTTAATTAATTTTTTATTTCCGCTAATTAAAATACCCAAGGAGGAAATCATAAGGTCACGTGTGTAAGGTTCCGGATAGCCCCATCCGGCAGCCCTTGGTAGGCCGCGGTACGGACCATGAGCATTATGCAACAACACTTTGATTGCCGCAGCTTTCGCCTGCTCAATCAGAATCCCGTCACGATTGTCCATTTTACGAAATCCCCAGTTTCTCGGATGCAAGCTCGACAAATCTTTTAGCTATAACACGATAATCGTAGTTCTCCAGAGCACGTTTTCTTCCCTGTTCACCCATTTTCTTCCTTAGTTCGGCTTTTTGCATCAAATCCATAAGATAATTTGCAATATCATGTACACTGGCACGATAATCAACCGTTCTGGGCTTTTTGAAAACCACTCGATGCCCCCGTTCATATCCAGATTCGCCTCCCACCGTGGTTTCTCGCATCCGAACCTCCTGAGCTATCCCTGCGAGAAATGCATTCTGGCCATGTACCATTGTATCCAACATTCCCATTGCTTTGATACCTATAACCGGCTTCCCACAAGCTCCTGCTTCAACCTGGATCATGCCGAATCCTTCAAGTCTTGACGGGGCAGCATAGATATCACATGCAGCTAAAAGGTAAGGCATAAAATTTCGAGAGATAACATTAGTCGTGTAAACAACGTTTTTCTCAATACCCAACTGTGTTGCCATCTGCAGGTCCATCAGATTTTGCTGCTCTGTACGAGGCTGAGGCCAAACCTTGCAAACATATTTCCAATCGGGTGCTTTGGTGTCATTAATTGCTAAGGCCTGCATAACTTCCTGGGCACCCTTCGATGTTGCATCGCCTCCTATAGTCAGAATCATTATCTGGTCCGGTGCGACACCAAGTGCTTCCCGAACAGCAGAAACCTTTGGGTCATTCTTATCGCGAGGTATAAAGGCATCCGTATCACAGCCTACCGGAAGTACTTCAATATTGTTCCCACTGAGTCCGTCTCGCGTGTAAACTTTTTTGACCCACCTGGAAGTGACCAGGATAAGAGGTAAAGCATCAAGGACTTCATAATAATTGGCCATGTAACCATCGGCAACCAGCCATGGAACCGTTTGAACGCCGTATCTTTGAGGGTGCAGCACAAGGTGAGGTGTATGACCCCAATACCCCACACCAACCACGATATCCGGCCCGAACCAACGGTAGTACCACTCTTTTTCCTGAGCCGATTCGAAGTGTACCGAATGGACATCGACTCCGAGTTCTTGTAACCCACGATGGAGGAGGTCGCCTTGTGTTGCAAGTCCGGCGGGCGAAGGTGGGTAGTCATATAGTACCAGCGCTTTCATTTTGTATGCTCCTATTTATTTTTCTGAGGTTTCTGTAATTTGTCAACCGATTTCAAGCACCAAAAGGCTTCTTTCCGTGGGGTAGTTTTAGCCTCAAAACTGTCAGATTCGAAACCATAAATGTTAGTAATAATATCATATTTTCTTTGCCAGATTTTGTTAGGAAGCTTTGTTTTCAAATCTGCATCCCGAACTGCTCGAGGAAGATACTCGCCATCACCATCTTCATATGCAAATCTCCAGATTTCCTTGGCAAATAGTCTTTGGCTTTCCCATAAAGCCATAACTGCTTTTCCCGTTTCCTCATGTCTGAGATGACGGGCATATTCACCCGAAAGACCGTGGGTAATAATAAGGTCAAATCTATCGGAGGGCAGTAGTTCAAGTATTGTGTCTTGCACTTCACATCCAACCAGTGGCAATTGTTCAGGAGCATCGTCGAGATCACCCATGGAACCAGTAGCACCAAGCTTTTCAAGTGCTCGGAAAAACTTAGGTGACCGGTCCTGATCGCTTTTTCTACAAAGAGCAATTATTGTCCAATTAGCCTCTGGATGCATCAATATCGTGCCGCCAGCCCAGAGAGTTTCGTCATCGGGGTGTGCTACAATTACAGCACAACTGCTGTTTGCTGTCCAGCGTAGCTCAGTAAACAAACTGGTTTTGTCTGCATCCATGGCACTCATTTTTATACGCGACGCTTAGAAGTCCTATGGTATGCGTGAAGCCATGCAGCAGTAGTTTGCGCACCTGCACCCTTTTTTTTTGCTTGACCTATCAGGAAACTCCTATGAGCATCGTCAGGAACCAAGGCAATATTCGATGCAGCCGAAACAGACAACCAACCGTCGTGAATGGCCTTCTGCACATCTGCCGGCCAACTCACGATTTCCTCTTGCTCTCTTACCCACGCACGCGACCTATGACAAATACTCGCCACCTGTTCGCGGTCCATACCGCCTTCTTTGATCAGAGCCACCACGGCCACCGCCATTTCCACCGGGCTAAGGTCCTTTCGAAACAGATTCTCGGCAAGTGCAATCTCACAAATTTCTCGTTGGTCACCTTCAATTATGCGAACCTGTACTTTTTTAAGACCAGCTCTTCTACATGCAGCAAATCTGCGATGACCGGCGATAAGACGGTAACGGCCATCGTCAGAACCAGGAGCTACAACAACGGGACTAATAAGACCAATTCTTTTTATTGAATCAGCAAGTTCGGTAATGCCTTTATCTTTTCCTTCCAACCGAAGTGGGTTTTCGCCCGCATCTATTTCTTCCAGCTCAATAGTAAATTCCTTTGTCTTCAGCATAGTTTTCCCTCATATTTTGATGTCGGCTGCAATTAGCTTGCGCCAATTTTGTGAATCTCGGGCGCCCAGAAACGGTTCTTTTACGGGCAATCCTTCGGCAGTTCGTCCGCCTTGACCAGTCAGTTCTCGAATTTCCATTCCTTAAGATCCATCGACGAATACAGTTTGATACCGGGTGAGCCGCCTTGGTTGGGCAGACTCAATCGCTTCTCCTCACGATTTGAAAAAGGCCAGACTGTAAAAACCAAATAATATGTATTGCCCTCCCGAATAATACAGGGATCACGCAGCTCACGATGGGTTTTTCCCAATGCGTCATATTCAAACGGTAGCGGATTGGTGTATGTAAGGGCCTGTGCCGTCGAGCACATGACAACCAGTAACAGAATGGAGATTGTCGCAGTCTTTTTCATCATGAGGATTATTCTACCCGAAACAAGATCACTTGGCAAATGAGTCATAGTGGATAGACGGATCTTCTTTTCAATACAAGATCCAAGAGTTCGGAACCATACTGCTCAGATAACTGGCTTTCGAGTTGTAGGTGGGTTGTAAGCGCCGTTCATTGAAAATGTTTACCTTTTTTCAATTTTTAATAAACCATTTACCTAAAAGCAGTTATAGGATGATTATTTTTGTAAAAATTGCAGATAATGGGCTTTTTGGTTGTAAGGTGGTTGTAGGTGCACCAAGCCAAATAAGCTGAGAAACAGGGAATACAAAGTATGCCTAAACAGAGGAACTATAGTACATCTATAGTAGATATTTCGATGTATTTGGTGAGAGAAAGTCGACTAAAATCTAACAGGAAACCTCAAACTGCTTTATATGAATATTAGTGTTTGAGTCTAATGCGATATTTATCATTGTGCCTTAGGGTCCGCCTCTCGTGACTGCATGATGTGTTTATTTGAACTCCTGTCTCTTCATCCTTCGGAGTGCCTATATTAACACTTAAAGTCGCGCCGTGAATGCTCATGGAGCTGACATCCAACTCTATAGGTCTATCAAAGGTTTCTTTGCCTTCATCTTTGATATTCCGCTTGGCCCAGGCTAAACCACTTGTTGCCAGGTTCCTCTCACATGCCTTAAGGTAAGCGGTATCTGATTGGAACAGTATCTTATTCGCACTGCCGGTTAAAACGATCATCTCGGCCCCGATCAAAGCTATTGCCACTACTACAAATATCAACACAAAACCATTTTGTTGCGGATGTTTCATCTCTACTCCATGACCTTTCGAAAAACACCTGCAAAAAACAGATAGGAATTGGCCATCTTCTCTTCCGAACAGCCTCGAACATGATGCTCTATGCAGGTCTTAACCTCCACGGCACAACCGTCCCTGTCGTTTCTCCGTACTTGCCATTCTACTTTAGCGTTCGGCACCGACCATACTTTCGTCTCTTCTTCGTATTGTTCTTGAGCAGCCGACAACCTGCGTCTGAGTACCTTGCCATCTTTCAATTGATAGCAGACAATACCATTTGGCAATTCAATCAAAAGCAGGTTTTTATTTGTTGTATATTCCCCGAACGATTCCGGCAGTCCCTCCGCAACGTCAATATCATCATGCATTTGCTCCAGCATATTGAGCACACTTGTGTTTTCCTGTACAACGCCACATAAACGCGGGATATCGCTAATAATGGTGGTGAACAATCCCGCCAAAACAATCGATACAGATGAGACAATGACCATCGCTACCACCAACTCTACTAAAGAATAACCTCTGCGCATCTCTATTGCTCCGGCTCTGCCAAAACATATCTACACAATTGAACTTTAACTTCCTTACTGAAGCTCATGCCGCTTGCTTTCACCTCAACCAATTTCATCCCCTTCCATTGACCGGCTCCCGCTGACTCTTTGATAGAAACAGTCAGATTTGGCCAAAGTCGCATGAAATCTTCTTCACGGATCGCTTCACCCGTTACAGCTATGCTGTCAAGTTCCGCCTGGGCGGCTGCTATACAGTGTTGCCTCATCCACTGGATGCGATTGAATTTTGCGAATCCGTGCAGTGACAATGCCAAACCGACCAAAACCATTCCCAAGACCGCAAGTGCAACTATTGTTTCGGTCAGTGAAAAGCCGCCGTATTTTTTCTTCTTATCAGACATAACTTTACTCAATTTGAGGTACTACGGGAACGCAAAGTCCGCTGTATGATTAACAATTACAATGAGTGGAGAGAATATGGCATAAACAACAAAACCCACCATTGCTCCCATAATAAGTGTTACACAAGGCCACATTATGAACCTGACAAGGTTGGCGCGGTAGCTGTAGTTCGAGCGATAGAGCGACTCAAGTGTCTCTAATACAGTCAAAGTATTGCCCTGATTGACCTGCTCATCAAACGCCCAAGCGAGGGGAGAGCCTAATCCGGTTTGTCTGGCCGCAGTTGCTATATTGTCACCCCGCTCTACTTTTTCCAGCCATTTTTTTAGTCGTTTTCTAAAACAATTGTTCACATCCAGGCCGAGTGTATTAGCAATCGCATTATCGACCGTACCGTCGGCATTGAGTGACAGCCTCAGAAGCTCAACCACCTGTACCATCGAATAATTCTTCTCAAACCAGTGCAGAACAGGCGAGTGCCATTTAATAAAATCAACAATTCGCGAAGTTAAATAAGGCTTGTCCGGCCGACGGGGCCGAAACTTAATCCGAATCGAAGCAGGAACAGCCACAAGAACTACGAGTGCAAATACCAATCCGATTAACCACCCATACTGATACGTAATAAAATTTGCGATCCGGATTAACAATCGGGTAGAAGCTGGAAACTGTGCGCCATCTGTCATTTCTGTTAAAACTGCTTGGAACGCCGGAAAGACTTTCCACATTAGTCCCGATACGATAAAAAACATAAAGATTATTAGTATTATCGGATAGGCTGGGTGAACCGGCCTGATTTTCCTGCTTTCATCGGCCTTGGTGACCATATCAGCTTCTATGCTCTTCATCGCAAGCGGAAGCTGGTCAATCCGCTCGGCAGCAGCTATCATTGCCACTACGTAACCGGAACATTTAGGGTAGCCTCGCTTGATTGACTCGCTCAATGAGTAGCCCTGAACCAGCCATTTTTGTATTCTTCTTAAGATTCTTGACCGGTGGTCTGTTAGCCCGCTGGCTGCTGATTCCAGGGCCATAGGTAACGGCAGGTTCTGCCGCATACTCGAACCAATTATCGAGACGACGTATGCAGCGGTCGTGTGCCGGGATGTCAAGCCATAAGCTATGATTGAACCTATGAACAAAATAAAAAACATGAAGCCGATTATCGACAAAGGGCTAAACAAGAAGCCTGCAGTTACTGATAAGAGCAAACATACAAGAATTATGAGCAACCATTTTGCACATTTCTGAGGCCATTCTTCGGAATCGGGTTCACGTTTTGCCATTAGCACAGCCAGCAATGTAACGATGAAAATAACGGGTACAAATAGTATATTCTCAAACGTCTCTCTCAAAACGGCAGCATAACCCAACAAGAAACATACGACCGGCGATGTTATCAAAGCAATACCCGGCTTCTTAAAACCCAGGATTGCGTAGAGAAGCAAAATTAATATTGCTATAATTGCAAACATACTCTACCCAATCATCATACAGACAAATTCGTAATAATTGTTATCATTGGCAAAAACATCGAAAGGACAGCCATTGCCAAAACCCCCCCCACCACAATCAGCATAACAGGCAACAAAATCGCCTGTAGCCTTGCCTGTCCGCATCGTGCCTGCTCGGAGTACATCTGGCCCAGACTGTAAAGATTGTCCTGCAGTTCGTTACGTTGAGTACCCAACTGAATGGAATACAAAAACAGCCTTGGTATCATCTTGCAAAACTGCCCGGCCCCTAAGATATCAGCTCCCTGTTCGATTTGGATGGCAAGCATTTCGCTTTCCAAGACAAGTTTTTCGCTTCCCGTTGAACCTGAGCCCAATCTCAGGCAGGCCGGCATATCGGAACCGGCTGCAACCATCATTGCCATAGATTCGGCCATTCTGCTAAGCACACTACTATGGTACACCCTGCCGATAACGAGCGCTCTTAAAAACAGCGATTCCTTAAATCTCCGTCCAGCCGGAAAGGACGAGAGTATCCTAACTATAAAGAGTATCGCTACGACAAGAAATCCTACGCCTATCCAAAAAGGCACCACGTTTTCCGCCATACTTAAGAATAACCGAGTTAGTTTCGGCAGCTCTGAGCCCTCTGTCATTTCTGTCAATATAGTGCCGAATTGCGGGATTATGATCAAGAATACGGCTGTTAAAATAACCGCGGCCAGAGCCAGAATAACCGCAGGATAACTCAGCGCTTCAAAGATTATCCTCCTGGTTTGATTGGCCAACTCCAGATGTCTGTTAAGACTTGTCAGCATTTCACTTAATCTTCCTGTCTCAACACCTGCTTTTAATATCCTGCCATAGAGAGGCGGAAAACGCTTCTGTCTCTTTTCAAACGCTTTCTCAATACTTACGCCTGCTTCAAGTTCGCCGGCAATAGCGTCAATGAGTTTGCGCATAGACTTTGAGCTGATATCACTGGCAAGCTCTCGCAGGCCTCTTTCCAGAGGGATTCCGGCTTTCGTTATGGATGCAAGCTGCTGATTGAAAAGCATAAACTCGTTTCTTCCGATGGCAGTCCTGGGCTTTGGGGCTTTGGCCTTTTCAATAGAATTTACAGCAAGCTCCATTTGTTGGAGTAGTTCGCCCGCCTCTTCGCGTGATCCGGCTTCAATTATGCCTTTCATCAACCGGCCTGCCGATGTCAATGCATTGTATTTAAATGTCGCCATTTTATGTTCCTCTCATTAACTACTGAGGACACGGGGATATTTCACGTTCTATTCTATTATTTTTAGCTCGTACCGATTCCACAAACTTTATTCAGTTCCTGCTGTGTTGTGATGCCCTCACTCACCAAACGCTTTCCGTCCTCAAGGATATTCGTATGGCCTTTGCTTTCGAGGATATCTTCAAGCTGCTCCATGTCGGCTTTTGCCAAGATTGCCTTTCGCAATCCGCCGTCCAACTGAACCATTTCCGCTATCAACGCCCGCCCTTTGTACCCAGTGTTCAAGCAGACATCACATCCTACTGGTTGAAACAAGCCTGTTTCCCTAATCTTTTGCCTGCATTTCCTGCAAAGTTTCCTTACAAGCCTTTGATTAAGGACTGCCGAAACGCTTGATGTTACCTGGTAAGGCTCAATACCCATCTCCAGCAGTCTCAAGAGCGCCCCCGCAGGCGTGCCGCTGTGCATTGTACTCATTAGCAGATGTCCCGTCAGTCCTGCTTCGATAGCTATCTTAGCGGTTTCGGCGTCCCGTATCTCTCCAATCATCAGAACCTGTGGATCCTGTCTAAGCAGCGACCTTAAGGCGGTAGGAAATGTCATCTGACCATGCGGTGTAATCTGTGTTTGTGTAATGCCTTCGATTCTAATTTCCACGGGGTCTTCGAGAGTCACAATGCTCTTTCCGGAAAAGCCCTTTAGAATGTGCCGCAGAAGAGCGGCGAGCGTGGTACTCTTTCCACTGCCCGCTGGGCCGGTAAGCAGTAAAACACCCTGGTTTTTGGCCGCAGTTTTTTTCAACGCTGTGTATATATCATTCGAAAAGCCCAACTGCTCCAATTCCATGAGCTCTCTATTCTTGTAGAATAACCGCACCACTGCTCGTTGCCCGTGTATTGTTGGAAAAACTGCGAGCCGCTGGTCCATAACTCTGTCATTCTGCGTCTTGCTGACTTCAATCCGGCCTTCCTGGGGTATATCGTTGCGATAGGTCAGGAGCCCCCCCAGTACCTTCAGCCTTGCAATTACATTTCCAGATAAGGATTTGGGTAGTTTTTCCACGGTGTTTAAGGCACCATCGAGACGAAATTTTACGACTAATTCAGAGCCCGTAGGTTCGAAATGGACGTCGCTTGCATCGGATTCTACGGCTTTTTTGAGCAAATCGTCCACCAAAGATACCACATCCCGGGCATCCATTTTGGCGTCGTAAGAGCTGCTCTTGCAATTACTTACACTCATATTACCATGGTTTGGTTTTGTCAAATTCGGCATATTCACACAATTTCCTTCAAAAGTAAGAGATATAATCACCCCAAAACGTTATCTGAAAAAAGCAAGATTTTTCCCTATTATTGCCAAGTTTTTTGTTAACATATAGGTAGGTACTTCCTCTTAATAGATAGAACGATATAAAATAACCGAAATGGACGTTTATGTTTGGTAAGGCCGTTAGTTACGAGCTGATTTGGGACTTTACCGTCTCTGGGACAGTAGATGAACGCCAGCGGTGGATACTGTCTGCAATGCAAAGCCACGGGCAGGAATTGGTCACAATGCTCTGGCGAATTTTAGGGAATGAACAAGATGTTTGTGATGCTTACCAGAATACATTTTTGCAGCTCGCCCATTACAAAGGGGGACAAAAGCCCGAACATATAAAAGCGTATATTTTCCGTGTGGCAAGCAACGCAGCAGCGTCAATGTTAAGACACAGAGTAGTTGAAAAAAAGAGATTGTCGACGGCTATTGTTACCAGAAAGTGCACAATCTCTCCTGTAAATGAACTTGATTCCAAATGCTTACAGGAAACTTTAAGATGCTATATAGCCCAACTGCCTGGACATCTAAGAAACGTCATAATGTTGCGCGATCTGGCAGAATTATCTTACGCCCAGGTAGGCAGGATATTAGACATATCAGCAGCAACTGCGAGGGTTTATAGGTGCAAAGCAATCCAATTGTTGGCTGTATGGATGGGTAGAGAAAGAGAAGAAAGAATATGATAAGTATAAACAAAAACAAGGGGACAGCATTCCGCAGTAAGTCGCAAAATGGGAGTTCTAACACGTGCAGACAGATCAGGACTTGGCTGCATAAAGCCATAAGCAGCCGCTGTCATCTCGGTTCAAACTGGGTACAGAACCATATTGCGAATTGCCCAAGATGTCATCGGCGACTTGTAAACGTTGGTAGAGTCCATCTTGCACTGTCGGCCATGAAATCTCAACCACACAAGCTTGATTTATTAATGCGTGCAAATGCTCAGGCCATTGGCGTACTGAAACACAGTCTCCGAAGAGCACCGAAAGCCCAGAAACTTAGGGTGATGCTGCCCGAACCTAAGCTGTTCGAGAGGTGTAGCAAGTATATGCATTCCGCCGCAAATGTAGCAGCCTGTATTGCAATCTTACTTCTTATGAAAATCGGCATTTTTTCCTCTATGGATACGTTCCAAACCAAAGGCCAAAAAGTCATCGAGCAATACTATGCCAGTCAGGTAGGCGAAGACTTGGCAGATGAAGTCTTCTCCGCTTAGTTAGGTGATAATTTCGAGATTCCCTCTTTACGGTTGTTGACCTTGTAGATTTTTGTGGGTGGGTTGCCACTTAATCCCGTTTCCTTCGTTGCAGCATCTTTGCTATTGCAACTTACTTCGACATAGAAGCGTCTTTGGTTGTAGGTGCGCCAAGACAAAAAATCTGAGAAACAGGAGATACAAAGTATGCCTAAATGAGAGAGCCATAGTGCATCTGCTCGACGTTTCATATTTTGAAGGTATGCGATCTTCACGTGGGACAAAACGTAGTTAACGGTAGACATCCGCATCCACTATTTGTTAGACTGCTCAAGCAGCCATTCGTAAAGCTCCTTGGTGCGATAAGCTCTGCCAGAGATGCCGTGGCCGGCCCCGCGATAGATGGTAAATTTGACATTTCCGCCGCAGGCCTTGAGGTCTTCGACCATCTTCTTGACAGGCGCGAACAGCACAGTCCTATCCTGGTCCCCGTGAAAAGCCCAGACCGGAACGTCCTTGATTCTGCATATCCTCTCAGGATGGTCATACGTGCCACACACAGGCACAATCGCCGCGAAACGCTCGGGATAATCCACCGCAACACTCCATGTGCCGCGCCCACCAAGGCTCACTCCGGTGACGTAGACACGTCGAGCATCGACATTGTATTTCAGAACCACATCGTCAATAAGGTCCACAAGCAACTCATTCGACCATGCATCATATTCATCAGGACATTGCGGAGTCACAACAACGAACGGGAAGTCACTTCTGATCTCATCCGCAGCCGGCGGTATTGGTGTCCCAATCCGCGACAAGTCGCGTCCTTGCTGAAAGGAGGCATGCAGTACGAGTATCATCAGCCATTTCTGATTCTCCCGTCCGTATTGTAAAGGGCGGGGTAAAATCGCGGCGGTTGTACTCCGCCCTTTACAGCAAACCCCTGTTGAAAAATGGATTGAATGACTATCACTTGATAAAGACACTGTCCTCTGCAAAAATCAATACGAAAACGAAAAACTTCGAATTTGATAATCGGAGGGGTTAATAAATACACGGATGTCGGTATTGAAAACATAAACAGATTATGGTTCCAGGGAGCACTGCCGCGAGCTTATTGTCATTAGGGCACTCTTGATTGGTATTATCAACAACTGGATGAATCTGATGACAATACCATCTTATTGGCAAATGGTGGTAAAAGGTTCGATTATTGTCGGCGCCGCACTTCTCGACCGGTTAAGAGAAAAGTAGTTACGGGGATTGGCAAAAATAATCCTCACTGTGTGAAGACAATTAAAACTGCCATCGGTGTGAGTTTACAAAATTACGCCCAGGCGATTTAGCTTTGGATTAATTGGGGATTATGTATTTCAACCACGGAATCGAGCAGGTCCGTGTTTGTCAGATTCTTTTTGATGTAAAGGCTTTTGATTCTTGCCAGGACCTCCGATGATTCCACCTCCCGGAGGAAATCAACAAGCTGCCTGAGTGCCAAATTCTCAAGCCTTACCTCGACGACTGTCTCAGAGTGGCTCGGCCCAATTTGTAATACCTGCTGCTTCATCGTCGCTACCCTTGTTGCAAGGCCGTGCTCTCGGATTAAAGATTCCAAGAATGGCAGCAGTTCAAATCCTTCCCCCTGCGAAGCCGCTTTTGTGCGTAAATTGTCGAGACTGTCACGTAGAAAAATATATTCGTTGCTTCTGGAACGAAGTTTTTGAAGCTCGTCCTGTTTTTCAGATATGACTCGGCGGAGAGTTTTTGTCCTCTCAATAGCGGGCTTGACCACAAACGTAAACAGCACCAGGCCCCCTACGAGAATCGCTAAAGCGACAGCCGACAATTTTTCTCTTCGTGTTAAACGTATCATTTTTGCTCCTGTATCGCTGAAGATATCAGGACGGTAAAGTATATGGCATCGCTTTTGGGGTCTTTCTGCACGTCCTGGACATCGACAAGCGTAAAGCCGGGAATTTTTTGTAAAAGCCGCTGCCACCTGTACACTGATTCAAACGAGTTGCAGCTTCCACGTAATCGGACCGATTCGGTGGTTACCAACAGGTCGTCGATTTTTATATTTCCCTGCGAAGGAGTGTTCGCAGTGATGCTGTACAGAACCTTAAGCGGCGTTAGGTCGGTTGGACGGAAGGAAGTGGAGAGCAGGTAATCCTTTCGAAAAGATGCCAGCTTTTGCTCTAACTGGACAAGCGGGTTTACAATATTTGTCTCTTCAGGTAGTGTGCGTTGAAAAGTTTCTCTGGTTTCTTTTTTTATATTTGCATATTTAGTTTCCAAATGCGACAGTCGCATAAACAGGCTAACCAATGAGAAGACGGTAATTGCAGCGGCAAGTGTTGCGCAAATTACGAGCTCTTTTCTCAGGTCTAACGTTGGCTTCGTATCGACATTGTCGGCCTGGAGAAAGTTAATGCCTACAGTTTTGTCGGGCGCCAATGCCCTCAAGGCAAGACCAACAGCGACGGCTATTGCATCATCGCCATTGTGTTCAGGTGAGTGCTTTACCCTGGCATAAGGCTCAACTGTGACTATTTGACATCGCAGGTTTTCTTTAAGGGCAGCTTCAAGTTCATTAGAAACATCGCCTCCGATTGCCAGGTAAATTTTAGAGTCTCGTTCAATATCGGCGCCAAATACTTTTTGCCGGCTAACTTCCGCTTCGCGCACCAAAATATCTGCAATGTGCTTTTGAGCTGAATCGATGTTGCTGTCAGGGTGGGAAACAATCGGAATGTTTCTGACGATTAAAATATTATTGTCCTGGGTAACTGCCAAAGTAATGTAAGATTCATCTATATATGCGATGATAGCTTGGCCGGTCGCAATTTCGGGATGATTGACCGCAACTGTAGAATGAATCGCAAAGATTGCCGTATCCACCAGATTAGGTTGTGTTTTTGTCCCAGATAAGATGTTTAGCCTTTCGCGCAGCGATGCTCTGCTTACCGCTGCTGTAAGAACAGAATATTTCTCACCCGGCAACTGGCGGTAAGAACATGCCTGAGCAACGATTTCATCCGGTTCTATCGGGAAATTGTATTCCAATGCGGACTTAGTGAGTCGGCGAATTTGTTCCAGGCCGGCAAAGTCAGTTTCGAGACTTCGAAAGAAAACAGCATCATGCGGCATCGAAATTGCTATATCCGCACGCCGGTCAAAACCATGTTTGCCGGAAAGTCGCCTTAGAATCTCCGGCGGCGAGTCTTCACTTCGCCGTGTTGGTGCGCTGAAGACTTTTTCGATGCATAATTCATCCGGTGTGCGAACGATTTGTACCGCACGCAAATAAGAGCGACCAATATCTATGCCAATGCACCGCTTAACCATTATCTTTTCTTTGGTCCTTTTCTACATAAATAACGTAGTTGTATGTCCTTATAGCTCTTTGTATGAAATCACCTCGACGTTTTTAGTTTTCATATTTTTTCCAAGTATTGCCGTTATTGTGCGGTTGAGATTGTCAACATTTCCCTGCGCTCTGACGTGATAGTATTGGTCTGCCGGGCTGACAGTAGCCGACCTTCTGATTGAGTTGTAGATACTGTCCGTCATTCCGGGGACATCCCGCAGTTCCGCGATGCTGCCAAAGGGCTTGAATTTTCGCCTGTCGATAATCATCTGAGCCAAAACAGGGTCCATCTTTTCCGACAAACTCTCAATAACTCGCTTTGGAGCACAGTTAATGTTGATTTTCCCATCGCCGTAAACCGTTATGTAGTCTCGCATACGCTCGAAAACCTGCGGCGTGATTCCTTTGACCAGCAGGAGCTCTTCAGTCGTATCAAGCGAGGCATTCCTGCATCTGTAAGGAGTTTCTAACCTGCCATAGTAACCTGACTCTGCTCCTGAATTTTCGTTCTTTATAAAAGGCAGGTATGTTACCTTGTCATCGCTATCGGTCCAGTCAATGATTGCCGGTACCAGACCATAGCCAATATGAGAATGGTCACTGTGTTCCTGATTCAGCAGGTCGATGAGCCGAAGTAACTGGTCTATTCCGGTTCGGTTTAGCCTACGGCTCTTATCTTTGAGCAGGTTGACATTTAATTTGCCGCTTTCTTCAGTAATAGTTATCGAGCAGTTTCCATCACCAATGTCGAAAGTATTTTCCTCCGAAACCGGATTCAATAACGTTTTGTTTGTGTTGGTATCGTCGGTATCCTTGATAGCTGCAATCGCAACATTTAGCCCTGCCTTTGCACAATTGAGTGCCTGCGCGGATTTTTGGAACTCGTCGACGGTATGCAGGTTAGTACGGGATTGATAGTTGAATCCAAGCAGCAGGACCGCCAGACAGATGAGCATACACAGGACAACAACTACTACAAATCCCCTTCGTTTTGCTTTTGTTCTTTTCAGTCTCATTATTTGTTGACCGATACTAACGCCTCTGTATAGCTTTCTTAGCTTGATTCTTCCGGCAGCATACATAGGCAATAGTACCATAGTGGTATTGCCGGTGATTTTCGTCTTCACAGGTGATGTTAATTCTCACTGCATTGGGCAGTGACTTCTTTTCCTTAAAATCCCACGTATGCAGCCACTGCTGTCCATCAAAAAATGCCAATTCGACGGACTCAATGTTTCTTGCAATCGGCTGCCAATTTCTGTTTTCGACAAGACTTTTAGGCGCACCAATAAATCTTTTCTGGCTAAAAAAAAGCGTGCCGCTGCTTTTGTCAAATTTGTAAGTGGTCTCGAACAGGCCATCTAACGGGGCCTGTCCTTCTGATATTTCGCTCGTGGTTACCAGATGCAAAATTTCTCCACCCGTCTCGCCTGAGTTTCCGTTAAAATAGCTGATTGCATTTTCAGGTATTTTTTTTCTTTGCTGAAAAACCGGTCTGGTCGGGGATTTATACTCTTTGGCTGAACCAACATACGAGCAGCGTATCTGCCGAGCCATCTGCCCCAACACTTTCCGTCCCTGTCGGGACAGTGCTATCCTGCTCTTGCAGCTTCGCGCCGACTTCGATGTTGCAAAATAGCTGCCGTACACCATAGAGACAATGGTTACGATTATCGCTGCAGCTACAAGAATCTCGATAAGTGTGAAGCCTTTTTTGCCGTACCGACTTTTCACGGTAATTTCCTATCAGCGACATAAGTTGACATTTGCAGATGTTTGCGTCTGATACCCTGTTTCCAACTGACATCGACAAATATTCTTCGCAATCCGGCAATGTCCATTCCCTCCAGTTGTGTCGGCAGCAGGTCTGCAACTTCAGTTGTCCAGTGCAAGCCCAGGGCGTTCTTTTGCACAGTGCCGGAATTAGTTCCTTCTTCCGGGTAGCCGAGGGCCAGCGTCTCTGCGATTTTCTCGTTTGCCAGAAAAACGGCCTGAGAGGTTATCTCCGCTGTGTCAGTCATACTAATGCTGATAATATGCAGTCTTATCAGCGCCAGCAGAGAAATTGAGACAATCACAAGAGCTACGAGGACCTCTATGAAGGTAAACCCCGTTAGAGGTCCGCACCGAAGCTGGGCAACCCGACTTGCCGGGTTTACTTCTAACGGCGTAAATGCTCTCTCGCGCGTATCCCGGATTGCTGCATGTCTATTTTTCATTGTTCTCACTCATCAAGGTTCCAGCTTTCGATATCAGCGTTTTTGTCTGTGCCGCCGTCCTCACCATCTTTGCCGTAAGATTCCAAATCATAGTCTTTGCCGTACACACCCGGAGAAAGATAGATATATCTATTGCCCCAAGGGTCCAGGGGCGCCTTATCAAGATAGCCGTCACTGTTATAGCCCTTTATGCCGGGGTCCGAGACGAGAACTTCAAGGCCTTCAGAGGTGGTGGGAAAACGCCCGGTGTCGGCCTTGAACAGAGCCAACGCAGATTCGATACTGCGTATATCAACTTTGGCTTTCATTCTGCGAGCCTGTTCAGGCCTATCTAATATCCTCGGCATAACGATGGTAGCCAACAGCCCCAAAATCACGACCACAATCATAAGTTCAATCAGGGTAAAACCGGCCTTTTGTAAACGCTGTCTGTTTTCTTTCATCTTGCAGGACTCCACTAAAGGACCTGATTTATATCAAATATTGGTAATAAAATAGCTAATACGATAAAACCCACAACTGCCCCCATCAACAGAAGTATCGCAGGCTCAAGCAGCGAGGTCAGTGTTTTGGTTGTCAGCTCAACCTCACCGTCATACATATCGGCAATATTTATAAGGCCGTCTTCTATATTCCCGCTTATCTGGCCTGTCGCTATGATGTGATACACAATTGGCGGGAACAGTCCGGTTTTTCTTATTGCGTTGGCAATAGCATCTCCCTTGCTGACCTGTTCCTTCACCGAATCCAAGGCGCCTGCAATAAAGCTGTTTTGAATGACCTGTTTTGCAATTTCCAGGGCGCTGAGTATCGGGATGCCGCTGATAAGGAGTATCCCCAATGTTCTGGTCAAACGTGCTATTTCCGACTTGAGAAAAAGTTTACCAAAAAGAGGCAGCTTCAATTTCCAGCGGTCCGTAAACATCCTGCCCTCTTTGGTCCTGCAAGCTGCTCGAATTCCCAGTAGAAGCAAAAAAAGTACAGGGACAAGGAACTTTAAATATGTTTTCATAAAGGCGCTTATTGAGATAAGCAATCTTGTAGGCCAGGGAAGAGACCTGTTCATTTCGATAAATATTGCCGTTATGCTGGGAACCACGACGGACATAAGAAATACCACCACTGCCACCGCGACCACAATCATCATCAAGGGATATGCAACAGCGGACTTGACCTTAGCTGCAAGATGTACGCGTTTTTCCAGTATTTCCGCCAGGCGTAAGAGAACCTCCTCTAAGGTGCCGCTCGTTTCCCCTGCGGCCACCATGTTGACAAATATACTCGAAAAGACATTCGGATGCTTGCTGAGCGCTTCGGCCACTGTGCTTCCTGAATTAACATCGTTAGCAACTTGTTCCATAATTTCTGCAAGAGGATTGTCCCGGCCCCGAACACCTTGCAACTGTTCGACTAATGCTGACAGGGCAGGTACAATGGGCATGCCTGCG
>Ga0307380_10004484_pt1 | contig 18855 bp, 19 predicted proteins | sample UN3MG_FD_202239 | JGI IMG/M metagenome (GOLD analysis project Ga0307380, IMG submission 202239) | Soil microbial communities from Risofladan, Vaasa, Finland - UN-3 | ecosystem: Environmental > Terrestrial > Soil > Coastal area > Acid sulfate soil | place: Finland: Risofladan, Vaasa | collected...
TCAATTGATACGTTTCGGCAACAACATCGCCTTCGTTGGCAATCGCTGCGGCCAGCGCGATTGATTTCTGAGCAACCAGAGCAGGGTAGGTCTCGTGCTGGAAGCCGGGTTTGTTCAGCTCCCATTGAAGGTAGCGGTTCCACGTCAGAAGGTCTTCCTCAGTTGGGGTCTTCAGGATTCTTTCATATTTATATCCTTGGCGTCCTGCCCGGAGAGCCTCCGGAAAATCGGAGATTTTGATGGAGTGTTGTTTTGCTTGGACCCCGGTAAGGCTTGAAAACAAGGGTGCTTTCTCTTCAAGCGGGAGCACCACCCGCTTATCAATGAGGCTGATGCAAGTTGTGAAGTTCTGTTCATCCCAATTGAGATCGTAATTCGTGTAGTGGGTCGTTAGGTTACCTGGAACGCCCATCCAATCTACGTTAAATGTCAAGCTGTCAAGTCTCTTATAGACAAGCTCCGGATGACCCAGGAAAAAACGTGATCCCACGGATGGACTGGTCCCGAAAGGCTCGAACGGCTTTTTTGCATCCAGTACGGTTTCATCGTTTTGAATCTGAAACGCCGACAGGCCGGCTACATCGACCTTGACGTGGGTGCGGACGAGTACGAGGTCCTTAAAAGGTGGATAGTGGGAAATAAACTGCTCAGTTTCCGCATTCCAGATCTGCCTCAGCATGAGTCTGAGTACGGGCCAGCAGGTGTCGATTTCAGCTTCCTCCGCTGGTAACGGAGCGATCGCATCTACGTCTGGACCGAAAGTGAGTGTGAACTGGAGAGCTGCCAGTGTCTGCTCCGTTGACTCAGCATTAGAAATCCCGCTCAGCGATGGGTAATCCCCCTGCTTCACTTCCATGGAATCTGGCGCGATCCAGCCTTTTTCGGTACTGATCTCAACGAGGAATGGATCTTTGGGGAGCAGGGGCTCAATCTTATCTTCGTCAAAGAGGTTGGAACGAAATGCCAGGGTCAGAATGATTTTGCGTTCCCCTTTGCTTTCGCTCAACGCCAGCAGAGGAGAGCTGATGGCCCAGCCAAACAACGAGGGGGTGGTGCTGTCTTTGCCGGCTTCTGTTCGCTGCCGGCCGAAGGTCTTCCAGCGGGGATTGTCTTTATCAGCATCGATACCGAGCGCCACTCCGGCCGTGGTGGCATCCTCTGATGGGTAAAGGTTGCACCATTCTTCCTTGCGGGCGACCGGCTCAGTGAATTCCTCCCGAATACGCTGGGCGATCTCCACGATGCGGTAGACCCGGTCCCAATCCTTATCCGTCACCTGGCCGGCATCCGCTTTCAGGCTGATGTCCTTCAGGAAATCATAGTCGTTGTCTTTTCTGACAAATTCCTTCAGCCGTTCCAGAGGTGACGGCTCTGCCTGCGTCGGATCCTCGCCCAGCGCAAGGCAGATCATCGCCTCGAAGCCTTCCTTATCATGTTTATTCCTCAACTGTTGTCTGCGGCCTTCGTAAACCTTTTCTTTATGAGCGTCTGCGAGGATATCATAGACTTTGTCCCATTCCCCGGACGTCTCATCAGCATTCTCTGCCACCGACAAGATGTACGAAAAATTCTCCGCGGACATGCAGAAGTATTTCTCCACATGAGACACTGCCGCATAGTACTCATCGATGTTGGCAACATCGGCCAGTTTGGAAAAATCCGGGCTGATGGCAGCGTTGAGATTTGCATCAAAATCCGTGGGATCAAATCTTCGATGGTCTTCCGGAATCAGACGATAGGATGGGTCCTCTCTCTTCTTCTGACCGGCTTGCTCGAGAATGCGATTGATCTCGCTCCATTCATTGTCGATCTGGATTTTGCGCCTTGTCATGGCTCTAAAATCGTCGAAACTCACGAAGTGAAGCTTGTCTTCGACAAACCGCTCCAATTCCCTGCGCTCATTGCCGAAGATGCGGTGCCATTTGTCGTAAAGGTCATAGATATCGTTAACCTCGGTAATTCCGCCGAAAACCGAAGAATCATCAGGCCTGACACTCACGGCCTTTTCGAAATTTGTATTAAAGTCCCTGGGATTTGTCGGTTCCAGTTTATAGGTAGAATTTCCCGTCCTTTTGCGGCCGGCCTTTTCCAGCAGTCGATTGATTTCATCCCATTCAGCGTCTGCCTGATCGCGCTGAAGTTTCAGTTGCCTTAGCGTGTGAAGCTCGAAAAGCGGCATGTAAAGGTCGGTGCTCGCAAATTTTAACAGGCTTGCCAGCCGGAGCAGAAAAGCGAAGTCCACATTTTGGTCCTTATCATACGCGGGCAAAGAATCACCCGGCATGGGATCGCCCAAGGCAATCTCGAACATTCGTATGAAGCCCTCTTCCCTGGGACCTGTGTGCCGTTCTCGAGCGTCACGGATCCCCGTGATCCGCTTATGGACATGCAAAGAGCTCAACCGGGCGACCTGGGCGTGATTGACCACGATTTTGTGATCTGTGCGATAGATGCGGTTCTGGCCCTGGCTGTCCGGCCCGGCACTGAGCAATGTACCCGTGGGCAACAAAACCTGACTGACGTCGTCGGCAGGTGCGAAGAGGATGTTCACCTGATCGGGAACGGCTGACTTCTTGCTCATTCGCAATGCTTGCTGGTAGTAAAATTCCAGATGCCGGCGGGTTAGCGTGTTGAGTTGTTGCTGAGCGTGTCCAATGAGCTTCAGAAAGGTCAGAAAGAGCACAAAATGCGGGCGGAAAAACTGGCGTGCTTCCACCGGCGTGAACTTCGCCGGGCTATCCATGAAAACGGCGACCTTATCAAGGTCTATAACCGGTCCTAAGAACCCGCTCCAATCTCCGGCCTCCCGGTTTGTGGTGTTGTAATACTTTAACTCCTTGGCATATTCTCTTGCAAAGGCCAGCAGGTCTTTGACCGAGCGTTCATCCACAGACACATAATCGGGATCCAGGGCCATCTGATGTCGTCCGGCTTGACTTGTTCCGTCGCGATGGAAAAAAAGTGATTTGGGTAACTGTTTTGGCATAATGACAGAATGTCTTCTGGATCAGTCAGGATCCTTTAAACTTCGTGTTGGTTGTGATGAACATGCCACTGCCTGAATACTGCGGAGTCGCATCCGGGATAGGGGAGCCCGGTCCGGGGGGCGGCTGCTGAGCCGGGCTTTGCACTTCAAACTTGGCCGTGAAATTGCCCCCTTTGAGCAGAACTGCTTTACCTCCGGTTTTTGTCTTCTTCGCCTTTTGGTTTGCCGCCAACGCGGCAATTTTCAACGTCCCGGCACCCGGTATGGAGTATTGCGGCGTCATGTAGGTGCAGCCCGGAACCGAGACGTTCTTCTCGTCCCCGTCTATACAGACTTTCTTTTCACTGAGGGTTGCAGGTCCGCTGCCTTTGAGATCGCCGGGTTGCACAATCACGACCGCAGCCCCAAAGTTGGGTAGGAAGTTGGCTTTGTCGCCTTCGATCAGGATGAAATCAGGCATCCTCCTCAGCTCCCTCACATGCCCGGTGTGGTGGCCTCGTTCAGGTAAAATGGGTAGACCATATTGTAGCGCGAGTTGGTGCTCCTAATTGTGTAATCAATACTGATCAGCAGAAGCCCCGGCTCGGATACGCTGGCGGTTATTTCCAGTCTGTCCATCGTAATACGCGGCTCATGGTAAAGAATGGCGTCTGAAATCATGCCGGTCAGACTGTTAATCAGGCCCTGGTCGATCTCCTCAAAGAGAAAGCCGTTCAGGTCACATCCGAATTCGTCCTGCATTACCCGCTCGCCCAGTTGCGTGGCGAAGAGGACCTGCAGGCTCTGATGGATGTCTTCAGGGCCCGAGACCATCTCCACCTCTCTGCCGCCCTGGGTGAAGCTGATGGGGAAGCTCCACCCTGTCCCTAAGAAGGACAGGTCATTCTGCATCTGCTTGTTCCTCAATGCCCGGATCAGGGTTTTTTGTGCCGGCTTTTCCGCCCAGCGGATCGGCCCCGTTGAGCTGCTGCTGGGCCTGCTCCTGTATCTTCGCGACAAGAGCATAGACCTTCGCAAATGGGATATACCCCAGACCTTCCAGGATCAGATTGGCCTCGTCGACCGTGACTTTGAAGTTGATTTCTTTCACAGTATTTTTCTTCCTGTTATGACTTTCAGTTGATTCTGGTGTTTCTCTGTTCATCATTTGACATCCACTTTCTGCCCTTTGATCTGAACATTTCCGCTGGCATCGATCTTCACGTCTTTTGCGCTCTTGATTTCGATTCCGTTCTTATCCATCGTGATAGAATTACCGTGTTGATCGGTAACTTGAATCATCTGTGCATCGTCGTCGAACACAATCTTGTTTGACTCTGGCGTTTCGATGAAGACTGAGGCCTTTTCTTCATCTACAAAACCGATCTTAGTGCCTTTTTTGGTCACAATCGCTTTTTTGATGTTTTTTTCAGTCAGTTGTGAGACTTCCTCGGGCGGCGTATTCTTTGAACCGTACATCGCCCCCAGGATAACAGGTTGCCGGGGGTCGTTGTTAAAGAAACCCACTACAACTTCATCGCCTGTTTCGGGCCTGAAGAAATAACCGTGGTCCTTGCCCGCATCCGGGGACAACAGGCGCGCCCAGACGGCGCCGTTCTCTTCATCGATTGCCGGGAGAATCACCTTGACGCGATATTCTTTTTCCGGGTCTTTTTCGAATGCATCGACAATGCCGAGTTGCAGGCCGCTTACTCCGGGCAGCAGCCCGGCTGCGGGGACATCTTCAATGTTCTCCTGCCGGCAGAACCAATCCGGAGAAAGCCCGAACTGTATGTCGGTCTGCCAGCCGGAATCATTGACCTTCTGACGGATGCCGGTCACAAACGTCTTGCCGTTGAAACGTTCACCGATCCCTTTGACTTCTATGACATCCAGCGGTTTAATATCGGCAAATCCGGCGACGGCGATACGCCCCCTGATCATCGACATGCGGCTGCGCGCCATGCGGGCGTCCACCCAGGCCTGTAGTTCTTTCGTATCCAGGGGGACCGGGTGAGTTAGCCTGTAGGTATCAAAACCAATTGTTTGTGCGATTTGCCCGCCATCCAGATTCCCTTGTGACAGTTCAAAGGCTTCAGCTTGCCTTGCTTGTGTTCGTTGAAGTTTCTTCAAATCCCAGGCGATACCCTCCAGAGCGCTGTATTGATGGCTGGCATCTACTTCTATTTCGAAGTTGTAGATCTCGCTGATTCCCCATTCAAAAGTGAGTTTGGGCTGACCATTGACCGCGATCTTCTGCAGAGAGATATTGCCATCGTCGGCGATCACGATTAGGCCCTGAATGTCGGCCCGCGACAGGATAAAATCCCAATCCGTCGCATAGTACTGCACGATCTCAGGGTGTTTTGGCTCCGTCGCTTCGATGGAACCTTTCTCAAGACCGGCATCTTGAATGATTCGGTCGATAATCTCGTGATCGGTTTGCTCACGAAACACAATGCTTTTTCTGGTGTGGGTAAGCTTAACGGCGGCATCCTTCATTTCGACAGTAAGCACCGAGCCGCTCTCGCCGGCCTGGACCCCGTGCCGTACCACGGGTCCTTTGAAGACCGTTTCGTCCGGCGTTCCCTCGTAGCGCAACTTGATCTCTATTTCTTTACCCGGCTCAAAAAAGGCGGTGTCACTGATTGAAAAATTTCTTTGAGCCGCGTCTCCGTCGACCAGCATCAACTGGGCCTGGGGTATCCGGTTGATTTCCTTGATGATATCAAGCGATAAAATCTCATAGGCCGGATCCATTTGCTCATCTTGACTCAGGATAGTCACTGTTACTACGCTCATGTGAACTGCTGTGAAGGGTAAAGAATTGATAAACAACAATCTATGTTTCTATAGGCGGAAAAACAATCTCCCGGCCAGGCATCAGGTTACGGAAATTATCCAGGTTATTGACCTGAGCCACCCTGAGATAATGGGTCGATGAGCCATAGATTTCCTTGCAGAGCAAGGGCAGGGTATCGCCGTTCTTGACGATGCGGGTGTGGGTCAAATCCGGGGAACTCTTCCCTTCCATACGCGTGCGCTTCGACGCGTCCTTGTCCTCGACAAACATGGCTGTAAGTTCCGCACGCAGGGGTGCCCCGCCTTTCTCGAAAGATGTATACTTTATATCCGCCGAGTCCAGCCGACAATCGAAGATTTGAAGGGGGCCATCCCCCCACTGAATCTTCAGGAACTTCGGCTCGTGAATCTCCCCATCCATATAGAAACATAAGTTGAGGAATTTGTTGATTTGCTCGGAGACACTGTCGCTTCGGCCCCCAGTCAAAGAGTCGAGACCATAATTACTGACTCCCGTGCCGTCGAAAACCAGTTTCAGCGATATTTGATCTGAACAACTGTGGGAATATCGAGCCTGGCTGCCACTTGTATTGATTCCTTGCCGCGTTTGGAAGACATTTTTATGTTTCATTGAAAAAGATTCGGGATTGAACATGACCTCAAAAGTATCTTTGGGCTTGCCTTTCCGCTTACGATCTGTGTACACGCCGATCCTAAGCTTCTCCAGCTTGACAATGTTAAGGTCCATGCTATCTCTATCTCTCCCTGGATCTCTTCAAAATCCTTAGAACCTGTTTGACGCAAGCTTGCAAAAGGGCTTCTTTCTCGTCGTCGACCGTCCGTAAGCCCGGTGCGCTTTGCGTACTCTCTCGATCCTGCTCCACTACTGCTCTTATAATGAGTTCTTTAATCTCGACGGGCATCTTCAAATCCTCATAATCTGCATCCGGGTATAAGCCAGTTCCAGGGTGTCAATGAGAACAGAGTTTTCCCTGGCATTCAGATCCGAGGTGGACCACTTGACCGGATAAGCCTTAATAAAGAGCCAGCCGGAAACGGGCGTCTTTTCCTCATCGAAGAGAGTGACGAGAACATTAGAGGGGTAGAACTTAAACAGCGACATCGCGGCGTTGAATTCCAGATTTAGAAGAGAACCGACCACCATACCTCTTTCAAGAACCAGGTTTTGATAATCGATTCTTTCGGGGAGCCGGTGCGTGTATAAATTCTGACCCCCTTCGGTGACCGTTGTGGTCCTGACTTCTGCCGACAGCCCCGAGACTTTTTGAAATCGAATGTCCAGAGGATTGGGGACTACGCCACCTGCAAAAAAGAACACTCCGAAGCGAAATCCGAGAATATTGCCGAGTTCCATTTTTTCCTCCTGGTTGTATTCAATGGTATTCGATGGAGATGCCGGCAGCCATTACTTCCAGGCTCTCAACCGAGACCTCATTGGTGCCGGCATCGAACGTGGGAGCTTCAAGCTTGACCGGTATTGCTTTAGCGATCCGCCAGGACACCACGGGTTGGCCTGACTCATCACACAAACTCACCTCCATGGGCCGCACCTTTTCCTCCCGGAGCCACTCATACAGAAAACTGATACCTTTTATGGTTCCTTTTTTAAAGGTGACAGGGGCGTATTTCTTGAAGTAATACGCTGTAATGTCCTCACCTTCCCAAAAGCTGAAACCATGCCTGTAGGTTACGGTTTCGTGCTCCCGGGTTATACCGGACACTTGCGAAAAACTCATCGGCGTGCCATCGATCGTAACCCTGAAGTTGTAGGCCGGTAACGGATAACTCGATTTCTGAAGGTCTTTTATCTCAGCCATAACTCAGGGCTTAAGCTTCTTCAATAGAGATGCTGTCGGCCGTTAGCTCCATGCTCTCCACGGCAACGTCGTTGGAATTTGCGTCAAAAGAAGGGGCGTCCAGCTTGGTTGGGAACGCGTTGATCACTTTCCAGCTAATCACTACGTCTCCATTTTCGTCACACAATCGGATTTGGATGTCCTTTTTCTCGACCTGGTTGGTCTGAATCCCACTGATCCAGCTATATAAGGCGGCAACACTGGCGCCGAGAACGATCCCCTTCTTGAGGGTTATGGTCGGGGCGGAGCGTTGGGCGGGCATTTGCATGACCCTGGGTCCGGGTGTCCCGCTTTCAATGGGACTCTCCTTGTAGGTGGTCGTTTCATAGCTTATGCCTAATCCCGATACTTCTGAAAAGGCGACCGTGTCGCCGCCGATCTCAACTTTATAGTTGTATACGGGAAGCGGATACGCTGTTTTGATTTGTTCTTTGGATACTGCCATGGCTATCTCTCCAGTTCTAAAATTGAAGGTTTTAAGGATACTCTTCTAATCTTTCAGGCCTCAGTGTCCTGTAAGACGCGTTCGGATTATCGAGACCCCGCTGGAAGCTCTTTCTATGCTTCCTGCAGTTTGTGCATAAACCGGATAATGATGAACTCGGCCGGTCTGACCGCAGCAACTCCAATTTCGACGATCATGCGTCCTTCCAGTATGTCCTGAGCGGTCATGGTTTTGCCGAGCCCCACATTCACATAATAGGCTGCTTCGGGAGTCGAACCGGCCAGTGCGCCCCGTTCCCAAAGGCTGTAAAGATAGCTCTCGATCATGCCTTTGACCTTAAGCCAGGTGGTCGCGTCGTTGGGCTCGAACACCGCGAAGGAAGTCGATTTCTTAGCGGATTCCTCGATCATGTTGAAAAGCCGCCTGACGGAGATATAGCGCCACTCGTTATCATTGCCCGCCAAAGTCCGGGCTCCCCAGATCAGGATTCCCTTGCCGGTAAACGCGCGAATGGCGTTGATAGATTTGCCGGCAGTGGGGTCGACGTTCAGGCTTGCCTGCTCCTCATGCGTGATCTTGGAAGCAGGGCCGATCACAGCCGACAAACTGACATTGGCGGGTGCTTTCCAGACACCTCTATCTCTGTCGACTTTCGCATACACGCCTGCCACGGCCGAACTGGGAGGCAGGGTCACCCTCTGCCTGGTCAAGGCCGCTTTAACCTGATTGTAAAGCGCTGTTTCCGTGGATTTGATCTTTTCAAGGGTGGTGGAAGTGTCCGCAACCGCCTGACTCTCTAAGTCGACATTGGCGTTCTGGGTGTGCGGCACATCGCCGCTGCCATCACCGTTTACCGTGATATCGAAGCCCTGCGGGTCATTGGAAGTATCAGCCTTCCAAGTTTGCCAGGCCGTACTGACACCCGTACCGTCCTTGCCTGAGACGTTCCTGATTGTCAGGATGCCGGTATCGATACTGAACTCCACAAGCTCACCTGATTCTCCTGCAACTATCTTGGCTTTGGGAGTTTCCGTATCTGTCCCGCCATATTTTACGACAATGCCGTTGTCACCAAAGGATTTCTGCCAGCTCGTTGCTGCGGTGCCTCCCGTTTCTGGCATTTTGATCTGAATACCGTCCTCTTTGTATTGGTAGTTCAAGGATGTGTTGAGGTAAGGCAGGTAAGCGGCTGCGTACATGAGGCCACTCATGCCGATCCCGTCTCTGAACTCTTTCACCTTATCTTCTCCACCCGGCACATCCAGGATGGCAAAACGGTCTTTCAGATCGTCACATTGGGCCATTGCCTGCTGGCAAAGCTCGTAGTAATCCGCTGTGCCAAGGTTCACGGCGTCGGTGAGCAGGATAAGTGTGGGCTCATCCTCTTTTTCCAGTGCCTTCAGGCCCTTTACAAAATCGGCTTTGGCCAATGTATCTTCGTAGTTGCCCACGGAAACGATATAGCAGCTTCCACCTCCGTTCTTGAAATACATACTCAGGCAGTAGTGCATCAGGAAATCCGGCTGGGCGGAAGAGCCACTGCTAAAACCGATCTGGTCAACCACTGTTTCCTTTGTTTCTGCATTTACACTTGTGGTTACGTTGAAGCCGGTTGGCTTGGCTTTCCCAAAGATGCTTTCATACTCAAGCAGAGTACTGACTCGGGCGACGCGCGGATTATCAGTTGCCGGCGAGCCATTCTTCGTGTAGCCAATAAAGGCGGGAACTGCGGTCGATACTTCTGCGACAGATGGGGGCAACGTAGAAATTTCCTCTACGTACACGCCGGGAGTTTGGTAGGAAGCCATAATCTTTCACGCTCCTTTCTATGGAAATGGTTTGGTTATATATTTGACAACTTGAGAGAACGCATCCTGCTGGTGCAGGTTTGCATCGATTTCAACCTCTATTTTGGAATAATTTCGCAACGACGGATTCGGTAAGGCTTCGAACAAGCGGTTGCCATCAAAGTGAAGTTCCAGGTGTTTCCTGGCTGTCTGACGGGAGGAGATAAGATTGTCTGATACAAAGCGGAACCTTTGTGTCCCGGGATATTTTTGTGCCAGCTCCTCTGCCAGGTCGTCGGAGGAGTCAGGATTCGTAACGAGGTTCGTCCGGTGTTTATTGCTGAACACAAGTTTGTCGAGTTCATCCTTGTCGACGATCTGAAACACGTCTTCGATGCCATTCAGATTGGTGACAAGATAGTACTTCCACCTCGCCTGTCTGGCAGTGAAGGCAATCTGAAACTCAATAGGCGCTCTATCTGCCGGTCGGAGGGTGCCATTGTTGTGAATCTCCACATCTGCAAAAACGCCTCTCTCCAGACGGGGCGCGATCGGGTATTTGACCGCAAAAGTCTCGTCTTTTAGAGCGGACTGAGTGTCAACAGTTATCACCTTATCGGTCTTGTCATATTCCTTTAGTTTTACATTTCCTGAATCCATGATCTCGAATCGGTCGGTTGTCAGGCCCTCCAAAGGGTGACCACTCAAGATGAAGCAATTCTCCTGGGCGGGATGCTCAACGATAAAACTCTCCGTAAACCAGGCTTTCCGGGAATCAAGCTGAAGTCCCTTGTCGCCCTCCGGGTTCAGGCCTGCATTCGTGTAAAGAGGCGCAGGCCGATTGGCGATGTCCGACAGGTCGGTAAACAGGGCGAAGTCCGGATTATGAAGCCGCAGGTGGAAGGTGAAAGTTATCTCCTCCGGATACGCTATAAAAGGCTTTCCCTCGTCATCCACCTGCATGAAAACTCGTATGCCGTCAGGAAATGACTTCAAGACGCAGCGATGATTCTTGAGAAGCTTATCAGTGGCCGGATTCGGCTCCATCGAAAAGTCAGAGCACCTGCCGTCAGCATAGTACGAGTGTGTCACGCGCAGTGTGAATACAGGGAGAAACTTCATGACGATATCCTAAGGATTCTCTCTTTGATTTCGGTTATAGTCGTGGCCTCCTCATCCCTGAGTACCATCATCTTCACCTTGTACAAGACGGAAGGATGGTATGTGGTTCGTAATGAGTTCCACAACTCATTCTGCTCTGAGAAAGGCAACGTAACCAGTTCCATGATCAGCCGTTCGATATTTTCATTCAGTTCAGGTGCATTGTGATTGTCAAACACGCGATGATTTTGAAAGTGCTGAATAATCCGCGAAAGATAACTCAATCCTTGTTCGTATTGTTTGAATCGAGCAACAAACAGAACATACAGGTTCAATCGTATATCCGGCTGCACCTTTCGCTGCGTTCCATCCGCTGAAACTACCGTGTAGGGATCCGGAGGACGCAGTGTATTCTCCTCTTCAACATTTATGAGTAAGGCAGAGACTGCTCCCAACTTGAAAGAGATAGGGTCCATTTTTTCGCCATCTAGAAAAACCACTCTATCTTCGGCGGATTCACCGCGGCTCAAACCGGAACTGACATTTAGATGAGCATTCAAGTGGTTTTTCAGGAAAATCAGGACTTCGCTGATCATGATTTTGGCACTCCTGTTTGGAGCCTGCTATCCGGCTTCTCTGCCTCATCGAAGAGGAGGATAACGTTGGCGATACCGACGATTATGCAGGACTCACTTCCCGCGGATGACCGTTCCTTACGGGGTCGGATTCGAACCCACTTGGCTTCATTGCAAGGTTTACATCGCTTTTCAGCGATGGTCCCCCTTGTGCCCGGCTTTGCTGACCCAAATAGACTCCGTCCCCGTCGGTGTCCTGAAAACGATGCCCACACCTTTCACCCTTTGCTCCTGGCTCTAAAATCAAGGTGCGACCGCTACGGGAAATCTATACTGCAGATGCCTGAGCGTTTCTCTATTAGTACAGCGAGTGTCGACCCAAAGATGTTGACTGTTTTTTCCGCTTTTTGTTAATATCTTCTCACAATTATTAGGACTCCGAACTCTATAATCGCACTCGCTCGGCATAGCTGCCAACTGTTTTTTTTCGCTTTTTGTTAATATCTACTTACGCTGGTTAGAACTCCTAACTCTATAATCACACTTGCTCGGCGTAGCTGTCAACTGTTTTTTTTCATTTTTTTTATATTTTGACTCATCCGGGAAATGAGTAGGTTTCCCGTGGCTTTGTTTGGATGATAGGCGTATTACCTTTGAGGCCTTGATGTGGTCGGGCCAAATGATGGTACTCTTCGATGAATTGCCGAAGCAGTCGTTCCAGATGACCCTGGGCAAGGTCTTCACACCTGTCCAGGGATTTCGAAAGCACCATCCAGAGCAGGCGAAAACCTGGAGTGAATCGTGGCTGCGGGCGTTTCTTCGAGGCGACCCCGTGTTTACAGGCGGCGAGCCGGCTCTCTACGGCCGGGAGTCTGGCGGCCAGCACGGCCTTGGAGCAGAAGATGGCCCACAGGAAAAGCAGGGCATATCGGAACAGCTCGCGAGCGCAACCAAGCACATGACAGAGGCTTGTCAGAAGGGTTCTTATGGCATTCATGCTGCCGGGATAATAGAATCAACCGCATGCAGCAAGTTCACGTAAGTTCTGCAATGACAAGTGCGACGGGGTATTTCGGGCGGACAGGTGTGAATCTGTCTACAGCGCCAAGATTTTCCGTTTTAACACCTCTGAAGACACTTTTAGGCCTTTCAATTCCACTCGACATTTCAAATCAGCATTCCAACAATACATGCGGTCGTAAAAGCAGCTAACGTACCGCCGACCATGGAGCGTAAACTCAGTTGGGCGATGTCCTCCCGGCGGGACGGGACCAGGGAACCGATGCCGCCGATCTGGATGGCGACGGAGCCGAAATTTGCGAATCCGCATAGTGCGTACGTTGCGATGGTGAATGAGCGCGGACTCAACTGGTCACGCATCTTCACAAGATCCATATAGGCGATGAACTCGTTGAGAACAGTTTTTTCGCCAAGTACCGATGAGACCTTTAGCACATCCTCGGTCCGGATACCCATGACCCAGGCGAACGGACAGAATATCCACCCAATGATCCTCTCGAACGTCAACACAGAGGTCTCAGGCAATTCCGCAGCAGCCTCAGCTCCGCTCGCCAGGTAAATCACGAAGAACTGGCCTCGCTCGAGGCCCCAATTGATTAAGGCGATCAGGCATACGAAAGCCAACACCATAGCGCCGACATTAAGAGCCAGTTTCAGACCTACTGCGGCGCCGTTACAGGCTGCATCGATGACATTGCGCCCCTGTCGCGGCACCTCCACTCGAACCTGTCCCTTAGTTGGCGAAACCTCTCGTTCGGGCACCATGATCTTGGCGATCACAAGTGACGCCGGTGCCGACATAATCGATGCAGCCAATAAATGCCCCGCATCAATACCAAGACCGACATACGCCGCCATAACACTGCCGGCAATGGTGGCCATCCCCCCTGTCAGCATGGCCATGAGTTCCGAGCGCGTCATTGATTCCAGATAAGGTCGAACCAACAGCGGGGCCTCGGTGTGCCCCAGGAAAACATTGGCTGCCGCAGCTAATGACTCCGAGCCGGATACATCCATCACACGCACCATGGACCAGGCCAACACTTTGACAATCTTCTGAATCACGCCCCAATGAAACAGAATGGCAGTCAGACATGAAAAGAAAACAATCAGCGGCAATACTGAAAACGCGAAATAATGTTCCCGAAATCCTTCTCCGAACAGAAAGGTCGATCCTTCGTCCCCGCATGCAATGATTCCATTTACAAACCGCTGCAGCGCGTCAAAGACCATGCGCCCGGGAGCTGTCTTCAGTATCAGCAACGCAAAGACCAGTTGAAACAGCATGCCCGTCACGATCAGTCGCACATGAACGCGCCTGCGGTCTTCCGATAGCATCCATGCCAGGGCTAACATCACCCACAGCCCCAAGAAGCTAATCAGCCTGGGCATTATGTCTTGCATCATTTCACCTCTTTGCATAAGTCGCCGGCTGGTACATCCGGCCGCCCGCTCGTACTGTTCCGGCTCTGATTGTACACCATGGCAGGATACTACCACAAGAGCGTGATATTTCAAGAGTTGTCGCTATGATGACGCACCCTTTGGCTGGCGCAAGTTTAGATTATTTTAGTTTTGAAATCAGCTCCGGGATTTAAGCTAAATATCTGTCATATGTCACTTGAGTTTTATCCCCTGCGACGGAAACATCCAGGATTCTATGAACATTTATACCTGTTTCATCCCGGATCCTTTGAATTCCTCTGTATTCTTTCTTTGCCACTGCAGAAACTGCTCCTTCAATATATACATCATTGTTCCGAAGCAGATTGATCAAACCTGTTAAAGTCCCTCCGCTGCTTACAGTGTCTTCGATGATATAAACGGTGTCGCCCCGCTGAATCCCGTATGGATATAGGTTACCTTTATAATATTCCATAGAAAAAGCAGTTCCCTGCGATTCGGGCCCCGGGAACCATTTCGCTCCTGCGATTGGCATATTTGTGTATAGTGAGACCGCACCTAAAATGTGTGAGCACCTGTCAAATTCTGTGACTATTTTATCTATTTGTGCTCTTGGAATATACTGACCGATCTTAAAAGCTGTTTCTCTAAGGAGGTCTGCCTGAGTGGAGGGGTAGTGCTCGCTTAAAGGAACAATCATAAACTGCACTTCTTTTCCTTCCGGACTCGTTATTGCAACTAAATCTTTTCCCTCATATGAAGAATGCAGCAAGTTCTCCGAAATATCAATTTCCGGATTGTCGCAATACTTAGTGAAACGACAGTTGGCTGTTTCCACCCTGCTTCTTCTGCCGGCAACTTCAACGGTGAGTAATGATTTAATGTTCCGGCCTGATAAGTTTGCTCTTCCGAAGCTTTTGCCGCTATATGTTTTTTCGGCTAAGACGTATATCTCATCAATAGTCGCTCCTCTTGCTTCTATAAGGTTAATTAATGTTCCAAGCGTTTCGCCTCTGTCTAAAACGTCGTCGACTATAGTCACTTTATCGCCGGATTGCACACCCTGAAGGACAAGACGGCCTCCCCTGTAATGTGCATTTTTGCCAAAATAGGGAATAAGCTTATCTGACAATTCATCCGAAGTCCAACGGGCAATTGCAATATCATTTCCATTAAGAAAAGAAAGTGCGCCTGCAATATGGCCTGCACCATGTTCTTCAGTTACAATTTTCCTGTCGGGTTCTATGGAGCTTGCAAGGATTGACGCACAAACTCTCAGGGTCTCGGCGTCTAATCTTGGAGTTAACTCTGATATTGTGCTAAGTATTCTTTTTCTGTCATCATTTGCCGAAATAGTGGGTTGGTCGTCATATGCTCGAATAAATTTATGCATTATTCCACCATACTTCTGATTTAATATTATATACCAGTTCCAGCATCAACATGACTATGCAGCCAGGCCGAAGTTACTACAAGATAAGTTAAACAGGTGAAACGGTTCAAAGTAATCTCATAGTCACTTGTTATTAAAAACGAGTTATATCAAAAAGGCAATATTAAAGCTGCAAGTTTTAAGTTTTGAGTTTTAAGCTTTGAGTTATTGTATTACACTTGCTGCGGCGACAGAATTATTGGGGCAAAGTATTATGAAGAAAGCAATACTAATAGGCATCGCCGGCGCCTCCGGTTCGGGTAAAACACTTGTTGCTGACAGCATCATTGAAAACCTCGAATCGGATAAGGCGGTGATAATTCAGGAAGATTCATATTATAAAGATCTATCTGACTTACCGTATGAGGAGAGGGTGGGTAGCAACTTCGACCATCCTGATGCATTCGATCACGATCTCCTGGCCAAACATTTGTTGCAACTGTTGAATGGTGAGGCTGTCTCACATCCCATTTATGATTATAAGCTCCACACCCGCTCGAAAGAAACAAAGACCGTGGGACCAGGTATCTTGATCATTTTGGAGGGCATTCTGATTTTTAGCAAGGCGCAACTGCGCGACCTAATGGATTATCGAGTGTTTATCGACACACCCCTGGATATCTGTTTCGTTCGTCGCTTGAAACGGGATATAGAAGAAAGAGGACGGACCGTGGATTCTGTGATCAAGCAATATACAGAAACGGTTCGACCCATGTATCTTCAGTTTATCGAACCTTCGAAACAATATGCAGACATCCTGATCTCCGGAGAGGGGAACAATTCCAAGGCTGTTGATATTTTGATAACCAAAATCAATGCTCTGCTTCATAATAGCCATCAATAGGAACCAATCAGGAACACACTATGGCGAAAAAGAAGAAAGTCACAAAAGCTTACGACAACCTCGAATTCTTACACGGTCGCTCGGCTCGGCACCTGCGAGTCCTGGCGGAATTTATCGAACCCGAAGAGCGTTTGAGAAAGCACGGCATTCGCAACACAATTGTCTTCTTCGGTTCGGCGCTGTCTGTCGATAATCGTACTTTCAGAAAACAAACGCCGGATAGTGCGGTAGTGCCTGAAAAAGCCATCCGTGTGAGTAACGCGCATGAATCCTGTATCGAACTCGCGAAACGTATCACTGCCTGGTCGCAGAAGATAAAGGAGCCGGCCAGGCGGTTTTATGTCTGTTCCGGCGGTGGTTCCGGCATCATGGAAGCGGCCAATAAAGGTGCAAAACTGGCGGGCGGAAAATCTATAGGCTTTAATATTACTCTTCCTCTTGAACAGTTTCTGAATCCTCATATTACGCCGGAGCTTCGTTTTAACTTTCATTACTTCTTCATACGTAAGTTCTGGTTCCTGTATTATGCCAAAGCGCTGATCGGTTTCCCGGGCGGCTTTGGCACCATGGACGAGGTTTTTGAGCTGCTTACCTTACTGCAAACCGGGAAGATCCAAAAGCAGGTCCCCGTCGTACTCTTCGACAGGACGTTCTGGAACGAAGTCATTAATTTTAAAGCCTTGCAGGAATATGGCGTCATCGGGCCGGCCGACTTGAAACTCTTCAAGATTATAGATGATGTCGATGAGGCCTTTGAGTATATTACAGGGCAACTGAAGGAGCTGTATCTCTGATCTGAACGCTGAAACAGGATCGGATACAGAGATTTTGTGAGGTGTTCATGGAGCTTGATGTATATGCTCTTGGCAATGCTTTGGTGGATGTCCAGGTCCAGATTCAAGATTCGCTTCTTACTGAACTTGGCCTTGAGAAGGGCAATAGGTACCTCATCGAGCACGGCCGTCAGGAAGAGATTTTGCGGAGGCTGCTCGGGTCCGACAGCCTGGACAGTGCCCGGAAAACCGGCAAACTGCAGACAGCCGCCGGCGGCAGCGCGGCGAACACGATGTATGGCATTTCGCAACTGGGCGGCCGGGCAGGATTTTGCGGAAAGATTGCGAACGACGAACTCGGAGCCCTCTTCGCCGAACACATGCGTCAAAGCGGCGTTGTCTTCAAGGAAAAACCGGAACAGGGGATGACGGGGACATGCGTTGTCCTGATCTCCGAAGACGCCCAGAGAACCATGCTCACCTGTCTGGGCGTTTCGGGCCAGATCGATTACGAAGATATTGATGAAGAACTGCTCAGGCACAGCCGGTATATCTATCTGGAAGGATATCTTTTTGAAAGCGAACGTGCTGCCCGGACCATGCTCCGGGCGGTTGCGGTTGCCGGAAATAATGGTGTGAAGATAGCTCTGGCCGCATCCGATGCAAACTGTGTCGACCGGCACCGGGACCTGCTCGTACCGCTCATTCGGAATGACGTTGATCTGCTTTTTGCCAATGCCCGGGAGGCACGGGCGCTCAGCGGCGCCGATAACAATGAGGCGGCTTTTCGGGTGCTTTCCGGCTGGTGCGAAGGCGTTGCCGTGACCGACGGAGAGCACGGGTCCCTGGTGAGCTTTAACGGTGAGATTACGAAGATCCCGCCGCACAGGGTGTCCGCTTTGGACACTACCGGAGCTGGCGACGCGTACGCGGCCGGGTTGTTGTATGGGATCGCCCGTGGCCGTACGGTCATCGAAAGCGGCGCGATAGCAAGCTTCTTTTCTGCCGGGGTTGTCGCGCAAATCGGTCCCCGCCACAGCGGCGACATACAGCCGGACTTGAAAAAACTGCTGTAACTGACAAAAAACATGACAAACATTGTTCAGGACTTGACACCACTTTAAAATCTGTGTTAATCAGCGTTAATCTGCGGTTAATAAAATTATAAAAACTACTTTCAGACACGGAACTACACGGATTTACACAGCTTTTTATCTTTTTCTTTAAACCGTGTTCATCAGTATTAATCAGCGGCCCTTGCCATTGACTATTTACGATCCGTTCGACCTTGCTCAGAGCCAGCCCTGAACAGAGTTGAAGGGACAGGTTTACTATTGACTATTGCTCTGTGTCCTCTGTGAGCTCTGTGGCAGACCTAAGAACGCCGTCTCACGGAGATTTTTTGGGAATTTACATGATTTTGAACAATATTTTAGTACAATACCTAACATATTTCGTATATCGTAATTAGAATGGAGAATTTAGAATGATGAACTATGTCATTTATTATTTATTATTTACTATTGATTATTTCTCTGTGGCCTCTGTGCTCTCTGTGGCTCAAACAACAGTGTTAATCGGTGTAAACTTGTCCTGAGCGAAGCCGAACGGATCCGTGTCTAACAGAAAGCTATTTGAAAAAACAAACCCAATTTAATCGTTCAGTGTTCGGCGTTCAGAGTTCAGCGAATAGCCAAATAATAAATAGTAAATCCGGTGTTTATTCGTGTGAATTCGTGGTTAATTTGAAAAAACAAACCCAATTTGCGGCAGGGCTAAATTGGCGCAAAGTCTTATTCAGAAGGTGATTATGAAGAACTTCTGGCTTTC
>Ga0307380_10004487_pt1 | contig 18845 bp, 14 predicted proteins | sample UN3MG_FD_202239 | JGI IMG/M metagenome (GOLD analysis project Ga0307380, IMG submission 202239) | Soil microbial communities from Risofladan, Vaasa, Finland - UN-3 | ecosystem: Environmental > Terrestrial > Soil > Coastal area > Acid sulfate soil | place: Finland: Risofladan, Vaasa | collected...
CTGCCACGGCTCGGCCTTCGGATACAGCCTGTCGAAGCGCCGCAGCGCCTCGCCCAGCTCGTCGATCTTGCCGGCCGTCCCGATCCGAAAAACCATGTTCGCCACGAAGCTCCGCTCGAATGGCAGGGTGGCCGCCACCTCGAGCACCGAGCGGTTGTGGCTCGAGAGTTTCGCGCACAGCCGCACGAAGTCCTCCCGCAGGTCCGGCGGCACGTAGACCAGCAGGGGATCGCTGCGCCGGTCCTCGCCCAGCGACGCCAGAGCCCGCGCGTATCTGGCCGGCTTGCGGAAGAGGCACTCGGCCTGGCGCTCGACCTCGACGTAGTTGTTGATGGTGGTCACGCTGAGCGAGCCGCCGGCGAACCGCGAGATGCACATCCTGACGTCGTACTTGACGGTGGCGTAGTCGCGGTCGCGCTGCCGGAAGTGCTCCTCGCAGTCGTCCTGCATGCGGAGGTTGGCCAGTTGGTTGTCGATGAGGAACTCCAGCCAGCGGTGCAGATCGGTGAGTGCGAAGGCGGCGGCCGTCAGCTCGCCGGCCCACGCGCGGGCCGCCGGCAGGTCCTTGCGGGCGACGGCCTGGTCCACCTGCGTCAGGCAGTGCGCCGGCCAGCCGCCGCTGGCTTGCCCGGCGACTGGCCGAATGCCGGGCGGCAGTTCCCGCTGTCCGGCCAGCCAGTCGGTCAACTGCATCGCCAGGCGGTGGACGGCCGCGCACTTGGCGTGCGCACGGGCGCTGTCGTCCCGCAGCCGCTTCAGGAAGGGCACGAAGACCTCCCGGTGCCAGCGGAGGTCGTCGCTGGGCGAGCTGGCGCGGTGCTCCCGGTAGTACAGTTGGAGGATCCGCAGGCCGGGTCCCCCGTTCGGGTCGCCGGGAGGTACCTTCGGGATGCCCTCGTCGAGCTCGCCGACCTTGGGCTGCCTGACCAAGCTGTTGCCGTCCGGGTCGCGGTTGCCCAGCAGGACGGCCCGGCTGGCCCGCGTCGCCTCGGGAAGCTCGCCGGCGAGCTGGGCCAGCAGAACTTGCCCGCGCAGGGCGGTGTCCTCCGGCGACTCGACCCCGTCGAACTGAGAGCAGCCCGCCAGCAAGGCCGCGGCGAGAATCATCGTCGCGGCGCGGCCTGCCAGCAGGCTACCAATGTGGCGGGTTGGACGATCCGGGCTTCTCATGGCGGCACGCATCTTGACCCATCGCCCCGGTGCGATCAATGGCGCCCTTTTGGTATAATGCCCAAACCGTGCCGCGGACGATGAACCCTCTAGGACACAGGGCGCACGCATGGCCACGATCAAGTCCATCCGGTTTAAGAACTTCAAGGTCCTCCGCGACTGCGAACTGCCCCTCAGCCAGTTCACGCTTATCATCGGCCCCAACGGGAGCGGGAAGAGCACGGCGCTGGAGTCAGTCAAAGCCATCCTGTCCAAGCTCGACTGGGACTCCATGGTGGCCGCCGGCGTGAGAGGGCAGCGAGACCAGTGCATCGAGGTGGTACAGGAATGGGGGGGGCTTCGGGATTCCGTCATCTTGGGGCGGCGTTGGTCTGCGAACGGCGAGGATCATCCAATCTCAGCAGACACCGGTGGGCCGAATGGAGTCCCGAGAACCCGATTGGAGGACAAGCTCGCCCGGACCCGTGTGTTTGCACTTGACCCGAGGTGCCTATACCAGAACGTGCAACTGGCACCTGACCAGGAGCTTGAGGCCGACGGAACGCGGTTAGCGGGTGTCGTAGACCGACTTAGAGATGAGGCACCAGACCGCTTCCGTTTGCTGAACGAGGAACTGCATCGCTGGATTCCTGAATTTGACCATGTCTTGTTTAGCACCCCGTACCCGGGCAAGAGATGTCTAGCGCTCCGCACGACCGTGGGACACCACAAGATTACCGCGGGGGATCTGTCTCAAGGTACTCTGCTGGCCCTTGCGATTTTGACAATCGCAAGCCTCGCTGACCCGCCCCCTATCCTGGGATTGGAGGAGCCGAATCGGGGTCTGCATCCACGGCTGCTTCGGGATGTCCGCGATGCGATGTACCGGCTCGCTTACCCGGATCAGTACGGCGACAAGCGCGAGCCGGTGCAGGTGATAGCTACCACACACTCGCCGTACATGGTGGACCTGTTCCGCGACCATCCCGAGGAGATCGTCATCGCCCAGAGGGTGGGCGACAACGTCAAGTTCGAGCGCCTCTCCGACCGGCCGAATGTGGAGGAGATCATCCAGGACGCGCGCCTTGGCGACCTGTGGTACACCGGCGTTCTGGGGGGAGTGCCCGCAGAGCCATGAAGGTGGCGATCCTGAGCGAGTCGTCGGCTGACCAGGCCGCCGTCGAGATTCTGGCTGGGGCGCTGCTGGGGCGACCGATAGAGCGGGTGGGCCTCCCGCTCCGCACGCCGCCGGCGGGCTGGCCCAGGGTCCTGCAAGTGCTTCCGAACGTCATCCCGGCGCTGCATTACGGGACCGATGCCGAGGCGTTGATCGTCGTGGCCGATTCCGACTACGCCCCTCTTGTCGGAGATGTGCCCGACCCGTTGCCGCCCGGGGCAGACAGATGCCGGCTTCGCTTGCTGCGCGATTCTGCCCGGCGGGCCTGTGAGGCGCTTCGTCCGGCTGGCGGGAGAGACAGAATCCGCGTAGCGATCGGGGTAGCTGTGCCTACGGTGGAGGCGTGGTACCTGTGCGGGATCGATTCGGCAGTCTCGGAGCACGCCTGGCTGGGGTCTCTCGGCTCGAGGAGACAGCCCTACACCAAGTTGGAGCTAAAGAGGCGGAAGTATGACACGGATAGGCCGCAGCGATCCCTGGGAACGGAGCGGGCAGTGGAAAACGCCCGGCGCCTCGCGGGGCAACTCAACTGGCTTGAGAAGAAGTTCCCCAGGGGATTCGGGGCCTTGGCCGCGGACGTGAGGAGTTGGCGGCGGTAGTGCCCAGAGCCCTGGCGGCCGGCATCTGCCAACGGGCTGGGGGGGGAGGGGCTGGGCCGGCGCGGGCAAAAACCTGTTCCCCTGCGAAAAATTCCCTTTGACAGCAATTTCGCGGCTTGTATACTTTATCGTCTGGCCTATGCACGCAGTCGCAGTATACCCATAGACTGGCGATTTTGCGAAAGAGCTTGCATGGTATGGGTTTGCTGTCGCGCTGCTGTAGCTCAGTTGGTAGAGCGCGTCCTTGGTAAGGACGAGGTCATGGGTCCGAATCCCATCAGCAGCTTCAGTGGCCAGCGCGGCACGCCCTGCCGGTGATGCACGAAGGCGCCCGCAACTGGGTCTGAGCGGGCCTTGACGGACACGACGGACGCGGATCAGACGGACTCACGCAAGAGGAGCACGAAGAATGGCCAAGGAAGTGTTCGAGCGAACCAAGCCGCACGTGAATGTCGGGACCATCGGGCACGTGGACCACGGTAAGACGACGTTGACCGCGGCGATGACCAAGGTCCTGGAGCTTCAGGGCCTCTCGAAGTACAAGTCGTACGACGAGATCGCCAAGGCCTCCGAGTCCCAAGGCCGGCGCGACGCGACAAAGATTCTGACCATCGCCACCGCCCACGTGGAGTACGAGTCCGTCAATCGTCACTACGCGCACGTTGACTGCCCCGGGCACGCCGACTACGTCAAGAACATGATCACCGGCGCCGCCCAGATGGACGGGGCGATCCTGGTGGTCTCGGCCGCCGACGGCCCGATGCCACAGACCCGCGAGCACGTCCTGCTTGCCAGGCAGGTGAACGTGCCCGCCCTGGTGGTCTTTCTGAACAAGGTGGACCTGGTGGACGATCCGGAGTTGCTGGAGCTGGTGGAGTTGGAGGTCCGCGAGCTGCTGAGCAAGTACGATTTCGACGGTGACAACGTCCCGGTCATCAAGGGCTCGGCCACCCAGGCGCTGGAGAAGCCCGACGACAAGGAAATCATCAAGCCGATCATGGACCTGATCGAGGCGCTGGACACGGCTATACCCGAGCCCACCCGCGAGATTGACAAGCCGTTCCTGATGCCGGTCGAGGACGTGTTCTCGATCAAGGGGCGCGGCACCGTCGGCACGGGGCGCATCGAGCGCGGCAAGGTCCATGTCGGCGACACGGTCGAGATCGTCGGCCTGGGCGATACCCGCCAGACGGTCGTTACCGGCGTGGAGATGTTCAACAAGACGCTGGAAGATGGCGTGGCGGGCGACAACGTCGGCTGCCTGCTGCGGGGCATTGAGAAGGACGCGCTTGAGCGGGGGCAGGTGCTGGCCAAGCCGGGCACCATCACCCCGCACAACAAGTTCGAGGCCGAGGTGTACGTGCTGACGAAGGAGGAGGGCGGGCGGCACAGTCCGTTCTTCAGCGGCTATCGTCCGCAGTTCTACTTCCGCACCACCGACGTGACGGGCACGGTCAAGCTGCTGGGCGGCGCCGAGATGTGCATGCCCGGCGACAACGTGACCATGGTGGTGGAGTTGCTGAACACGAAGATCGCCTGCGAGGAGCAGTTGCGGTTCGCGATCCGCGAAGGCGGACGGACCGTCGGCTCGGGCGTGGTTACCAAGATCCTGGAGTAAGCGTCGATGGCCAAGTCCAAGGCGCGGGAGTACGTATGGCTGCAGTGCTCGGAGTGCGGTGAGCTTAACTACCGCACCGAGGTCCGGACTTCCGGCGGCATGCCCAAGCTGACGCTGAAGAGGTTCTGTCCTCGCGGCCGCAAGCACACGCAGCACAAGATCAAACGAAAATAGCACAGCAGGGCCGGGCTGCTCTGGGCGGCGCGGACGCTGAGATACGGCAGTAGCTCAATTGGCAGAGCAGCGGTCTCCAAAACCGCAGGTTGGGGGTTCAAGTCCTCCCTGCCGTGGTCGCTGCCGGTTTCAGGCCAGGTCGGCGTGCCCGAGCCCGCCGTTGAGGCGCAGCGGGACAAGGAAGACCCCGGCGGCGGCGGGAACGGCATGAATGCTCCAGGCGATGCGAAGCCCACAGCCCTGCGGTTCTCGATGCGACAGCGAACTCCTTAGGCTTTCCGTCGCAGCGGTCGCGGCGGGATTCCGGCGAGAAGAACCCGATCGGTCAGCATGTTTGAGGTATATAAACGAGGACAGGGCAAGTATACCCGCGCCGGCACTTTTGCCGGGGTGATGGTCGTCAGCGTGGCCGGCGCGTACTTCCTCAGCAATAGGATCGGTGGCTACACGGCCAACGCCTACGTGAAGTTCGGCGTCCCGGCGCTGCTGGTGGCCGCCCTAGCCTGGCTGGTGTTCTGGATTGTCAATCGGCCTAGTTCGGCCGATTTCATGATTGCCACGGAAAGCGAGATGAAGAAGGTCTCGTGGTCCAGTCGCAAGGAGGTCGTCGGGTCCACGAAAGTCGTCATAATCACCACGTTCATCATGGCCGCGATCCTCTTCAGCGTGGACGTGTTGTTCACGCTGATCTTCAGCCGCCTGGGCATCATGGGCTAGCGGAGCCTCCGAAGTGGATAGGGAACCAGCCGCGATGGTCAAGAACTGGTACGTCCTTCGGGTCGCCTCCAACAAGGAGGAGCAGGTCCGCGAGGCCCTCGACCGCAAGGTCAAGATCGAGGGCCTGCAGGAGAAGATCGGTCGCATCCTCGTTCCGACGGAGCGGCGTCCGAGCCCCCGTGGGCGGGGCACAGAGAAGAAGTACGTCGAGCGCAAGATGTATCCCGGGTACGTCTTCATCGAAATGGAGCTCGAAGAGGACGGCAGCATCCCCGAAAGGCCGTGGTTCCTGATCCGGGAAACCACCGGCGTGGGTGACTTTATCGGCTCCGCGGGCAAGCCGACGGCCATGAAGCAGTCCGACGTGGACAAGATGCTCATGCAGGTCGAGAAGGCCCAGGAAGGCGCGCCGCTGGCAGTGGAGTTCGCCAAGGGCGACCAGGTCAAAATCAAGGAAGGCGCGTTCGAGAACTTCGAGGGCAGCGTCGATGAGGTGCTGCCGGACAAGGGGCTGATCCGCGTGATCGTCACGATCTTCGGTCGCCCCACGCCGGTGGAGCTGGAGTATTGGCAGGTGGAGAAGGCATAGCGGAACTCGCTGATCGCAGGTGCCTGCGCGTCAGCGGGCTCGCGGATTCATGATTTCACGAGAGCATTCATGGCCAAGCGAATAGCAGCAAAGGTCAAGCTTCAGGCGCCCGGCGGACAGGCGACTCCCGCCCCGCCGATCGGCCCGGCGCTGGGCCAGCACAACGTAAACATCGGGCAGTTCGTTCAGCAGTTCAATGACCGCACCAAGGAATACAACGGCGTGCCCATCCCGGTGGAGATCACGGTCTATGCCGACCGGAGCTTCACCTTCATCACCAAGAGCCCGCCGGCGGCCGCCCTGCTGAAGGAACTGGCCCAGATCGCCAAGGGCAGCGGCGTGCCCAACAAGGAGAAGGTCGGCTCGGTCAGTCCCGAGCATGTCAGGCAGATTGCCCAGAGGAAGATCAAGGACCTCAATGCCCGCGACCTGGATGCGGCCTGCAAGATCATCGAAGGCACCGCGCGGTCCATGGGCGTCACGGTGGAGAGTCGCCCGGCGGAGGTGGCCGCCGCCCCGGACGGCGCCGAGGCGGCCGAGAAGACAGGGAACGTGGAATGAGCGCGACCAGGAGCAAGCGGTATCGGCAGTGCCAGGCAAGCGTGCCCGCCGGCAAGGTGTCGCTGGCCCAGGCCGTCAAGGCGGTCAAGTCCTACAAGGCCACCAGGTTCGACCCCACGGTCGAGCTGGTCATGCACCTGGGGATCGACACCAAGCAGGCCGACCAGAACCTGCGGGGGTCGATCTCGCTGCCGCACGGGCTGGGCACGACGCGCAAGGTGATCGCCTTCTGCGACGGCGACGACGTGGCCAAGGCGAAGGACGCCGGGGCCATAGAGGCCGGCAGCGACGAGCTGATCAAGAAGGTGCAGGACGGCTGGATGGACTTCGACGTGGCCGTCGCCACGCCGGCGGTGATGAAGTCGGTCTCCCGCCTGGGACGGATCCTCGGCCCGCAGGGCAAGATGCCGTCGCCGAAATCCGGCACGGTTTCACAGGATGTGGCCACGGCGGTGAAGGAGTACGCCGCCGGCAAGGTGGAATACCGCAACGACGACGGCGGAAACCTCCACGTGGCGGTAGGCAAGGCCAGCTTCGAGGATTCGAGGCTGGTGGAGAACATCAACGCCTTCGTCAGCCACATCAAGAGGCTTCGCCCAGCCGCCGCCAAGGGAACCTACATAAGAAAGATGTGCCTGTCCGCCACGATGTCTCCGTCAGTCGAGGTGGAGGTAGCATAGCAGCGAGGCAGCCCCATGAGTAAGCCGGTCAAGGAAATGATGAGAAGGGAACTCGTCAGGAGGTTTGACGGGGTCAGATCGCTGGCGGTGGTCGAATTCACTGGCCTGGACGCCGTCACGACGCACGAGGTCCGCGGGCGACTTCTCGAGAAGGACATCCGCATAACCGTGGTGAAGAACTCCGTCGCCCGCCGGGCATTCCGAGAGCTGGGCCTGGCGCCGGCGGCTGAGCTGCTCGACGGGCCCTGCGCCGTGGCCTACGGAACCAGCGCGGACGTCGAGGTCGTTTCCATGGTCCGCACGCTGCTGGCCATCGGCAAGGACGCGCCGCAACTGACAGTGAAGGCTGCCCTGCTGGAGGGCGAGGTCTTCGGCCCGGACCGCATTGAGGAGCTCAGCACCTATCCGACTCGCGACGAGGCCATGAGCGGGCTGGCTGCGATGGTCCTGTCGCCGGGCCGGAACGTGGTCGGCTGCCTTCTCGGCCCGGCCGGCGTGCTTGCCTCGATGCTCAAGACGATCAAGGACAAGGCCGCCGAGGCCTCCCCCCAGGCGGTGTCGCCCCCCCAGGCCACCGCCGAGGAGCAGTGATAGGACGTAGATCAACTACCGGCTGCCGATTGGTCCCGACCCGTCGGGATTAAATGAGACCACCGGGGTCCGCCTATCAGGCCGGACGGCTGTTTGATGCGGAGACTGAGTGATGGCAGATGAAGCGACTGCAACTGAGACGAAGGAGTTCTCCAAGGAGATCATGGCTCTGGGCGACCAGATCGTGAAGCTGTCTCTGAAAGACGCCGTGGACCTGGCGGACTACCTGGAGCAGACGTACGGCATCAAGCCGGCGGCTGGCGGCGCGGTGATGATGGCTGCCGGCCCCGCCGCGGGCGCCGAGGCCGAGGAGGAGCAGACCTCCTTCGACGTGGTCCTTACCGGCGCCGGAGACAAGAAGATCCAGGTGATCAAGACCGTGCGCGCCCTGACGAACCTGGGCCTAAAGGAGGCAAAGGACCTCGTCGAGGGCGCACCCAAGCCGGTCAAGGAAGGCGTCAGCAAGGAAGAGGCCCAGGACGCCAAGAAGCAACTGGAAGACGCAGGCGGCTCGGCTGAGGTCAAGTAACCTGCTCGCCGCCGGCGGCCTGGTCGTAATGCAGGGCCGCACGGCGAGGCGGGCGCCGAGCTGTCTGGTTATTTCGAGGGCACGAGAATGCTGCGAATGGACAAGGCCAGGGATTACTCGAAGGTCGCGGAAGCCGCGCCGATACCGAATCTCATCGACATCCAGTGGGCCGGCTACGCCCGGTTTCTCCAGCATGGCACCGACCCCCAGCGGCGCAAGAACGAGGGGCTGGAGTCGCTGCTGCGGGAGGTCTTCCCGATCGTCAGCTACGACGGGCAGAACACGCTGGAGTACCTGGACTATGACCTGGGCGAGCCGCGCTACACCCAGCAGGAGTGCCGGGACCTGAAGCTCACCTACGGGCTGCCCCTGCGCATCCGCTGCCGGCTGAGCTCCAAGAGCAAGAAGGACGTCATCGAGGAGAGCATCTACGTCGGCGAGATCCCCGTGATGATCGGCGGCGGGGAGTTCGTCGTCAACGGCACCGAGCGAGTCATCGTCTCGCAGCTCCACCGCTCGCCGGGGGTGGACTTCACCGTGGAGATGGGCGAGTCCGATCGCCCCCTGCACGGGGCGCGCATCATCCCTGAACGCGGAAGCTGGGTCGAGCTGAACGTCACCAAGAAAGACTCCATCACGATGCGGATCGACCAGTCCGGCAAGATTCCCGCCACGATGTTCCTTCGGGCGATGGACGCCAAGTACGGCGCCGACGCGGCCATCATCCGCGAGTTTTACCCGACCAAGTCGGTTAAGGTCGATCGCCTTCGCCCGCAGATGTACGTGGTCGAGCCGTTCGTGGACCCGGACAGCGGCGAGGAGCTTGTGCCGGCCGGCGGGCAGATCGGCGAGGCCCTGGCCAAGATCGCCTCTTCCAAGGTGCGCAGCCTGGAGGTCGTGGAGGACGTCGGTGACCCGATCGTCCTGAACACGCTCTCGGAAGATCCCTCCGACAGCCACGAGAACGCGCTGCTTAGGCTGTACATGCGCCTTCGCCCCGGCAACCCGCCGCAGGTGGAGAAGGCCCGCACGCTGTTCCAGGAGAAGTTCTACGACGAGAACCGCTACCGCCTGGGCAAGGTGGGGCGGTTCCGCATAAACCGCAAGTTCAAGCAGCTCACGCCCGAGTCGTCGATGACGCTCCGCACGGAGGACTTCGCCAACACGCTGAAGTACATCGTGCGGCTTCGAGGCGGCGAGGGCGTGGTCGACGATATCGACCACCTCGGCAACCGGCGCCTCCGGACCATCGACGAGCTGGCCTCTGAGGAGCTCCGCAAGGGCTTCCTGAAGCTCCGACGCACCGCCCAGGAGCGCATGAGCCTCAAGGAGCCCAGCGAGCTCAAGAAGATCTCCGAGCTGATCAACTCCAAGAGCATCTCATCGAGCATCGACTTCTTCTTCGGTCGAAGCGAGCTCAGCCAGGTCGTGGACCACCAGAATCCGCTGAGCCAGTTGACGCACGAGCGGCGCCTCTCGGCGCTCGGCGCCGGCGGGCTGAATCGCAAGCGGGCCGGGTTCGAAGTCCGCGACGTGCACATCAGCCACTACGGCCGCATCTGCCCCATCGAGACGCCCGAGGGCAACAACATCGGCCTGATCAGCTCCCTGGGCATCTACGCCACCGTCGATGAGTACGGCTTTCTCACCACGCCGTACCGAAAGGTCTCCAGAGGCAGGGTGACCGAGGAGGTGGTGCAGCTCCGGGCGGACGAGGAGATGGAAGCGGTGCTGGCGCCGCCGGATGTTGTGGAGCGATCCAGCCGCGGCGCCGATCGCCTGCCGGACCAGCACGTGCTGGCCAGGGCCAGGGGCGAGGTCAGCATGGTCAGCGGCAGCGAAGTGGATTACGTCGACGTCTCGCCCAAGCAGATCGTGGGTGTTTCCGCGTCGCTGGTTCCGTTCCTGGAGCATGACGACGCCAACCGGGCGCTGATGGGCTCGAACATGCAGCGCCAGGCTGTGCCGCTGATCCGCACCGAGCCGCCAATCGTCGCCACCGGCATGGAGAAGGCCGTCGCCGAGAACTCATCCATGGTCGTCAGGGCCCGCAAGGCCGGAACCGTCACCTACGTCGATTCGCAGCGGATCGTCATCGATAACGCCGAGGAATACGAACTCCGCAAGTTCGGCAAACTCAATGAGCGCGTGTGCCTCAACCAGAAGCCTATCGTGCGCGAGGAACAGCGGGTCAAGAAGGGACAGGTCATCGCCGACGGGTCCGGCACGTCCAACGGCGAGCTGGCGCTTGGCAAGAACGTCCTGGTGGCCTTCATGCCCTTCGACGGATACAACTTCGAGGACGCCATCCTCATCTCGGAGCGACTGGTCAAGACGGATACCTTCACCTCCGTGCATCTGGAGGAATACGAGGTGGAAATCCGCGAGACCAAGCTGGGACGCGAGGAGTTCACCCGCGACATCCCTAACGTTTCCGAGCGGGCGCTGCGGAACCTGGATGAGAACGGCATCGTCCGCATCGGGACGCCCGTCAGCGGCGGACAGGGATACGACAGCATCCTGGTCGGCAAGGTGGCCCCGAAATCCAAGAGCGAACTGACGCCCGAGGAGAAGCTGCTGCACGCGATCTTCGGCCGCGCCGGCGAAGACGTCAAGAACGACAGCCTGGAGCTGCCTGCCGGTGAGGAAGGCATCGTCGTGGACACCTTGCGGTTCAGCCGGCGCATGCACATGTCCGACGAGCAGAAGAAGGAGCTCAGTCGCCAGATCCGGGCGTACCGCGACCAGATGAACCGTCGGATGACCAAGGTCTTCCGGATGATGGCAAACGAGATGGACGAGGTGCTCGGCAGCCCGATGGTGGACCCGTCCACCCGCCAGAAGGTCGGGCAGAGCGAGTCCGGCGCCGTCATCCTGGAGCAGATCGAGGGCTTCACGCTGGCCTGGGCCAAGACGTCCAAGTCGGCCGTCAAGCAGCAGGTCGAGAACCTCTACAAGCGGTACTGGCCTCGCATCGAGGAAATCCAGAAGGAGATGAAGCGCAAGCTGGAGCACATGAAGCGCGGCGACGAGCTGCCCTCCGGCGTGCTGGAGATGGTCAAGGTGCGGGTGGCCACCAAGCGAAAGCTGGGCGTGGGCGACAAGATGGCCGGCCGGCACGGCAACAAGGGCGTCATCGCCAAGATACTGCCAGAAGAGGACATGCCCTTTTTGGCCGACGGCACGCCCGTGGACATCGTGCTGAACCCTCTCGGCGTCCCCAGCCGAATGAACGTCGGGCAGATTCTCGAGACCCACTTGGGTTGGGCGGCCGCCGTGCTCGGCTTCCAGGCCATCACCCCGGTCTTCAACGGGGCCAAGGAGGTTGAAATCCGCCAGGCCGTCCGCGAGGCCAACGAGCACGTCCGCAGGCGCGCCGAGGACCTGGAGGTGATACAGCAGGCCGGCGATACCCGCGAACTGCTCGTCGAGATGCCCGAGGACGGCAAGATCACGGTCTTCGACGGCCGAACCGGCGAGCCCTTCGCACAGAAGATCACCGTCGGCCAGATCTACATGAACAAGCTGCACCACCTGGTGGACGAAAAAATCCACGCCCGCTCGACCGGCCCGTACTCGCTGATAACCCAGCAGCCGCTCGGGGGCAAGGCCCGGACCGGCGGGCAGCGGTTCGGAGAGATGGAGGTCTGGGGCCTGGAGGCCTACGGCGCCAGCCACACCCTCCAGGAGCTGCTCACCGTCAAGAGCGACGACGTTGAGGGACGCACGAAAATCTACGAGTCCATGGTCAAGGGCACCAACTTGCTGGAGGCGGGAACGCCTGTCAGCTTCGACGTGCTGTGCTACGAGCTGAAAGGCCTGGGCCTGAATATCCAGTTGGAGAAGAAGAGACTGATCTGACCGTGAATGCCGAATCACGAAGTCAGAATGACGACATCCGGAATTGCAGCGAGCCTGAGTCGGCATCGATGTGAGACGCCGGGCAGGCTCGGGGAGCGGCAGAGAATATGGCGGAAAGCGTATACGACAGGATCAACGACTACGGGTCGGTGAGGGTCCAGCTCGCCTCGCCCAACGACATACGAAGCTGGTCGTTCGGCGAGGTCAAGAAGCCCGAGACGATCAACTACCGGACGTACCGGCCGGAAAAGGATGGGCTTTTCTGCGAGCGGATCTTCGGGCCGGAGCGCGACTGGGAATGCGCGTGCGGCAAGTACAAGGGCACCAAGCACAAGGGCATCATCTGCGACCGGTGCGGCGTGAAAGTCACCCACTCGCGCGTGCGGCGCAAGCGGATGGGGCACATCAACTTGGCCGCCCCCATCGTGCACATATGGTTCTTCAAGGCCCTGCCCAGCCGCATCGGCACGCTTCTGGACGTCAAGACCGCCGACCTTGAGAAAACAATCCTCTATCAGAGCTACATCGTGACCGACCCGGGCCAGACGCCGCTGAAGGTCCGGCAGTTGCTCACGGAGGATGAGTACCGTTCCGCCATGGAGAAGTACGGCGGGGAATTCGTCGCCCAGATGGGCGCCGAGGCGGTCCGCACGCTGATGCAGAAGCTGGACCTCAGCGAGCTCAGCAAGCAGCTCCACGAGGAGCTGAGAAAGACCAGCTCCAAGCAGAAGATCAAGGACCTGACCAAGCGGCTGAAGCTGGTCGAAAGCATCCGAACGTCAGGCCGCCACGGCGAGCCCGGCGGGCACGACGAGAGCGCCAACAAACCGGAGTGGATGGTCATGGAGGCGATTCCCGTGATCCCGCCTGACCTGCGCCCGCTCGTGCTGCTGGAAAGCGGCAACTTCGCCACCAGCGATCTGAACGACCTGTACCGCCGCATCATCAACCGCAACAACCGCCTCAAGAAGCTTATGGACCTCAACGCGCCGGAGGTCATCATCCGCAACGAGAAGCGCATGCTCCAGCAGGCGGTGGACGCCCTGTTCGACAACGCCAGGTGCCGCCGCCCGGTCCAGGGCACTGCCAACCGCCCGCTCAAGAGCCTCACCGACATGATCAAGGGAAAGCAGGGGCGGTTCCGCGAGAACCTGCTGGGCAAGCGAGTGGACTACTCCGCCCGCTCCGTAATCGTCGTGGGCCCGGAGCTGAAGCTCCACCAGTGCGGGCTGCCCAAGAAGATCGCACTGGAGCTCTACCAGCCGTTCATCATCCGTAAGCTCAAGGAGCGCGGGATGGCCGACACCATCAAGTCGGCCAAGAAGATGATCGAGCGCCGCGACCGAGAAATCTGGGACGTCCTGGAAGAGGTGATCTACCAGCACCCGGTCATGCTCAACCGCGCCCCCACGCTGCACCGCATGGGCATCCAGGCCTTCGAGCCGATGCTCACGGAAGGCAACGCCATACGAATCCACCCGCTTGTCTGCAAGGGCTTCAACGCGGACTTCGACGGGGACGCGATGGCCGTCCATCTGCCTCTGAGCCTGGAGGCCCAGGCCGAGGCCCACGTGCTCATGCTGGCCACAAACAATATCTTCTCGCCCGCCAACGGCTCGCCCATGATGCCGCCTACTCAGGACATGGTGCTTGGCATCTACTACCTGACATCCACCCGCGGAAGCACGTCTGTTGCGGACGAAGTGCACAAGGTCCGGCATTCGGACGGCCAGGAGTATCCAGCCTTCACCGGCCCCGACCAGGCGATCACGGCCCACGCGCTGGGCCGGGTCGGCATGCAGGCCAATGTCCTGGTCCGCACCGAGCGGGGCAGGACCATCGTCGAGGAGGACAGGCGGTACGTCTGCGAGGACGGGCGGCTCGTCACGACGCCCGGCCGCGCCATCTTCAATGACATCCTGCCGGAAGGCATGCCGTACTACAACTACCCCCTCGGCCACAAGGGCGCGGGGCGCGTTATCAGCGACTGCTACGCCACGCTCGGCCGCAAGGCCACCCTAGACCTGCTGGACGGCATCAAGGAGCTCGGCTTCCGCCACTCCACCCTTGCGGGGCTGTCCTTCGGCATCACCGACCTGACGATCCCGGAGGTCAAGCAGAAGATCCTCGACGAGGCGCAGGCCAGGGTTGACCAGATCGAGAAGGACTACCAGGCCGACGTTATCACCCAGGGCGAGCGATACAACCAGATCGTGGACGTGTGGATTCACGCCCGTGAGCAGGTCACCAAGGGCCTGCTGGTGGCCCTGGAACACGACCGCCGCGAGGACGACCCTCGCTACCTGAACCCGGTGTGGCTGATGAGCGATTCCGGAGCCCGCGGCAACATCGACCAGATCCGCCAGTTGGCGGGCATGCGCGGGTTGATGAGCAAGCCGTCCGGCGAGATCATCGAGACGCCCATCAAGGCCAACTTCCGCGAGGGCCTGAACGTGCTGGAGTACTTCAGCTCGACCCACGGCGCGCGTAAGGGGCTGGCCGACACCGCGCTGAAGACGGCCGACTCGGGGTACCTGACGCGAAAGCTTGCAGACGTTGCACAGAACATGATCGTCAACGAGCTGGACTGCGGCACACAGCGAGGCATCGCCAAGAGCGCCGTGTACAAGGGCGAGCAGGTCGACGTGCCCCTGCGGGAGGTCATCGTCGGGCGCGTCGCACGCGAGAACATCCGCAACCCCGTTACCGACGAGATGGTCGTGCGGGAGACCGAGATCATCACGGAGCAGGCCGCCCAGGAGATCGAGGAACTGGGCATGGAGAGCATTCGAGTTCGCAGCCCGCTGACCTGCGAGAGCCCTCTGGGCGTCTGCGCCAAGTGTTACGGCATTGACATGTCAACCGGCAAGCTGGTGGAGGAGGGCCTTGCGGTGGGTATCATCGGGGCTCAGTCCATCGGCGAGCCGGGAACGCAGCTCACCATGCGGACGTTTCATACCGGCGGGGTGGCCACCCGCGCGGTGGTGGAATCGGACGTCATCGCCACCGCCGCCGGCACCGTGAAGTTCGTGGATCTGAACGCCGTGGAGGTGCAGGCCGGCCGGGGCAGGCACCTGGTGGCGCTCAAGCGAAACGGCGAGATCACGATCGTTGACGATAAGAAGCGCGAGCTGGAGAAATATAAGGTCCCCTACGGGGCCATCATCCTGGTGCCCGAGGGCGCCAAGGTCAAGCCGGGCCAGCGACTTGTGATGTGGGACCCGCACCGTGTGCCGATCCTGGCGGAGGCGGCCGGTGTGGTCCGCTTCCAGGACGTGGAGGAAGGCGAGACGGTCCGCGTGGAGTCCGAACGCGCCGCCCAGCGATACGTGGTCATCGAGCACAAAGGCGAGAAGCACCCGCGAATCGTCATCGAGGATCGCGGCGGGAAGATCCTCGACTTCCACTACCTGCCGGCCAAGGCCCGCGTCGAGGTGGATGAGGGGCAAACCGTGGAGCCCGGCGAGCTGCTGGCCCGCCAGCCCAGGGAGGTCAAGGGCACGCAGGACATCACCGCCGGTCTGCCGCGAGTGACGGAGATATTCGAGGCCCGCAAGCCGAAGGACCCGGCGGCGATGGCGGAGATATCCGGCCGGGTGGAACTCCGCACCGACAAGCGCCGCGGTAAGATGACGATCATCGTGCGGAGCGAGTCGGGCATGGAGCGCGAGCACCACGTGCCCCATGACCAGCATCTTCTGGTGCATACCCGCGACTACGTGGAGTCGGGCGATGCGCTCACGGAAGGCCCGCTGGTGCCCCACGACATTCTGGCCATCCGCGGCGAGGACGCCCTACAGCAGTATCTGCTGACCGAGGTGCAGGCGGTTTACCGGGCCGCCGGCGTGACGATCAACGACAAGCACATTGAGATCATCGTCAGCCAGATGTTGAGGAAGGTCAAGCTGGACACCGTCGGAGACAGCAAGCTGCTGCCGGGAGATGTGATTGACAAGTTCCGCTTCAGGGACGAGAATCAGCGCCTCGCGAGGTCGTTGAGAATCGTGGACGGCGGGGACACCGAGTTCGTCAAGGGCGACATCGTGCCCCGCGAGAAGGTCGAGCAGGCCAACATGGAGGCCGAAGCCGCCGGCAAGGAACCGGCCAAGACCCGTCGGCCCAAGCCTGCGACGGCCAAGACCCTCCTGCTGGGGGTCACGAAGGCGTCCCTCCAGTCGGAGAGCTTCCTGTCGGCTGCCAGCTTCCAGGAAAGCACGAAGGTGTTTACGGAAGCCGCGCTTGCCGGCAGGGTGGACGAGCTCCGCGGCTTGAAGGAAAACGTGATCCTGGGGCATCTGGTGCCGGCGGGCACGAGCTTCAAGCCCTATATGGAGATGCGGATCAAGCGGTCGGTCGAGCTGGCGGCACTGGCGGGCGCCCCGAAAGAGGAACTGAGCGAGGCCGAGATTACCCAGGCCGTACAGCAGGCGCTGTCCGGAAAGAGTTGAACATCAGCCGGGCGGCCAACCGCCGGGCTGGAGATGAGGTTTCAGATGCCGACAATCAACCAACTGGTGCGTAGGCGGCGGGTGCCGCAGAAACGCAAGAAGAAGAACGTGGCGCTGGAGAGCTGCCCGCAGAGGCGCGGGGTATGTCTTCTGGTCAAGACTCAGACGCCCAAGAAACCCAACTCCGCCCTGCGGAAGGTGGCGCGCGTCCGGCTGAGTAACGGCAAGGAGGTCTCCGCGTACATCCCCGGCATCGATCACAACCTTCAGGAACACAGCATCGTAATGGTTCGCGGCGGCCGCGTTCGGGACCTGCCCGGCGTGCGGTACCACATCGTCCGAGGGTCGCTGGATGCCCTGGGCGTGGAAGGACGCAGGCAGAGCCGCAGCAAATACGGGGCCAAGCGCCCCAAGTAGGCCCCACCGGCGGCGTAGTGCAGACTAGGCCGAAGGCGGCCGTGGGAATCGTCGAATGGCATACAAGAGGTTCACAGCGTCGCTAAAGCAGTTGGCGCCCGACCCCGTCTATCACAGCAAGCTGGTGACCAAGTTCATAAACAGCTTGATGTGGGACGGCAAGAAGACGGTCATTGAGAGACTCTTCTACGAGGCGATGGACATCATCTCGCGGAAGATCAAGGACGTGCCCCCGTTGGAGGTCTTCGAGAAGGCCGTCCAGAACGTCAAGCCCATGATCGAAGTTCGTTCCAAGCGGGTCGGCGGCGCCAACTACCAGGTGCCGATGCAGGTAAGCACCAAGCGGGCGATGTCTTTGGGCATCCGCTGGATTCGCGACGCCGTTCGCGGCGGCAAGGGCGGCCGGACTGCTCCTCGCCTGGCCAACGAGTTGATGGCCGCCTACAAGGGCGAGGGTGCGGCCATGACCGCTCGAGAGAACGTGCACCGCATGGCCGAGGCGAACAGGGCATTCGCTCACTTCGCCTGGTGACAGATCCTCCGCGCGTCGGCGGCGATGTTGTGCCGACGGGCGTGGCTATCGAGTACGACACGGGAAGTGCAGCATTGCGGCTCGGTCCTTCCATAAGGGCCGATAAAGCGGTGTTGATTGAATCGTCCCGACGGGACGACCCCGGTTCAGGCATCGCGCCGGGGCTCAGACAGGGCTCGTGGACGAAATGGCCCTTGTGAGATAAGACAACCGGGCCGACCTGCTCAACAGCCTGCGCTTGACGCGCCGGGCATCAAGGTCGGCTGTCTGCCGTGGCGCCTGCGGGTGAATGGACGCAGAGTCAATCCCAGGCAAACCCCCGCGCAGGGTTAGCAGGGCGCTTGTGCGCTCCCACCGGCCAGTGCGGCGCCGGCTTTGTGTGAAGTGATGGCAAGAGACCTCGGACAACTGCGGAACATCGGCATCATGGCCCACATCGATGCCGGCAAGACCACCGTTACGGAAGGCATCCTCTTCTTCGCCGGACGCACCCACAAGATCGGCGAGGTCGACGAGGGCACCACCGTTATGGACTACCTGCCCGAGGAGCAGGAAAGGGGCATCACGATTACCTCCGCCGCCACCTCCCTCCAGTGGCGCAGCCATACCATCAACCTGATAGACACCCCGGGGCACGTTGACTTCACGGTGGAGGTGGAGCGGTCCCTGCGAGTGCTGGACGGGGCGGTGGCCGTCTTCTGTGGGGTCGGCGGGGTGGAGGCCCAGTCAGAAACGGTCTGGCATCAGGCGGACCGCTACCACGTGCCTCGCCTCTGCTTCGTGAACAAGATGGATCGGATCGGCGCCGACTTCGAAATGGTCGTGGATGAGATAGCCGCGCGCCTCCACGCCGACCCCGTGGTCCTCCAGTTACCGATGGGTTTCGGAGACGACTTCGCGGGCCAGATCGACGTGCTCCGCCAGAAGGCGTATTTCTACGAGCCGGACGCCAAGGCCCCCGTCATGCGCGAGGCGCCCGTGCCCCAGGACTACGTCCAAGCCGTGGAGGCCGCCCGCGCCAAGCTGGTGGAGAAGGCCGCAGAGTGCGACGACGGCCTTATGGACAAGTTCGTCCACGAGGCGCCGATCTCCGACCAGGATGTGGTGGCGGCCATCCGCAGGGGCACGTTGAGCGGACAGGTGCATCCCGTGCTGTGCGGTTCGGCACTGGAGCACATGGGGGTCCGGCTGCTGTTGGACGCC